>Ga0256913_10001200_pt1 | contig 13395 bp, 3 predicted proteins | sample Axial_MatmetaG_FD_185970 | JGI IMG/M metagenome (GOLD analysis project Ga0256913, IMG submission 185970) | Deep-sea worm associated microbial mat communities from Axial Seamount, Juan de Fuca Ridge, Pacific Ocean - Axial_Mat | ecosystem: Environmental > Aquatic > Marine > Oceanic > Microbial...
GTTTTTAAGAGATTTCTCAGGACCTTTTAATATTTTACCAATATCGTGGCTAACCATGGCTACATCAACTCTCTTTAATTGATTGGCCTGAGTATTTACCACTGGGCCAAGCAATCCGAGGAAACCAAAACCAAGTGCTATCATTGTCAGTAAACTAATTGTTGCTGCTATATCCCTATTAACCCGTATCTTGCCAATTTTTATCTTACGTAATAATTTTACCATTGGTTGACCTGCTACACCAATTATGGAAGCAATTACCATATACATAACTATCTCTGTAAAATACCAAATAAAAGCTACAAATAAGACACCTCCAATAAGCCTATATGTTTTATCGTTATTCCAAGTCATAATAAAATAATTTATACAAAGGTAGATAAAAACTAAAGAACTTTCCATTTTACAATAACGCTTACATCTATTAAAAATTAATAAGTACTATCTAAAATAAGTATCTATGTTAATTATTGAATATTTTAATAAAAATATAAATAATTTAAAAGGAGTTACTATTGTTAAAATAATATCTTAAAAGTTTAATAACACCAACACCTCTACTAAATAATTATCTATACTCAACACTCGTTTTAATTGTTAATATTATAGACTTATTAATAATTATTTAAACAATTGTCATATATTATCTTGACTTTGTTTAAAAAATGTATTACTTTTGAGGAATTAAAAAACAAACCAAAGTACCATTTAAAAAAAATAATATGAAAAAGAAACCAGCAAATGGGTTTATTCTGTACTATTTGGGCATACTCTTTATGTTTGCATTAAATATTAACGTTTATTCTCAAGAACAGTCAACACTCTCCTTTGGAGCAAAAGCAGGACTTGCCTCTGGCACATTCTCAACTAAACATTTCGTGGATGTTAGCAGTAGTCATAATGGATATCAAGCTGGTATTTTTATGAACTACAGTATTTTAAACTATTTAGACATTTCTCTTGAAGTAATGTATTCTAACTCAGGTGCAACAAATTTATCACCTGAGTATTTTTATGCTGCAGAAAATATCGTTCAGACTAATAAAATAATTAATACTAGTGTGGTTTCTAATCAAATTAGTATTCCATTATTATTATCATATGTTTTTTCTGAATCTCCTCATGGCGTATTCCCTAGAATTTATGCAGGTGGTGATATTAGCTTCAATTTAAAGTCAAATTCTCTTAACACATATCAAGCAAGTTTCAATGGCACCAATATTTACCCTACTAAATATGAAAGTATAGGTTCTAGAATGGCTAAAAAAGATTTCGGAGCAATAATAGGAACAGCAATAAGTATAGGAGACGGCCCTATAATATACACTCTTGATGCAAGATACAGAATAGGGCTAACAGATATTAATGAAACAAATTCCACATATATTGAGAGTTCTTTAAAAAGAAACATCTTTACATTAATGTTTGGAATAGGATATCAATTCTAAAAAATATTTACAAATCAATAAATTATATAATTATGAAAAAAATAATACTTATTTTATTTGTTTTCTCCTTATTAGTAATCTACTCTTGCAGTAAGGACGAATCTGCCCCTGTAGTAATGCTTAAGGGTGAAAGTACAATTAATCATGTACTAAATGATAAATTTGAAGAACCAGGATTTGCAGCTTTCGATGATGAAGATGGTGACATTACTGATAAGGTAACTGTTAGCAACTTAAATATTGATAAGGTTGGAGAACAAACAATTGTTTATTCTGTATCTGATACCGAAGGAAATAAAGGAGAGACTAGCCGTAAAGTAATTGTTTTTAACGAAGCAAACATATTGAATGGTAGTTGGAATGGTGAATACATATTCCCATATCCTGCAGGTGATATAACTCAATATACCGATAATGTAAATTCCTCTGAAAATGTAAATAGAGAATTTATTATTAGCGATTTTGCAGGTAATACCGGAGCAAACATTGTTGGTACTATGGGAAGTACCTCCATTTCGTTTGAAGATCAAACAATAAATGGAGATGCTTTCTCTGTACAACATGTGAATATAGAAAACTCAACTAAAGTTACCATTGAATATACAATTGGTACTGATAAAGGAGTTGTTGTATTAGTTAAAAATAATTAATAACCTTAAAAATACATGAAAATGAAATATTTATACAAAACAAAATTATTATCCATTCTGTTTTTAAGCTTATTTTTTATGAGCCAGAATGCGATTGGGCAGACTACAATCTTTGAAGAAGATTTTGAAAGTGCCACAACAATGTCATATAATTATAGTACCAGTTCTATTGGTGGGCTACCGGAATGGAGCTATACAGATTATAATGGTGGTGGTAGACTGCAATTTAATGCAGAATCTCATAATGGTAATTATGCAGCACTATTTGATTCGGAAAATAGTGGCAGTAATAACATTAACTACCTAATACTTACTTATGATATGAGTAGTTATTCTACAACTGACAATATTAAACTTAATTTCTATTTTGCACAATTTAATGATGAAACTAATTCCAATGATAAAGTTTGGATTAGAGGAGCTTCGTATTATTCTTGGGTTGAAATTTATAATTTAAACCCTGCGTCATGGCCAGCTAATACTTGGCATCAGATTTCTGATTTAAATATATCTCAAGCTCTAATTAATGCAGGTCAAAGTTTAACCTCTAGTTTTCAAGTTAGACTTGGACAAGAAGATAATTACCCATATTCAACAGATGGTATTGCTTATGATGATATTTCTATTACAAAAGAAAGTAAACTTCAGATTACAGATATAATTCATGATAACTATGTTAATTATGCAAGTGCGAACGACTCTGTAGGTATTACAATTCAAAATAGTTTTCCATATAATGTAAAAGATTATACTATTAATATGACTATTATTAGGCCTGATGGATATTCTTATTCTTACTCAATGAGCCCTACAGATTCAATTCTTGGTGGTACAAGTTTAACGAAGTATTTTTACAATATTGACTTTAGTGATGGTGGAGAATATCAAGTAACAGCAGTTTCTTCTTCAACTATGCCTGATATTCCTAATTCTACACGAACTGAAACTCTTGATCAAACACCTTTTGAGTCTCCATATTATGAAAATATACTTATTCATAAAGATTGGTGGAATACTGGTAATGGATTTTATTGGAGTAATTATGACGTTCAACAGTATTATTCATCTCCAACAAACGACAGCCTAATTACACCTGCGTTTAATATAAATACCGATGAACTATTGTTTTATTATAATGCGAATGGATCATATTTACCATATGGGGATACAGTTTTTGTACAAATAGCTGAACAAGGAGGAATTTATTATAATTATGACACTCTTTATGGTGGATATTTAGGCTATGACAAACCTATTGATTTAGCATCATTTAACGGTAAAAATATTAGAGTACAATTTAGAACAAAGATTACAAGTAATTCTTGGACACATGTTAACATTAGCAATATAAGAGTAGTCCCTTACTATTATGATTTTAATGTAAGTGATATACAATTTCCTAACGCTAGTAATTGCGGATCAAGTCAGTATCCCATATATGTACAAATACACAATAATGGAAATATTCCTCAATCAAATACTGATATTAATATAAGAGTATATGGAACGATTGACACTACGTTTACTGCTACTATCCAAGAAACAATACAAAAAGGTGTATATAATTGGTACAAAGTAGGAACAATAGATGCTTCCGTTGATGGTCCTTATGAAGTTATCGCAACAGTAATACCACAAATAGATGAAGATAACTCTAATGATATACGTTCTGAAAATATATCAATTATAGCTCCAACACCATTAATTATTGATATTCAGAATGATTTTTCAAATTATTATTGGGATGCTAATAATTTCTCTATTAATTCTAACCAATTATACTCATACAATAATTATAGAGGAGATTCTTCATCAATTACTTCATTCAGAATAGGAAAAGTAACTGATAGCGCAAAACTATTCTTTGACTATAGAATATATAGCCAAAACAACATATTTCAATATGGATATTTTATGGGCAATAAAGACATTATAAATGTATATGTTGCAGAAGACATTTATGGAACCTACGACTTAGTAGCATCTCTTGATTCTAGTGATTATACACCTGCTTCTTATTATCAAACATTCCCTGAAATAGATTTATCTAACTATATAGGAAAAGATATTGTTGTAAAATTTGAAATAAAAAATGGTTCTGAAATGGACTCTACAAGAATGATTCAATTATATATTGATAATTTGTATATAGGTAGACCTGAAGTAGATATTTCTGTTACTAATATCTTCTCAACATTAGATACTTGGTGTGGCGATGATGCAAATCAATTCCAAGTCTACGTTTCAAACAATAGTCGTTTCGACTCTTACAATGTTCCACTCTACTTTGAATACACTCCTGAAGATGGAGAAGAAAGTAAGCATTTAATGATAATAGATACACTACCTGCATATTCAAATCAATGGATAATGTTAGATACATTATATGATATGTCTGCCCAAGGTAATTACAATGTTACTGCTTATACTGATGCTTTGTATGAAAATAACACATCGAATGACTCATATAACACAATATATACAGTTAACGATAAGAAGACGTTACCATATCTTGAATATTTTAATAGTAATCCTTTCTCTGAATGGACAAATACCAATTTTAATTATTCACAGAATTCTTACTTATTTTCAAATAGTATCTACTATAATGGAAGTGCTTCTATAATATCACCAAAGTTTGGAGACATTACAGCAGGTTCTTATCTTACTTTTAAATATGCAGTCAATACTGAAAGTGCAGGTACTTATTTAAGAGATGGTGATACAATAAAAGTATATATATCTAATGATTGTGGTAATAATTGGACCGAAGTATATGATATTAGTCACGATGATGTTGCAAACTCTTTTACTTGGCAATATATTACAAATATTGACCTTACAGCATATCAAGGTCAGGATTTGCGTGCTAAAATAGAATTCAAAAAACAAAATATTACTGGACACAATATAATATATATCGATAACTTCCAAGTTGTAACAACAGGAGATGCAGGAGTTCAAACAGTAGCATTTCCACAACACCAAAACAATATTTCAGTATGTGGTACTACTAGTGATAGCGCTATGGTAATAGTTAAAAACTATGGTAGTGGATCAATAGATAATGTGCCTGTAAAACTAAATGTTATATTTGGACAAGACACTACGTTTATTGATACTCAAACAGGAGTTATGCAAGGAGGTGGTGTTGATACACTTATTATGAGTGGTTTCAATACTGAACAATCAGGATCGTATAGTGTATTTGCATATACATATTTAACTGATGATATTGACCCTAATAATGACAACAGTTTTGGCACTACAACAATTCAAACTCAGGCTTTACATACTATGCCATATTATTTTGATGGAAGTTATATGCCATCTGATTGGATGTATTTTGTTAGTGATGCTAACAATGCTTTATGGACTAGTTCTGGAAGCGAATTAAAAACACCAAAGCTAGATAACGGAGATACTGCTTATGTTACTACACAAAAAGTGGGCATAATACAAGCAAATGATGAATTAGAAATACAATTTAGTGTTGGAAATTTTGACCAAGCAGGTAACTATTTGAGTGGTTTATTTAGGACAAACGATAAATTAATGGTTCAAATCTCTAATGATTGTGGTGTTAATTATACGACTGTTGCAACTTTTACTTCAAATAACTACATACCATCACAAAACGGTGATACTGTATTTGTTTATGCTCTTGACAACTATATTGGGTCTCAAATTTCAGTAAGAATATGGACTGAGAAACTTAGTACTATTGGTAAACTTGATGTACGGTTCAATAACATTAACCTTAGACCAGCACCAATGGCAAATATAGCAATCAATTCTGTGTATTTTGAAGATAAGATATGTGGTAACATGAATGAACCTATATTTGCAATAATATCAAATCCATCACTTGTTGATATCACTAACTACAATATTGTAACTTATGTTAAAAGTAATAATAGCGGTATCTATATTGATACTTTAGAATATATATATAATGGATTATTGGAGGCAGGAAGTATTGATACAATTATTATTGGAGCTTTTGATTCTCAATTAGCAGATCGTTATTTTATTGAAACAGAGATATTCATGAATGGTGATTCATATGATACTTACAACTCTAATTTTAGAATTTGGGAAACAGAAGATTACAATTACTATACTTACTTTAGTGGAAATGCCGATGGTTGGAAATTTAACGGAGCAGGATACAGCAATAGCGCTATTTACTCAAATGAAGTAAAGGTAAATAGAAGTACTTTCGCTTTTAGTCCTAAAATTGAATCAATTGCGCCCAACAGTCTATTAGAGTTTACATATAACCTTAATTCCGGAACTTTTGCATTAGGCGATTCCATTAATGTATGGGTATCTGCAGATTGCGGTAATTCTTATTCATTAATTGGTTCTGTAACAAATGCAAACAATCAGAGCTCTATCCCAGGTAGCTCAGCAGAAATGTCTTTGGCAGCATTTAGTGGTCAAGATATACAATTTTTAATCGAATTTGTTAATGTTAATGACGGTTCTTATTATGTATACGTAGACAACTTTGGCATTATAACTACTGATATAGAGGCTCTTGGCATAGTAACCGAGACTGATAAATTTGTTTTAAGCAACTATAACCCAAATCATTCAGTATATAATTATGCTGAACGTTATATTACTTGTGGTGATGCAACTGACAATTTATTAGTAGTTGTAAAAAACACAGGCAGTACAATTATCGATACAATTAATGTTTCTATTGCATACACTGGGAAAGCTACAGGTACGTTAACAGGAACTTATATTGGCTCTTTACTACCTGGAGCTAAAACTGCTGTAAGTATTAACGGAACAATCGATACTGAAACTCCTGGTTTAGTAAATATGACTGCAACTACTACTGTTGACAATGATGCCATAAGCACTAACAACACTATCGGTTATAGTGTTACTACTCAATTGGAATATCCATTACCTTATTCAGCTTTTAGTGGAAGTCATTTTAACGAAAACTACTATTGGAAATATGATGAGAATGGAAATATGAGTAAATCAGGATCTTCATTAAATGCAAACGGACTTAATCAAGGTGATACAGCTTATAGTATCTCTCCAAAAATCGAAATAACAAATAATCATAGTTATTTATTCTTTGGATATACTGTAAGTAATAGTCTCGGCGAAGGTCATATTACTAATAACGAATATGCAGAAGTATTAGTTTCTTCTGATTGTGGAACTACATGGAATTCTGTATGGTATATGGATGTTACAACTACTGAATTTGGCGCATCATCAATGATTACAGCCGATTTAGGTGCTTATAATGGTCAAAACATACTATTTAAGTTCAGAGGAATTAAAGGTAATTCTAATGGTCTATTTAATATCAATTACAATAATATTAAAGTATTAAATAGCAATCCTGCTGAAATTGAAGTTAGTTATAATGGTGTAAATCATGCTAGCGGTTCTATTTTTGAAGAAGGTAACAATATTCATATAGCGGGAAACTCTAATAATTCGTTAGGTTTATCTTATGAATGGATGTTGGAAAACTCTGATACATCTTATACTCTTAGTAGTTCATATAGCTTCAATCATTATCTATCATTGGCTGATAGTGGAATTATTATTCTTAAAGTAAAAAGCCCTACATATAATAATGTAATTGCTACTGATACTTATGCAATAAATGTTTGTGAAACTCCAAGCATTGAGCTATCATCAAATGGCATTAATTATCAAAGTGGAGTAACTTTTGAAGAAGGTACTTCTATAGATCTAAGCTTTAATTCTAATAGCGACCTTAACTTAACTTATGAGTGGACCATTGAAAATAATGGAACTTCTACTTCTATTGGAACAGGGACTACTCTAAACTATACTCTCACAGCAAATGATAATGGTGACATAGTGCTAAGCTTAATAAACCCACAAACAAATTATGTGGTTGCCACAGCTTATTATAGTATTAATGTTTTTGCTACGCCTGAGATTGAATTAGTATCTAATAATGTTTCTCATCTAAGTGGAGCTACTTTTGTTGAAGGTACTTATATAAATTTAAGTTTTAATTCTAACAGTGCTCTAAATCTAAATTATAATTGGAAAATAGAGAACTCTTCAACATCTTATTCAATTGGCACAAATACAAGTATAAGTAATTATACTTTAGCATTGAAAGACTCTGGTAATATTGTTCTAGAAATAATAAATCCACAACTTAATAATGTTATTTCTACTGCTACTTATGCTATACAAATAAGTGAAACACCAGTAATTAAATTATTCTCAAATAGTATTGAATATTTTAATGGTGCTACTTTTGAAGAAGGCACTTCTATTGATCTTAGTTTCAATTCAAACAGTTCACTTAATCTAAACTATGAATGGAAAATTGAGAATAATGGTTTGGTTAATTCAATTGGTACTGGTTCAACTCTAAACCATAGCCTTGGTGCAAATGATAATGGTGATATTGTATTATACATTACTAACCCTCAATCTGGTTTCATAGTTGCAACAGCCAACTACCCAATTAATGTTTATAGTACTCCTGTTATTGAACTTACTTCAAATAATGTTTCTCATCTAAGTGGAGCTACTTTTGTTGAAGGTACTTATATAAGTTTAAGTTTTAATTCTAACAGTACTCTAAACCTAAATTATAATTGGAAAATAGAAAATGCAAGTACGTCTTACTCTATTGGTACAACTGCTAGTTTAAATTATACATTAGCATTAAAAGATACTGGTAATATAATACTTGAGATTATGAATCCATTATTAAATAATGTTATTTCTACTGCTACATATGCAATAAATGTTAGTGAAGCACCTGAGATTGTTCTTACATTTAATAACGAGAACAGACTTAGCGGATCCTATTTTGAGCAAGGTAATACTATTGACTTAAGTTTTAACTCAAATAGTAATCTTAACCTTACTTATAATTGGGAAATTGAAAATAATGGAAATTATACTTCAATTGGTACTGGAGCAACCCTTAATTATACTCTTACTGCTAATGATGATGGAAACATTATTCTAAGTCTTGTAAATCCACAAAGCAACTTTGTTGTAGCAACAGCTACATATGCAATAACTGTAATTGAGACTCCAAGTATTAAATTATTCTCTGAAAATATTGAATACAGTAGTGGTGCTACATTCTGCGAAGGAATAGATATTGACTTAAGTTTTAATTCTGACAATCTACTAAATTTAAGATACGAATGGAAAGCTGAAAGTAATGGTAATTCCATACTTATCGGAACAGGGGCTAGTACTAGTCGTTCACTATTAGCATCAGATGATGGAACTATTAAACTTTATATCTATAGTGTGCAATTCAACAAACTAATTGCAACAGATGATATTACTATTAATGTGAATCCGTTACCATCTAAGCCAACAATTACAGGTAATAACGAAGTAGTTAGCAATGTTGTATTCTCTGAATATACTGCAAGTGGAAGTTTTGCAAACCAGTACATTTGGGAAATAAGTAATGGTGGTATAATTACTGGAAGTAGCTCAGTTGGTAGTGTTAATTGGACAGAAGGTTATGTTGGATACGCAATGATATCTGCAACAGGATATAATGTATGTGGCATGGGTACTACTTCTAACGATTATCTTGTGTATGTAGACTACTTAGATCCAATAATTGGAGATGATGGTGATAAAGCTGATAATACCGTAGCTGATACGGAAAATGATGAGTTTATTATTAATACATATCCAAATCCAAACAATGGAAGATTCTCTTTGGAATTACCTATCGAAGTTGAAAAATTTGAAATGGAGATTAAGAGTAACCAAGGTATACTTCTTAAAAGAGAAAATGTAATTGGTAATAAGATAGACATCAATCTTGGACATAGAATTCCTGGCATTTATTATATTCAAGTTTCTACCAATGGTAATGTTTATTCTAAAGCCTTCATTATTTATTAATAAACTACTGTTACCAAAGCATTAAGTTAATTTAGGAAATAACTTTAATAACTCTTATAATACCCCAGTTCAACCGTTGAACTGGGGTATTATTATTTATAAGAATTATTGTAATAAAAATATCCTTTGATAACAAGGCAACTTTTATTAGTTTTGTTATATCTAGTAAGATATAAAATCACACAAACAAATGAGACTGTTACAAAATATAAATATTTTGAAGATTCCATATTATTTCCAACATAGATTTAGAATTGGATTGATAGTTTTATTAGGTTTTATTCACATAATACAATTAAAAGCCGAAGGTACAAAAGAGATAATGCCTTATGATACATGCTTAAGTCGATTAAACTTAGAACCAAGTTTTACCAATTTTGCTATGTATGGTTGCACTCCGGAAGAACGATTAAATATACGAATTGCTAATATTGGCGAAAAAATATACTATGGCTTTGGGGATATTCTCGATGCCAATCAAATGCCAACTTACGACTTATACTATAGACTTAAAGACCCAAATGGCAATATTGTGGTTAGTCAAGCAGCAGTTCCAACATCTGGCACTGGTTATATATCTACTTATACTAAAGCTATTACAGGTCCTAACACTGTTTCAGTAGGAGGCTATAGTCCGCTATCCTACACAAGTACAACAACAGGCGATTATTACCTTGAGTTTTACTATGCAAATAGTTCTACAGGACTTGACAGAAGAGAAATTAAATATATTGACATAACTGTAACTGATACCTCAAGTCAAAGATTAGATGGAAGAGTTTGGTCAAATGAATGGCAATTTACAGTAACGGCATCCCCTGCACCAAATCCGTATGATTATCCATTTTATGGTGAATTATACATCTATTCTGACGATAGTATTGTAACTTCCGTTGATTTTAATGGAATAAAACCATATGTTTTTGCTGTTACAGCAAACCCAACTGGCTGCACAAATACCGGAAATATTATTCAAGATAGAAAATCTCAAGCCGGAAAACATACATACCCACAGTATAAAATATTTCTCAATGATCCTGACTCAATTGTATTCCCTTCCGGAATAATTGGGGGATTTAGCGCTCCAACAACATTTAGTGGATGCCCTGGCAATTATTGTATTGATGTTAGTGTGAATAAATCCGGAGCTATACAACTTCTTATTGACCTTAATGGAACTACAGGATATCAGATTGGCACGCAAGACATCATGATAGTTCAGAATTTAAATACCGGTACAACATGCATTCCTTGGAATGGTTTAGATGGGTTAGGCAACCCCGTTGTTTCGGGCACTCAGATAAAACTAATACTTACTTATGTTTCAGGGCTTACGCATATGCCAATATATGATGCTGAGAGCAACCCCAATGGTTATAAAATTGGACTAGTCCGTCCTCAAAGCTCAACTACAACATTTAATCTTTTTTGGGATGATTCTAATTTCCCTGCATATACAACGCCCCCATCAACAGGCTGTGTAAACCCTAATGGCTGTCATACATTTTACAATATGTTTGGAGATATAAGAACGATAAATACTTGGTGGTATGCTGCAACAAATATTATTGACAGTTTAGAAATTACATATTCTAATATAGAATTAGATAGTTTAGTTTCAACAAATGCCAGCTGCCCAAATATAAATGATGGATACATAGAAGTTTTTGCTCATGGGGGTGGCAGCCCCTATCTGTACTCAATAAACAGTAGTCCAACTCAATCAACATCATTATTCCCTAATCTGGGAGTTGGAAACTATAATGTTACTATTACTGATACTAATAATTGTGTTGTAACGGATACTATTTCTGTACAAAGCACACAGATGCTAACAGGAAGTTTAATGAGTACAAACGACACTTGCAACCAAGGAAATGGAAGTATTACTGCATTAGTAAACTCAGGTGCTGCCCCATTTCAATACATATGGAATACTACTCCAACAAATACCACCTATTCCCTTACAAACATGCATTCTGGTTATTATACTGTTACAATTACAGATGCTTATAATTGTATTTTCTCTTTTAGTGATTCTATAATAAATATTCCTTCTAGCATTCAAATTATTCCTTTATTGCTACATGATACTTGTTCTAACAATATGGGGGAAATCATTCTTTCAGTAACAAATGCTACTCCTCCAACAACATATTTATGGAATACTACTCCTCCACAAACAACTGCAAACATTTATAATCTTAGTGCCGGTATTTATACTGTTACCATAACCGAGAACAACTATTGCCAAAGTATTGAAACATACACCATTCAAGATATGCCCGCTCCAATTCCATTATTCTCAATCCCAAACAAAGCCTGTGTTGACGATTCTATTCTTATACAATATATTGGAAACCAAACCCCTCCAGATAATTTTCAATGGCATTGGGGACAAGCAAATATTCAAAATGGATTTGGTTTAGGACCTTTACATATTACTTACAACCAAATTGGTCTATATTATATCACATTAGATGTAAGTAAAATAGGCTGTCCTTCTAGCAGTATGACAGATTCCATTATGCTATATAAATTAATCACCAGTATCGATAGTCTAAATAATGTAAGTTGCTTTGGAGAAAACGATGGATACCTTGGTATTAATGTAATGGGAGGAAATATTCCATATAATTACATTTGGAATAGTGGTGGTAGTACAAGTTTCTTCAACAATCAATTAAGTGAAGGTCAGTATACAGTAAGTATTACTGACTCTATTGGGTGTAAAGATATTATCTCTGCAAATATATCAGAACCAGCATTATTGGAAGTAAAATTACAAGCTACTGATGCGAGCTGTACTTATAGCTGTGATGGTTCTATTATTGCTACAGTATTTGGAGGAACTAGCCCTTATAGTTTTGATTGGACACCAAATGGAAATACTAATCAAAATATAGATAATATATGTAAAGGAAATTATACTGTAACTGTTACTGATAGTAACAATTGCATGGCTAATGCAACATCTTCCATTGGAAATATTCAAAATATTACAGCTGATTTTACGTATAATGCAAGAACTAATTTCTCTGAAAGAGAAATAGTTGATTTCACATTTACTGGCATAGGAGCAAATACTTTTTCTTGGGACTTTGGCGATTTCTATTATTCATCACTAATGAATCCAACTCATCAATATAACGATAATATCACCTATACAGTAACACTTATTGCAAATAGTGGAGTTCCCTATTTTTGTCAAGATACTGCAATTAAGAACATTACTGTACTTCCGCCATTCAACATATATATACCAACAGCTTTCACTCCAAATGGAGATGGAATAAATGATGTTTTTAATGTAATTGTTACACGGATAAAGGAATATCATATTTTTATTTATAATCGCTGGGGAAAACAAATATTTGTAGGCA
>Ga0256913_10001201_pt1 | contig 13386 bp, 6 predicted proteins | sample Axial_MatmetaG_FD_185970 | JGI IMG/M metagenome (GOLD analysis project Ga0256913, IMG submission 185970) | Deep-sea worm associated microbial mat communities from Axial Seamount, Juan de Fuca Ridge, Pacific Ocean - Axial_Mat | ecosystem: Environmental > Aquatic > Marine > Oceanic > Microbial...
CAAAGATATCTTGTAATTTATTAATATCGTTTGTTAAATTCATATTTTTTTTTTAATAACCTAATTTATAAATATTTATATTTCAATTATTTAATTAAAGGTATTAAAAATCAAATATTTTTTTTTGATGATTTATTTTTTTAAGTATGACACTTTTATTAAGAAAAATATTCAGGTCAAAATTAAATTCATCATTTACAATCCTTTTTGATAAATCTAATGTTTTTGATTTGCTGTTAAATTCTAGGGGTTTTTTATTTAATGCCTTACGTGCGGATTCTCTGGTCACCCAAACTCCTAAAGGTGCAGAATATTCTGGAGTAATAAACCTGAAAGCAATTACTGTTGCTTGTTTTTTCAATTTTCTAAGTGTTTCTAAGATTGCAAGTCTTACGGTATAATAACCTCCTTCACAATTATTAGAATAAGTTTTACGTCCATAATAATTTTCATAATCTGTTGAGAAAGAGTCTTTAGAATCAAGTGCATATTCAAATAATTCATAGTTCCAGACTTCTGGGAAGAAAATAATAAGGTAGAAGTTTCCCAAAATTCCTCCAAAATAAATTTTATAGCAGTCAAGGGGTTCGTACATTTTAATTTCTTCAATAAGTTTTTTACCTATACTATCGTCTGTTGCAGTAATTGACCATCTTGTAGGAACTAGTTTTCTATTATTTTTAAGTCCTAAACCCCCTACACTAAGTATTTTGGATATATTGGTCTCAGTTACTTTATGGTCATACAATTCAAATAATGCTGTTGAACTGTTTAGGTCTGTATCATAATATGCTTTTTCAATAAAAATATTTGTTTTAGTATTTGAAGTGATTTTAGCATTTAATAATTGAGCATTAGGTCCATGAGGAATTTCTAAAGAATATCCATTCATTTTAAAGAAAGGTTTATCTTTTAATTTAATTTCAGTTTCAGCACATTCTTTTGCGAGTCCGATTTCAGTAATAACTTCATTTAAGTTTTTTTTAATTGATTTAATGTGAGATTGTTGTCTAGAATTAATTAATGAACTTCTTATATTAACTATGTCTTTAACTTGAGTGTATTTTTCACTCCATAATTTAGGATTATTAAGGAGGGCCTTGTTTGAAACATAACTTATGTCTGGAGTAGACATAATTCCTACATTGATATTTGGATAATTATATCTTCCAATAAAAGGGCAAGGGGCTAAACCAAAAAAATCCTTTTGGTAATTTATTTTTTTTGAAATTATTTTTATATTGTTATCAATAATTTCAGATATTTTTTTTGGAAGCATGTCTTATTTAAAATAATGTGTAATTTAAAGTTATTTGTATATTTTTGTCAATACTGGGAAGTAACGGAAATATACCCCATATACATTAGATTTAAAAATCATATACTTTGTAAGTATGTATAATGAGGATAATATTTGATAAAAAAGAAGGTGAAATTGATTTAAATTCTGTAGAAATACTCGATGATGATGAATTATCATTCTCAGAATATCTTTAGTAAGTATTTTTATCTACAAGTTCGTATTTTTTATTTTTAAATAAGTTGTAGTATTTTTCAAATTGTTTATTTTTATTAAATTTCTTTAAAATAAGTTCCTTTGATTTTTTGCTTAATTTTTCTAACAAAATTCCATCACTTAGTAATTTAAAAATTGCTGTTTCTAATTGAAATATATTTTTAGGTTCTACGAGAAGTCCTGTTTCTTCATTAATTACAATTTCTTTAATTCCTGAAATGTTAGTTGCAATACAAGGTTTTCCACAAACCATTGCTTCTTGAATAACATTAGGCAATCCCTCTTTTGAAATACTAGGAAATACTAAAAAATCAATAATTTCATAAATATATTCTATTTGTCGTGTGAAAGGTATAAACGAGATTTGTTTCTCGAGGTTATTTATGTTTACAAGTCCTTTTAAAATATGTTCTTCACTTCCATCTCCTACAATGTATAAGTAAAAATTAGGATGTATTTTGAGTAAATTTTTTAATGCATCGATAAGAAATTTGTGTCCCTTTTCAATTTCTAAACTTCCAACACAAGCCATAATTGGGAAAGGTTTTTTGGTTATAGCATATTTTTGAGTAGCAAGTTCATGTTTTTGTTCATTGCTTATAAACCGATTAATATTTACTCCTTGATAGATTAGGTTTATTTTTTCAGAAGGGATCTTGAAATTTTCGATTAAATTTATTTTAGTAGCATTACTTATAACAATAATCTCTGATTTTACTTCAGGGGGTGGTAAATAGAACTCTCTTTCATAAGTGGGCATAATGGTTCCTGTTTTTGGCATTAAAACAGTGCTTAGTGAGTTATTTATAATACATTTTGATGCAAATTTTACACAATGAAAGTTATTTCGGGGAGGATTTACTGTGCATACTGCTACATCACATTTCTTTAAAGCTTTTGACCAAAGAGTAATATATTTTTTATTTTCAGTAATTATTTTTTTAAAATCATATGAAGTAATATTCAAGAGTTTATATTTAGAGCATTCTTTCATAATCCATGAATTCTTTGGGCAAATTAGACTTACATTTTTTCCTTTATTAAGATAGTATTTACAAGCTTCACTAACCCAAATTTGAGTTCCTCCTTTTAGTAAAGAATCCTCAATAAAACAAATATGCATATTTTTACAGAGTATAAAATCTTATTAAATCTTTTTATTATTTTTTAAAAATTAATTAGATAAAAAATGGTAGGTAATATTAAACAACCCATCGCATGAGTTCTAGAACATTTCGTAATTGCAGGGATTAGTCCAATAAAAAAAGAAATAATTAAAATAAAAACACCTATCTTATCTGAAATGAGAAATGTAAGTATAGTTATGAAAGATATTATTGAGATGATTAAACTTTTATAATTCACTTTTGAAATAATTTTTGAGAAAATTCTTCCGAAAAATAAAGCTAAGAATACTGACACACATCCCGCAATTAATGCTGATGAAATAAAAATAATGAGGTTATTAGTACTTAAAGAATTAATTATTTTTTGTATGGACACAATAGACCCATTTCTTGCTTTGTTTAAAACATAAAATGTTGCTAAAGAAAGAGTAAAATTTACAGTATTAATACCTCCCATTAAAATCATAAATCCATGGTCTCCGATATTCCTTGCAAGTTGCATTGCAATTACTGCTCCTTGGGATGATCCAACTCCTGGAAGTAAAGAAGTAATAAATCCTGCAACTGAGGAAGATAGAATAGCTTTTATAAAATGAATTGGTTTTATAAATATCTTCTTAGAAATCCTTTGAGGAGGGATTTTGAAGGTGCTATTTAGGCTATATGCTAATGTTGAGACTCCATACATTCCTGATAACATAGGGAATAAGGGATTGGTTATGTGAGAATTATTCAATACAAGGTATCCAAAAACACCAGATATTAAAAATACAATGAGTGATGTTATTTTTTTATTATCTCTTAAAATCATATATATGGTTATAATTATTAAAATAAAAACAATATAATCTTTAATGATTAGGTAAGTATATTTAATAATATATACAAACACTGGAAACAGAAGTATACTTACAATTAGAGAAAATAAACTTCCTATGACTGTTAATTTTAGTGCTTGGTAACCAAGACCTTTTAGCAAATATCTGTGTCCTGGTAAAACTCCTAGTACTGTATTTGAATCAGGCGCACCTAAAAATATAGAAGGTATTGCATCTAGGAATGTATGAGTAATAGATAAAGAAATTATGAAGCAACATATATAGATTGAATTTATTTTTATGGTCTTATTAATTAAAGGAAACAATGAAATAGTGATCAGAGAAATCAAGTTCACATGAATTCCTGGGATCAATCCTGTGAAAATTCCAAAAAAAATCCCAAGAAATATGGCAATTAAATAAGTTAACATGTTTAATTAAAAATTTATTTTTTAATAAAAGATATTAGTTTTTTTTCGTAAATATTTTAATTAAGATTGATTAATGTCTTTAGAAAGAGGGTATTATTTTCGTTTAAATAAGTTTAAAAAAGGATCAAAGAAGTCTTTTAGATTATCTTTCCATTCTCTTTTACCATAAACTGATACTTCTGGGTGTAGCTTAAGTTCGTCAGTTTTTTTTTTTTTTTTAAACATATTTTTTGTGATTTCAATTCATTATAAAAATGTTTTGTAAGATTTTTTAGTTTTTTTAACAAAAAGATTAAATACTATTGTTTTTTAATAAAAGTATGGTTAATTTGAGAAAAGTTTTTACAGAGGTATCTGTAACGATATTAATTCTTTTGAATCTATTTGATTTTTTTAAATTATTACCAGGAGATGTTGATTTTTTTAAAAAAATTTTATCTTGGACATTAATGGCTTCATTATTTTATTGTGTGGATTTCACTTGGATTTTTTTTGGGCGTAAAAATAATGAGGATTCACGTTATTTGTCTCACAAATTAATTGATTTTATTATTTTGTTATCTTATGTTTTTCTCTCCATGAAAAATGTAATTGAAGCAGCAAGGTTGGGTGGAGAGGATGCGTATTATTTTAAAGAGTTAATTAATATGATTGTAACATACAGTACATCTATTGAGATTTGGTCTTTTTATATTGCTTTAACTTTAATGTTTTTAATTTCCTTATATATTGTAGTATTTTTGAAAGTAAATAAAACAAGTTTAATTGGAAATTTTGGATTTTCTGAAACGAATTTATTTTTTAAATTCATAGGGGTGTTTGGAGTAATTTTATCATTTTATTTATTAGTATTTGATTTAATCTTTGAGTGGTTATCTACTGCGGTAGATAGCACGATAATTATGTTAGGCATAGGGGTTTATTTAATATTAATTTTAAGGTATCATAAACATTTTGGTGCAGATAGTTTAGTTTTCAAAATAGGCAGTTTTGGTGAAAATTTCGAAGAACATTTTTTAAAATTTTTCCATGATAAAAAACATATTCTTTTAGGTTTATCAGGGTTATTAGTTCTTCATTTATTAACTGAAATAAGTAATTATTTATTTCCTTATTTTTTAAATTTAGTTAGTTCAATGTATTTTGTAAAAATGAATCATCAACCATTATATGATTTATTTATAAGAGATACTTTTTTAACAAAGTGGACGATTGGAGCTTACTTTTTTAATGTAATTGCTATATTTGGTTTTACTATATTTCCTGCAATTCTTTGGTATGAGGTATATAAAAACAAACATAATATCATACCTTCATGGTTAATTTCATTATTTCTAGGGAGTGCTATCTTTTTCTTAATAGATCCTTTATTCAAATTCAAGAGTTTAGAGAATACTGAGGGGATGGTAGGGGCAGATATAGTATCAAAAAGTTTAATTATAAAAGAGTTAAAATATATTTTAATAGCGTGTATTTTGTTAACAATATTAATTTATATCTTATCATATAATCCCTGGTTTTCTAAGTTTTTTTACCACATCACTATTTTGTCAGTGTTGAGTTTTTTTGGTTATTATCTTTATTTATTTTATTTAAGTACAGGAAAATACTTTATAGAGAATATTAGGATTTCTTTACAATTTCAAAGTTGGTTTTTTGTGATAGCATTATCTGTTTTTTTTGTGATTAAGATTTTGTTTCCAATTGTATCTTTTATTGCTTACGTAATACAATTAAATAAAAAACATTTATTTTAATTTTTTTAATATTTTTAAGACTTTTAAATTTCGAATTAAGTGGTATTTTAGTAAGAATTAACACAATATTTAAATACTAATTAAACCAAAAACAAAGTGTGGGGGAATGGCTGGGCTATTCAATTAATATGAAAAAAAGAGGTAAGTTTGAGTTTTTAGTATTTGTAAGTATATTTCTGTTAATTACAATTAGTTTTCAAGTTTTTTCTTCAGCGGGATGTTATGAGAAAAAAGGGGAGTATTATCAAATTACAAATAATCAAGAATGTATAGGAGGGGTCCCCATTCCTGATTCTCCAGATTTAATAGTTGCGTGTTTAAAAACAAATAATTTTGAATATTGTCAAGATAATGTTAAGTTAAAAAATTGTTTATTTACTGAATTTGATCAAAAAAATAAACTTTTGAAATATTCTAATTACAAAGGGGTCTCAGCAAGTAGTAAAGATTTATTGGGTTGTGAAAGGGGATGTTGTAGCACAAAAGATCATGAATTTTTATTTGAGGGTTCAAAAGTAAGTAAAATAAAGTGTCAAGAGTATGATGATGGAATATATAAATACCCTCAAGATGTAACATTTACACTTGGAGATTGTGTTAATAGTATACCAAAGAAAGAGGTGTTTTTTATTATAAAGGACAGATTCGGGGATTTAATTCCTAAGGTAACCATTAAATCGAGTTATTTAGTCATAAGAGACAATTTAGATTTGGATAGTAATCCGAAACAAGGAGAATTAAATTTCACTCATATTGGAGGAATTATTAAATTTTCAATAGATGCACCAGGATACAACTCTTTAATTAAGGAATTTTCTATAGAAAATGATTTAAATAATTTTTCAGTTACATTATCTAAGAAAAATAATTCATATAAAAAGATATATTTTATTATTAAAGATAATCAAGGTCATTATTTATTCAATTCAGAGGTTCAATGTTTCGGTAATGAAAAAAAATGTGGTGATCGATCAGAAGGTGCTGTATTAAGAAATAATACGAATGAACAGGGAGAAGTATCTTTATTTGTAAAGTCAACTAACCAAACTTTTAATATTTTTGCTCCGTATTGTAAGTCCAAAGATGTAACTTTAAATGTCCAAGATGTTGATTCTCCTAAAAATATAGTTTTAAATTGTAGTATTGAATGTATAAGTGATAAGGATTGTACAAGTGGCATGTGTATTGATGGAATGTGTGAGACTGATTGTACGAAAATATTCAATGTAGAACATTGTATGCAACCTTCTAGTTGTTCAGGCACCATTTTAAATCAGTTTAATTGTGAAGGGGATAGCGTTTGTTGTGATAGTTCATTAAGAATACCTAAATGTAGTCCATATATTTCTTCAAAATGTATTTGCGGTGATGAAGAATTTGTAAATGGTTTCTGCTGTAATTATGATGGTATTTATTCTCATCAAGATTATGCTTGTCCTAATATGCATTCTTCTTCAATATATGGACGGATTGTTGACACAACAGGAAACTCTTTTGCAAGTAAAGAATTTAGAGTATATGTTTACAGAGGGAGTTCACCTATTATGTTTTATCCCGAAAAAACGTTTGGTTATACTTCAAGTTATGAAGATCAGTTATGTAGGATTGATGAGTCTTGTTATGAAGGGTATAATGGAGGAGGGGTGTTTAATATAATTGATTTTCCTGTTTTCCAATTAAAAAATGGAGATATTTTAAAATTTTATACCACCTCAGTTAATGGAGTGCCGGTTCCTTTAAATATAAATTTAGCATATAATGCTGAAACTTATAATTTGGAAAGAATTGAGGATGGTCAAAAATACAGTTTAAATTCAAAAAACGATTATTTGTTAGGTAATTTAACATATTATTCTAAATTTACACCAAAAATCTGTTTCAAAACAGAGGATTATCTTCCCGAAAAACAAAAAGTATCACTTGCAGAACCTGGAAGTTCAGATTTAGAAGTAACTTGGAGGAATGGGTGTGATGTTGAGTTTCATGAAATTAATTATATTTCAATTGTTCGTTTAAAAGATGGGATTGAGGATAAAACATTTACTTTTACAATGCCTTTTGATAGTAATGATAATGTTAAGAAAAAGTTAATTAAGAAAGATTATGATGATCATTTTAAGTTTATTGATAAAAATGTAAAATGGGATCATATGTATCAATATAAAATAAGTTTATATGGTAATGGTCTTTTTAATGAAGCAATAACAAATGAGATAAATACAGGAAATATAAATTGTAAAAACAATTTTGCAAATCCTTTTTGTATTTCTAATAATAAAGAGAAATATATTTGTACAAAAGACAATGAAGTCATTGCATTAAGTGATTCATACTATGCGAAAACATTTTGTACTGATAATAATCCTTGTGTTTGTGGTGAAGACCAATTTTGTATGAATATTTATGAGGGATCAAAAATAAATGCAAAATGTGTTGAAGGAGTGGACTGTTCAAATTATGGGGTATTTTATAATGGATCTTTTTTTGGTACTTCTAATTTTTTTGGTATGTTAAATTTTGGTAATTATGAAGGTAGTACTTGTAGTTATAATGAAGGTAAACCTCGTTTTTGTTATAATGACTATGCAAATTATGATTCTAATGAGTTAATATTTCATCCAACTGATTCTTGTGGAAGTTGTGTTAATTTGAGAGATTGTTTTGGATACCGTTCAAAATATGCGTGTGAGGAGAATATTTGTGGAGTTGGTGGTATAAATGGAGGAAATACAAATTCATGTGAATGGGTCCCTTTAGATTCGACAAAAAGTTTAGGTGATGGAATTTGTAAATCAAAGAATAATAATGATTTAAGTTGTGATATGTGTGATAGTTTTGGTTCAGTGAGTGGTTGTACTGATGATTTATGTTCAAATTTAGGGAGTTGTGCATTTATTGAAAGTAAAATGGGTACAAATTTAAGAGGGTGTGCAGATTGTGAAGTCATAGAACAAGAACATAGAGGATGTACTTTATTTACACAAAATAATTGTAATACCGGAAAAGGTAATTCTTGTGGGTATGAACTTTGTGAGTGGTCTAATGAGAAAATAAAAATAAAAAATTATCCTTTTTTAGATTTATTTTATGTAGATCCTTCCGAAGAACCTGTTTGTAGAAAAGTAGTTTGTGATAACATACAAAAGAATTATGGTTATAAATTAGATGATGATGAATTAGTCCATAAATTTAATTATTGTGAGAGAGATATGATTCCTCCTGAAACATCAATTGAATTAGTACCTAAATCAAGCTCTTTGATTGATATTAAAACAAAAGGAGATATCATCACTAATATGGTGGATTTAGCATTTACAGTAAACTCTGTAAGTTTTGAGGACTATCTTGATGATGATTTCGATAGAGCAATATTTACATTAAACTATTGTATTCAAGAAGATAAAAATGAGTGTGAAACTCTTGAAGATTATGTAAAAGTAGAATTTAATTATTCAAACAAAAAACAAGTAATAGATATTTTTAATAAGTTTCCAAAATTGTTAGGAAAAAGTAAATCTATAAAAATATTTTATTTTACTGAAGATCAAAATTTTAACAAAGAGAAAATACAAGAGAAGGAGTTTTATTTGGAATCAAATGCTCCAAAGATTAATTTCGATATATATGATGGAAAAAAATATATGTTAGTGGATGATTTGAATGGGTCTTATTTAAGTGCATCATATAGTGTAGAGGGAGATATATCAGGAGGGTGTTTTCAATATTTTAAACAAATTTATGGTTCAAATGAGTTTGACTTAACTGCAGAAGATTTAATTTTAGATAAGGATCGTTTATCATCATTTCATATAAATATACATTCGATTCCAGATGGGAGGTATGATTTAGTAGTAAGTTGTAATGATGGTAAAGGAAATTATGCTATAGAGAGAATCCCTGTAAGGATTCATACAGATTCGAATATTTTATATGATCAATTCAATTTGTTTTTTAATGATGGTTCAACTCAAAGTATAAAAGAAGATGGTTTTTTAATTCCAAAGAAATCATTTAGAATACTAGGTGTAACAACTAAAATAAAATATGAGTTAAATCAGTGTAAGTATAATATAAAGAATCCTTACACTCTTGAAACATACTTAACAATACCTTTGAAAGAAGGAGGTTATGAAGATGGATATGGTTTACTTTCTGAAGAAATAAATCCTGAGGTTTTACTTAAAAAGAACCAACAAGGAATTTACAAAGTAGACTATGTTTGTGGAGATACTTCTTTAGGAAATTATATAGGTGATGAGGCCTCATTTTATTTGGTTATTGATAACAAAGCACCACATTTACGATTAAGTTCAAAAGGGTATGATGTTGAAGATTTCAAATTAATAAATGGGGTTTATTCAAATACTGTAATTATAAATGGAGATAATGATTTTGAGTTAGGATGTAGTGATTTCAATCAACGGATTCACTATGGAGGTGTACCTTCAAAATATAATTTTGATGGAAGGGATGTACATCAATTTATGGATATTTTTTATAAAGTACCAAAGGAGAAAACAATAGCGATACATTCTGTTGATTTATTTATAATGAATTCAACACCTAATTGTGAATATCAATTAGTACTAAATTCAAATCATAAAACTTTGGCTAAATCAGAAAAATTGAATGATCTTAATATAAATAAAGGGGTTTATAATTCATTTATTTTTAAGGATTTAAAAATTAATAAAAGACCTATTACACAGGAATATATTTTTAGCTTAATTAAAAGTAATCCTAATTGTAAATTATCTGTGAAAACCAAAGGTACTTTAACCTCTTATAAAATTGAACCTTCTCAATATATTAATTATCCCCAAGAATCTGGTTCAAATAATTGCTCATTAAATTATAAATATTCAAAATCCGAGAATTATGTTAATATTAAAAATAATTCTATTAATGTATCAAAAGATATTTTTTTTAAGTTAGAAGACCCTTTTAGAAATATAAATGAATCTATGTTAAGACTTAGATTTGATAAAGAGAAGCCTAAAATAAATAGTATTGTTTCTGATAAAGGATTTTATTTTAAGAAAAATGAAAGAATTAATTTTTATGTAAATGTAAGTGATGATTTTGGTATATCTAAAGTTATTTTGAAAGTTTTTCAATCTGATTCGGAAGATACAAATGGAGGAGAATATATTTTAAAAAGATCAAAAGGTGATGATTTAAATGGAATTTATACAGGTAGTTTAAATTTAAAAGAGGGCCAAACAAAATTAGTTTATTATGCTTATGATTTAAGTGGGAAATTAAGTTCAAAAACAGTGTATGCTTATGTTGACAATTATAATCCTGAGTTTGTAGGTTCAAAACCATTTAGGATTTTTAGTTTAAATTCAGGTAATGAAATTTTGGAACGAGTTGAACTTGGTGGAAAATACAATCTTAATTTAAATGACAATTTTAAATTTGAGGTGCTAGCATCAGATGTAAATTATACTCGGGTAATTCCCTATGTAAATGTAATTTTTAGACAAACTCCTTTAATTAATATTTCTTTAAAGTACAATAATAAATCTCAGAGGTATGAGGGGTCATTAATTCATAAAGAAGCATTAGAATTTACTCAGAATGGTGAGTTATTAGTAATAATAAAAGATTATTCAGGAAATAAAAAAATCAAACATTATTTTTATACGACTTATGATAATTCTCCTCCTGAATTATTAGGTTATAATTTTTTAGGATGTGGTATAACTTCAAATTGTAATTTTAAAGAGTCTTTATCTAAATATAAACTAGGGGTTGGTCTTCAGTATGCTAATTTGATTTTTAATGAAGAGATTTTAGATGAATTTGAATCCTCTGAGTTTCAAGGGAATAGATTATACGACCAAGAATTAATAGGGGATGGTCGAAGAGAAACATACCCTTTCAGTATTAATTACTTTGGGACTGAAAATTCTGATGCTGAATTGTTATTGAAGGGTATAAAAGGTAAGTATAGTCAAATGTTTATGAATGATTTAGATTTATATTATTATGAAGATACTTTAGCCCCTTCTATTAAAGAGATATTAAAACCAAAAAACAATGGTTTTTATAATGAGTCTGATATGTTTTTTAAGTTTTTATCCGATGAAGATGCTTCAGAAATAAAAGTATTAGATGGAGAAGAAGTACTTTATGAGGATAAAGGTTCTTTAACAAATGTAGCTAACATAATACTAACAAAGAATATTATCATAGATAAAGAGAAGGGGATTATTTGTATAGATAAAAAAAACATAAGTGATTCTGAATTTAGTTTAATAAAACAGTCAAAATTTATTAGAATAAATAATAATAAAACAATGGTTGGTTTTAATTCTATGCTTTCAAAACAATGTACTGATGAAGTAACCCTTAATTTATATAACTTAGATGTTGTAGTGTCTATAGACCAGATAAAAAAACTTAAATTTTATGAAAAAAATACAAATCCAGGAGAAATCAAATTTATATTAAAAAATCTAGATCATGGTTTGAAAAAATTAAATGTTGAATTAACAGACGATGTGTTAAATAAAAATAATGAAACCACAAGTTTTTATATTGATCATCAGAAACCCAAAACTTTGTTAAGACCATATAATAATTCTTTTTCAAATTTTAAAGATGGACTTGAAGTAAGAGTGAGTGATAATTTTATATTTAACAATAAACCATCTATAGATATTTCGTCTTTAAAGATTTTGTTAGAATCAAAAGAAGGGTCTTTAATAGTTGAAGATGGTTTTTTAACTAAGAATTATACAGTTATGAGAAGAATATCTTTAGAAGAATTAAAACCATTATTAGGTAATACTTTTTGTGGAAATGATTTCACATCACAAAGGATAAAGGTCTTAATAGAAGGTTCAGATCTTGCAGGGAATTCATTTAGTACAAAATATACTCTAAATTACAACCCATGTATTCCTAACACAATTATTAAATTAAAAACAAAAGGGCGTTTATTTAAGGGTGATTTTGAAGATTATAAATCAGGACCTACTATTTATGCAAACTCACATATAGGTTTAGTACAAATGTACGATATGACTGATCTTGAAGATTATGATGTAAAAATAAAGTCAATTGTTACTAAGTTGAAGACAAATTTTAATAAAAAACAGAAAGGGGTTTGGGAAATAAATTTGGATTCAAAACAAGATGATGATTTTATTGTTTATGTAACTTCTGAGTTAATTAAAGATAGCAAAGTAGTATTAACTTTTTCAAATCGTTTTCTAATAAGATATGATACAAAAAATCCTTTGATAAATGATTTAATTGTTTCTCGTAAATATATTAGTAGTTTCAAATCAAAAGTAAGAATAAAACCACAATTATTTGATTCAAATCGTGAAAAGTCAATATATAATGTAGGAATAAATAAGGATGATTTTGTTTTGAAAGGTGACAATTTAAATTATAAAGATACGGAGAATTATGACTTAAATAGTAATCCATTAAATTTAAACATAAAATATAATTCGGATTTATCTGAAGGATATATTACTTTTAAAGTCAATGTAGAAGATAAAGCAGGTAATAAAAATACAAGGGAGTTTAATAATAAAATAATTTTAGATAAAACCCCTCCTAAAATAAATGCTTTGATTGAAGGTAAGAAAGATGTATTGAGAAGAAGTAATTTAGATAATACTTTCTCATTTAAATGTAGTTCTTGTAGTGATCCGGGAATTCTTGCTTCAGGGTGTACTAAAAATAAAGATTATGCTATAATGAGAGTCAGTGAAG
>Ga0256913_10001202_pt1 | contig 13362 bp, 7 predicted proteins | sample Axial_MatmetaG_FD_185970 | JGI IMG/M metagenome (GOLD analysis project Ga0256913, IMG submission 185970) | Deep-sea worm associated microbial mat communities from Axial Seamount, Juan de Fuca Ridge, Pacific Ocean - Axial_Mat | ecosystem: Environmental > Aquatic > Marine > Oceanic > Microbial...
GAATACTGGCGGAATGTGGACCTTTATCTCGGTGGAGACGAGCATGCCACGGGCCACCTGATTTATGCCCGTTTCTGGAATAAATTTTTATACGACCTGGGTCTGGCCTGTGAAGCCGAACCGTTTAAAAAACTAATCAATCAGGGGAAAATCCAGGGGCGTTCCAGCTTTGTGTATCGTATTCAGGGAACCAATAAATTTGTTTCCTACGGCTTGCAAAAAGAATACAAAACACAAAAACTGCATGTTGACATCAGCTTCGTGGACAACGATATACTGGATATTGAAGCCTTTAAAAACTCAAATCCCGAATATAAAAACGCCGAATTTATTTTGGAAGATGGTAAGTATATCTGTGGTCACGAGGTGGAAAAAATGTCCAAATCCAAGATGAACGTTCAAAACCCCGATGATCTGATCGAAAAGTACGGAGCTGATACATTGCGGTTATACGAAATGTTCCTTGGGCCGCTCGAGCAGGACAAACCGTGGGATACAAAAGGCATTGAAGGGGTGTACAGGTTCCTGAAAAAAATGTGGCGCCTCTATTTCGACGGTTATGATCAATACATCGTAACGGATGAACCGGCAACGAATGATGAATTAAAAGTACTGCATAAAACCATCAAAAAGATCAGGAGTGATATTGAACGGTTTTCGTTCAACACAGGCGTCAGTGCTTTTATGATTGCCGTGAATGAATTGTCGGATTTGAAATGCCACAAAAAAGAGATCCTTGAACCTTTGGCTGTACTCATTTCGCCTTACGCACCTCATATGGCCGAAGAGCTGTGGGAAGCTATGGGTAACAAGCAGGGCATCAGCACGGTTCCGTATCCGGAGTATGATGAAAAATACCTGGCGGAAAATACGTTTGCTTATCCGGTTTCTTTTAACGGAAAAATGCGCTTCAAGCTGGAATTGCCTGTTGATATGCCTGTTCCGGAAATAGAAAAAGCCGTACTGGTCGCCGAAGAAGCGCAGAAATGGCTGGAAGGGAAAACCGTTCGTAAAGTGATTGTTGTGCCCAACCGCATTATTAACATTGTGGTTCAGTAAAATGATCGTCTCAATATTTCCCGGACGAACACACAGTATAATAAACATATTACGACATTAGTTTTATATACGAGTAGTGCTATAGATGTCACTTGTTCGTTTAAGGCATTATCTTTGTTTTCATTGTTACAATGACTAAATTTTTATTTACATGAAAAGACTTCAGATATTTTTACTCATTATTCTGGCAGCAGTCATAACCTCTGGTTTTATGATGTGCTCGGAAAAAGAAAACAACTTTATGAAAGATTGGAAAAAAGTAGACCAGCTGGCCAAAAAAGGCTTACCGAAATCAGCTTTAAAAATAGTTGACAGTATTTATCTCGTTTCCAAACAGAATAACAACACGCCTCAGGTGTTGAAATCGCTTATTTACAGAGTAAGTCTGCAAAGCCAGTTCGAGGAAAACGATCTGGCGCATGCCATTACCATATTTGAACAGGAACTGAAAGATGCGGATGTTCCTGAAAAACAACTGTTACAGTCCTTGCTGGCAGAGATGTATCAGCAATATTACCGGCAAAACAGATGGGTGATCAATGACAGGACAGCCCTGGCGGAGCCGGATGATGAAGATATCAGTACATGGGATGCCGTGAGGTTGAACAAAAAAATACGGGCTTATTATCTGGCATCACTGGAAGAACCGGAAAAATTGCAAAATATCCGCCTGGAAAAATATCAGGCGATCCTCAAAACGGATGACAAAGGAGATAACGGGTTCAAATTCTGGCCTACCTTGTACGATTTACTGGCCAACCGCGCTATTGACTATTTTTCAGGTAACGATGCCGGACTGGCCAAAATAGGCAACGATGGTTTTATCAGCGATAAATATCTGGTTCCGTTAAAAGATTTCCTCCGGCTAAAACCAGGGGAAGAAAACATGGAATTGAAATTATTCCGGCGGTTACTGAAATTTCATCTGAAACAAAAAAATAACATCGCGCTGATTGATCTGGACCTGCGAAGATTAAAATATGTATACGGACATCTTCCGCAAAACGAACGGAACAGGGAAAATTACATCACACAACTGGAAACCTTAAGTAAAAAGTACAGGGATTACCCGGTGTTTGTTGATATTGCTTATGAACTGGCCACTATTTACCGTCAGAGCGGGAACAACTACAATCCGCTGGCCGGTGACCAACACCGTTGGGATCTGAATAAAGCCGACAGTATCTGCGATGTGGCTGCGGAGGCATTCCCCTCAGCAGAAAAAGCCAATGCCTGTAAAAATATGATGGACGAAATCCGCCAGGTGGCTTTCAATCTGAATATAAACAAGGCAGAGCTGCCCGGCAAACCTGTTTTGGCAAGCCTTAGTTTCAGGAACACAACAAAATTATATGTAAAGATTATTGAGGCAGACCCGGATGTTTACAGGCGACAGTCCCTGCTGGCCAACGGTAAACACAGGGCAATGGATTATGTGAAACAGAAAGCTGTTCATCAGTGGGAGGTGGACCTGCCCGACACCAAAGATCACCAGCAACACACCACCGAGATCAAAATCCCGGCAATGGATAAAGGGTTTTATCTGGTTTTTATATCTGATACACCTGAATTTAAAGACACGGGAAATGTTGAATATAATACGTTCTGGGTCAGCCGGTTGAGTTACCTGACAAGAAACGACAGGAACCGTGAAGATTTTGAAATGTATGTGCTGGACCGCGAAAACGGAAATCCGGTGCCCGGGGTTGAGGTGAAGACATATCAAATGGTATACCACCCTCGTGACAGGGAATATACCATCGAACAGCTAAACAAATACAAAACCGATCAGAACGGTTACTTGAAAATAGAAGCTTCTTCCGGTGAAGGAATGAGATCGTTTATGTTCTCGCTGGACAAAGAAGGCGACAAGTTATTTTCCGAAGGCAGAGCTCATATTTACAGGAATAATATAACGGAAAAATACCTGACTAAAACTTACCTGTTTACCGACAGAGCCATTTACCGGCCGGGCCAGACTATTTACTTCAAAGGCATTGTGGTGGATAAAAAAGGTAATGATGTGAAGATTAAAACGGGTATTAAGGAAACACTCCGTTTAATGGCTGCCAATTATAAAGAAATAAGCAAGATTGAATTAAAAACCGATGAATACGGTTCTTTCAGCGGATCGTTTGTTCTGCCGCAGGGGGGTCTGAACGGCCGGATGACGATAAGAAGCCAGACGGGCAGCGTTTCATTTATGGTGGAAGAATACAAACGCCCCACTTATAGAGTGGCTTTCGATACTATTAAAAATACGTACAAACTTGGTGATACAATATCGGTTCCCGGGCATGCCGAAACTTATACGGGCAATGCCGTGTCGGGTGCTGAAGTGAAATACCGTGTCGTACAGCGGATAATGGAAATACCTTATTACCGCTATTTCTTTTATGTACCGCATTTTGCAGAAAGAGAAATTGCCAACGGAAAAGTGATTACCGGCCTAGATGGGCATTTTACAATCAGTTTCCCGACGGAAAAGGAACAGAAAGCAACCAATGGTTTCCAACCGAATTATTCTTTCAGCGTTTATGTGGATGTTACCGACCTTACGGGTGAAGTACAATCGAAAGAAACGCAAGTGTATGCCGGGCCTGTATCTACCCTGTTGACCATCAATTCGAAAGACAAAATACACAAAGAAAAGACAAAAGGAATTGAAACAAACGCCACCAACCTTTCAGGGGCGGGTATTGATATGGAAACCAATGTAAAAGTTTACCGGTTGACTCCGCCTGAACATCCTTTGGTTAAAAAGAACTGGAACCGTCCGGATATTTATCTCATACCTGAAGAAGAATACCGCAAAGAGTTTCCCTATCTGGCTTATAAAGATGAAAACAACAAAAGTTCCTGGCAGCGACAGGAAGTTTATTCGGGACAATGGCATATCAAAGGGGACAGCACGGTGCTGGCAGGCCAGTTGAAAACATGGTCGCCTGGAGAATATTTAATTGTCTTACAGAATGTTTCTGATACGCTTGTGAAAGCGGAACAATATTTTACCCTGTATTCCACGGAAACCAAAAAACTGCCGGTCAAAGACCTGTTTTGGAGCAGTACTACTGCTGTAAAAGCCGAACCCGGCGATGTAGTGCAGATTGTATTTGGCTCTGCCGGTAAAAAAACCAAAGTGTTATACGAATTAGTAAACGGTAAAGAAGTTGTTCACCGCGAATGGATCACGGTCAGCCGGGGGCAGAAAGTACTGGATATTCCGGTAAAAGAAACTTACAGGGGAGGCTTTGCCGTTCATTTGAAAACAGTCAGACAAAACCGGAACTTCGGTAGCGATTATCACATTGACGTGCCGTTTACAAATAAGAAGCTGGACATCACATTGGAAACCCACCGTGATTTTCTGTCACCGGGTAAAAAAGAAACCTGGAATGTTAAAATTTCCGGTCCGGCAGGCGAAAAACTGACAGCCGAATTACTGGCAGGCATGTACGATGTTTCGTTGGATAAATTTAATGCCAACAAATGGAACTGGAACCTGTACCAGTCGAAAAGAAACCTGACGGGATGGAATACCGGAACTTTTGATGCCTCTCTGAGTTTCCAACTGTTCAGGCAAAAACCGGAATACAGGGATGTAACCGTCCGGACTTACCCTGCCGTTAACTGGTTTGGTTATTTGCAGAGTTATTGGGGAGGTGTTGATTTGTTAAAGCGTTCCATGTCGGGGATGACTGAGGTGGAAGGATATGCAGCGCCGGCGATGGAAGACGCCGTACCCGATGAGAACCAAGCCGAAAATACACCGCCTGCCGGACATGACAAACCGGAAGATCAGGAACAGCCTAAAGAACAGGAAACATTAATTCCGTTAAGAACTAATTTTAACGAAACGGCTTTCTTTTATCCTCAGTTGCATACCGACAGTGCAGGAAATGTTGTTTTCAGTTTTACCACACCGGATGCCCTGACCGAATGGAAACTGATGATGCTGGCGCATACAAAAGACCTGAAAACAGGCACTTTTACCGAAAACATCAAAGCCAAAAAAGATCTGATGGTTATTCCGAACCTGCCGCGTTTTGTCCGCCAGGGCGACCGGCTGCTCTTTACGGCTAAAGTCATTAATTATACGGATAAACAAATAACCGCCGAAACCAATCTGGAACTTTTCGATCCGGTTACCATGAAAACCGTTGAGATAATCAGTCCGCAAGACAGTAAATTGCAGACCGTATCAATTTCGGCAGGCCAGAGTGCCGTGGTACAATGGGAACTTGATATTCCGTTCGACCTGGGCATGCTCGGTTACAGATTAAAAGCATCCACCGCCTCGTTCACTGACGGTGAAGAGCGCATGATCCCGGTGCTGACCAATAAAATGCTGGTAACCGAAACGCTGCCGATGTATCTGAAAGGACATCAGTCACGGCAATTCACCCTGTCCAAACTGGCTAACAGCGATAAGCTGATGCGCCCGGTTACATGGCAGAATTACCGGTTTACGGTGGAATTTACTTCCAACCCTGCCTGGTATGCTATTCAGGCTCTGCCTTATCTGAGTGAGCCGGAAGTGGAAAGCGCAGCCAACCTGTTCCATATGTATTACGCCGATGTTTTGTCAGCTTACATTTTGAATAGTAACCCGAAAATCAAAAACGTGTTTGAAAGCTGGAAAACTCATACACCCGACGCTTTTTTATCTAACCTGCAGAAAAATCAGGAATTGAAAAAAGTTGTTCTGAAAGTTACTCCATGGGTGTTGGAAGCGGAAAACGAAGCGGAACAAAAACGGCGAATTGGTGTCATGTTTGATGTCAACCGGATTTCAAATCAGACTGATATTGCTTTGGATAAATTGCGCCAAAGCCAATTGTCAAACGGTGCCTGGCCATGGTTTCGCGGTATGCGCGAAGACCGGTTTACAACCCAGCGGATTGTACTCGGGCTGGCACGCCTGAATCAAAGACAGATCATTGATATGAGTACAGACCACCAGGTGATGCAAATGGTAAGAAAAGCCGTAAATTTCCTGGACGAAGAAATCAAATCTGACTACGAAAAGGTCAAGAAATATTATCCCAATAAAATTGGCGACAACCACCTTGGTAGTATGCAGATACAGTATTTATACGCCAGAATACTGCTGGCAGACAAAGTGCCTGTGAAAGATAATTTCAAAGAGGCTTATGACTATTACATGAACCAGGCCAAAAAGTACTGGCTGAAGCAAAACAACTATCTGCAGGCCATGATCGCCCTGACACTCAACAGGGCAGGATATCGTAACGAAGCCGAAGGCATTATCCGCTCGCTGACGGAAAGAGCCATCAGGAGTGATGAACTGGGAATGTACTGGAAGACTAAAAGCGGATGGTACTGGTATCAGGCACCTGTCGAAAGCCAGGCTATGATCATTGAAGCTTATTCGGAAATTGTTAACGAACCGGCCCTTGTGGACCAGATGAAAATATGGTTGCTAAAACAAAAGCAAACTACACGCTGGCAAACATCTTCAGCTACGGCGGAAGCAGTTTACGCCCTGCTGATGACAGACGGCCGGTTGCTGGATAACAACGAGGAAGTAATGATAAAAGTTGGAGGCCAGGAACTGCATCCCGGGCAGGAAAATATCTCAGTAGAGGCAGGAACGGGCTATTTTAAAAAGAGCTGGTCGGGCGAAGAAGTGAAACCTGAAATGGGCCGTATCGAAGCTGTCAACCCGAACACTTCCATAGCGTGGGGAGCAGCCTACTGGCAGTATTTTGAACAACTGGACAGAATTACGGCTGCTTCGTCGCCACTGTCTGTTGAGAAAAAACTTTTTCTGGAAACCCTGACAGAAAACGGACCCGTACTGGTTCCGGTGAAAGAGGGACAGTCATTGAAAAAAGGAGACAAGATAGTTTCGCGTATGATCATCACTACCGACAGGGATATGGAATTTGTGCAGGTGAATGATATGCGGGCAAGCGCTTTTGAACCGGTTAATAACCTTTCCGGCTACCAGTATAAAGGCGGCCTGGGTTATTATGAAAACATTACTGATGTGTCCACCGACTTTTATATCAGATATTTGCATAAAGGGACTTATGTGTTGGAATACCCTGTTGTAGTCACACAATCGGGAACATTTTCGAACGGCATAGCCACCATTCAATCCTATTATGCACCGGAATTTGCCGCTCATTCGGAAGGTATAAGTATTTCGGTGAAATAAGATATAAGTTCATGCGGTCAGGAGTACTAAAGCTTTGTTTTTAGTACTTTTGGCTGCTTCAAACATAAAACAAGTACCGTTATGGATTTAATGAGTTTATTCTGGTTTTTAGTTATCGGTGCCCTGGCCGGTTGGCTGGCAGGTGTCATTATGAAAGGAAAAGGCTTCGGCATCCTTATCAATATGATTGTCGGGATTGCAGGAAGTTTTATCGGCGGCTGGCTTTTCGGAGTGCTGGGCATTCATACGACAGGGCCCAAAAACCTGGGAACTTTGGTTACGGCGTTTGTCGGAGCCGTCATTCTTTTGTATCTTGTTAATCTGATTAGAAAAAAGTAGACGACAATACCCGGTTAAGATCAAAGGGGTAAAAAATTACAGATTTTCGCTGACACAATATTAATTAACTTTCCGGTGTTCATTATTAAAAGGCAACGGGCTGTATATTGTGCTCCTATTACATATATTTTTGCCATAAATTTACGTTAGAGAGGAAACATCATTGAAGTATGAATAAAACATTCCATATATATCTAATTCTGATTTTAGTTTTATCATCACCTGTGCTGAGGTCGCAACCTCCTGTGAACGATACGATTGCCAGCGAACAGGCCATAAACGATACAATAGCCGATGTTGCGTCACAAGTGGAAGCCACACCAGTTTTGAATGAAAATGAGGCTATCAGTATACTGGACACCACACAACGGCAAACTTATACAATAGTTAATGATAACGGGGCCTTGCTCATAAAAGATTCGCCGATAGTCAGGGCTTTGGACAGCCTCACTTACGCCAAGTTTTATAGAGATGTCTGGTTTACACTGGACACGACGGCTGCCCGTGCTAATCTTAAACCGGGAGAAATCCCGACCTATCCGGATTCGGTGTACGAACAGCGTATAGAAGTTTTGAATGCGCAGACTCCTATTGAATTGACATACAACAAAGTGGTTAAGAAATTTATTGATTTGTATGCCGTCAAAAAGCATAATCTAACGGCTAAAATGCTTGGGCTGGCCGAGATTTATTTTCCTATGTTTGAGGAAACCCTGGACAAATATGATATGCCGCTGGAGATAAAATACCTGGCTATTGTTGAATCGGCGCTGAATCCGGCAGCAGGATCAAGGGCAGGTGCCAAAGGCTTATGGCAGTTTATGTACGGTACGGGCAAAGTTTATGGCCTGAAAGTTACTTCGATGGTAGACGACCGGTATGATCCTTACAAATCAACAGTGGCAGCCTGTGAGCATTTATCGGATTTGTATGATATATACGGAGACTGGTCACTGGCACTGGCAGCTTACAATTCCGGAGCCGGAAATGTAAACAGAGCTATCAGGCGGGCAGGCGGTACCAAAAACTATTGGGCTGTGTGGCCGTTTCTTCCGCGTGAAACACGGGGTTATGTGCCGGCATTCATTGCTGTTAACTATGTGATGAATTATGCGCCTGAACACAACATTTACCCCATGCGCCCCAATCTTTTCTTTTATGATATTGATACAGTTACGGTACATGATGTACTGGCTTTTGATCAGTTGAATGAAATGCTGGGTATCCCGATGGATGAATTGAAATACCTGAATCCCCAGTTTAAACTTGGAATTATCCCGGCTACTAACGGGAAAACCTATACCATCAGAATACCCAAACAGTTTACGGCAGATTTTCTGAACAACGAAAAGGCACTTTACGCCTATAAAACCAGAAAAGGTATCGAACACGACAAACTGATGGCTGAAGTGAAAAAAGCCAAAGACAGAAATATCCATATCGTCAGGAGTGGGGAAAATCTTGGACTGATCGCCCGTAAATACCATGTTTATGTCAGCCAGATCAGGAGTTGGAACAACCTGCGCGGCAATACTATTTATCCGGGACAACGACTGGTGATTTATGGTGCGGGAAGCAGTCATTATTATGCCAAGTCAAAAACCCCGGTGGTGAGATCATCGGCAAAATCTACCCATACGGTCAAAAGCGGTGAGAACCTGGCGCTGATTGCTAAAAAATATAAATGTACGGTAACCGATCTCAAAGAGTGGAATAACCTAAGAAGTTCTAAAATCTATCCCAAACAAAAACTGATTGTTTACAAACCTGCTGAAAAAACCCCGAGTACGATAAAAGACGGGAAATATGTTTATCATGTGATCCGGAAAGGCGATACCCTGTGGGATATTGCCAAAGAATATGACGGTGTAACGGTGGAACAGATAAAACGTTTGAATAACATCAGAAATACTCACCGGCTGAAACCCGGCCAGAAGATTAAAATTGCCGTTATCGGCTAATTCGTAATATTTTAAGCTTTATAACGTTCAATAAAATGCACAGGTGCATTAAATCTGTTGAGTTATGGATAAAAAAATAGTTTCTGCCGTACTCATCCTGGTGATGATGGTAGTAATGAGTAGTTGTACAACCACGACTAGCAAACATGTAAAAGTTCGTTCTATCGGAAAAACATCCGAAATTCTGGTGGTCGTGGAAAACGAACAACAATGGGAAAATTCAATAGGCAAGACAATCCGCAAATATTTCGGAAAAGACCAGGATGGTCTGCCTCAGCCCGAACCTTTGTTTGACATAGCACATGTCACCAAATCAAGTTTTTCAGACCTCTTGAAAAAACACCGCAATATTTTTATCGTGGAAATTGACAAAAACAGTGTGGAACCGAAAGTGGAGATGGTAGAAAATCATTGGGCACAGCCGCAGGTGGTGGTTCGTATCACGGCACCCAACAAAAACCTTTTTATACAGACTTTTAAAAAAAATGCTGATCTGTTTCTGGAAAAATATGACCAAACAGAACGAGAAAGGATTAAAGCTGTATTAAAGCCTGCATCCGAAAATAAAGCTGCTGCTGCCATCAGGAAGAATTTTAGCATTAGCATGGTTATCCCGGAAGATTTTCATCTGGTAACTTCTCAGCCCGATTTTGTCTGGGTAAGAAAAGAAACAACAGAATACAGCCAGGGATTTTTCATTTTCAAGGAAGCTTACAAAGATACGGCCCAGTTTTCTTCAGCCAGTATCAAGGCCAGGATCAACAGGATCTTAAAACAATATGTACCGGGCCCGACCGAAGGTTCGTACATGACTTTGGATGAAAAATATTATGTTCCTTCACCGAAAGTAATCACAGATTTTCCGGCTAACTATGCCGTTGAATTAAGAGGCCTTTGGGATGTGGAAAATGATTTCATGGGCGGGCCCTACATATGTTACACATTTACGGACCCTGCTCATGAACAGATTATCACTTTGTTTGGTTATGTTTATCACCCGAGCAAAGAAAAACGCAATCTCCTCAGGCAGGTGGAAGCCTTGTTGTATTCTGTCAAATTTGTACAGTAAAGGATAAACCGGTAAAACTTACTGCTTTTCGTAAATAATAGTGATCTTTCCAAGCGGTGTATTGGTTTCCGCAACGATCTCGTTGTCTAAATAAACACCCAGTTTTGTGGGGGAAGTTTCCATGCCGGGGAAGTAAAAATAGATCGTGTTATCATCTTTGTGGAATTTCCATTTTGCTTCGTGAGTGTTGTCGTTGGAGATGATAACCATGGCCGAATCATTCAGAAAACGGAAATACATTTCCTTTTGCATTTCAACAACCTGTTTTAGTGTTTCCGGAGATACTTTCTGTTCGTCGAAGTTGGTCTCTACCTTTTTTACTTTCCATGTGCCTTCAAGTTTACTCTCGGTGCTTGAACAGGAAACCATCCAAAACATGAGCAAACTCATACCAACAACCAGTATTTTATTCATGACCTAAATTTTAAGTTCTCCGCAAAAATACAATCAAAAATCTGATTTATTGTTAAAAAAACATAAAGCATTTTATTCAGCCCTCTGGTTGTTGACTGAATTGGGTTTCAGATTTTTTTTAATTTTTTTTCAGATTTTTCTTGCCTTATGTAATTTTTGTTGTACTTTTGCGAGTGAATACTAACTAACATTATTTTAAAATGCTATCAGAAAGACAACAGCAAATCATTGATGAATCAATTAAAATCATTGATGAAAAAGGGATACAAGGATTAACCATAAAAAATCTTTCAAAGGCCATTGGCATTTCCGAGCCGGGTATCTACAGGCATTTTGATAGCAAAACCGCTATTCTCACAACGATATTGGATAATTTTAAAGAAATGGCTGTTGGCCTTGCAGGTATTATGGAAACATATAATACATCTGCCATCGAAAAGCTAAGATTTATGTTCACACAATTGTTTGATATGTTTTCAGAAAATCCGTCCATTGTTTCTGTCATTTTTTCGGAAGAAATTTTTAAAAATGAGGAGATTCTGAAGAATAAAATTGTGGAAATACTAAATATGAATACACAGACTATTGAAAACATAATCTCTGAGGGGCAAAAAGAAAAAAACGTCAGAGATGATATAGATGCGAAGAGCCTCACTTTACTAACGATGGGATCATTAAGATTATTGGTTAAAAAGTGGGACATGAACAATCATAATTTCGATTTAAGTAAAGAAGGGGAAAGGCTAGTAGAGGTGCTAAGTAAGGTTTTGATAAAATGAACCTACTAATAACCGAATGATGGAACAACTATAAATTTATAATAATACTCATATGAAAATAACTAAAATTACTGACGCAACGATAAAGGAAACTACGCATAAAGTGGATGTAAGGATGTTGTATGATAAAGATACAGCTCAAGCCATACACATTACGTTAAAACCGGGCGAAAATCTGAAACCTCATATCACACCGGTGGATGTTTTCTTTTTCATTATTGAAGGAACTCCCGAAATTCTTGTGGGTGAGGAGAAACAAAGAGTGACGGCAAACAGTATTGTGGAAAGTCCTAAAGATATATAGTCCATTGTATTTATAATCATAGCGATCAGGTGGTCAGGGTGCTGGTTGTGAAAGCACCTAAACCTGTTACGAAAACAAAAATATTGTAACTAAACAAGTTTTAACAACGGATAATCTGAATTAAACAGGAAGCCGGCGGCTTGTTTTTATAAGTAAAAAAATAGTAAACACTAACTAACATTTTATTAAATGGAAAAATTATTAAATAAACTACTCGATCACAAATGGTGGGTGATGCTGGCCGTATTGGTCATATCGGCATATTTTGTATTGGAAATGAGGCAAAACACCAGAATGGAAACCGATCTTGATAAATATATGCCGCAGGATCATCCGGCTTTTATTTATAGTGATAAAGCCGAGAGTTGGTTTGATATCAAAGACGGGATCATCATTGCCATCGAAAATAAAAAAGGAGTTTTTAATACGGCAACGCTTGATACGTTGAAACAACTGACCAAACGTTTTCAGAAGTTTCCGGAAATAGACAAAGATGATGTAACATCTTTATACACGGCCGATAATATCATTGGCACCGAAGACGGTATGGATGTAAAACGTTTTTTCAAGCGTGTTCCCAAGTCTCCGGAAAAGTTGGCCCAACTCAAGAAGAATGTCGAGAACAATGAAATGGTGTTCGGCCGGTTAGTATCAACCGACGAAACGGTTACAATCATCATTGCCGAAATCGGAGATGATGTTTTTTCACAGGAGTTTTATCACAAAATACTGAAAACAGCCAAGGCTTCCGAAACTGATGACATTAAAATATACGTCGCCGGCCGCCCGATTGTAGAGGGTACGATGGCCCTGCTGGGTCCGGAAGATATGAAACGGATGGTTCCTATTGTTTTGCTGGTAATCTTCCTCGTGTTATTCATTACGCTTCGGAGTTTTAAAGGAACACTGATTACATTGGGTGTGGTTTTCTTTTCCACCATATGGGCTTTCGGTCTGATGGCTGCAGTGAACATTCCTATTTATGCGGTATCGACTATGATACCGGTCATGTTGATTGCAATTGGCGTAGCGGACGGAATACACTTGTACAGTCATCTTCATACATTCATTGACCATAATCCGAAAGCAAGTAAAGAAGAAGCTATTAAAGACATGCTTCATCATATGTGGAAGCCTGTAGTGATGACTTCCATTACAACAGCTGTTGGTTTTATTTCATTGCTCACATCCCAGGTTTATCCGGTGAAATATTTCGGGATTTTTACGGCATTTGGTGTGATGGTGGCTATGGT
>Ga0256913_10001203_pt1 | contig 13354 bp, 2 predicted proteins | sample Axial_MatmetaG_FD_185970 | JGI IMG/M metagenome (GOLD analysis project Ga0256913, IMG submission 185970) | Deep-sea worm associated microbial mat communities from Axial Seamount, Juan de Fuca Ridge, Pacific Ocean - Axial_Mat | ecosystem: Environmental > Aquatic > Marine > Oceanic > Microbial...
AAGTTGTGAAAACTTCTATGAAATTTAAAAACTACAAAGGTAAACCAAGTAGTATGGATTCAAGCACCGGAGAAAGTTCTATTAGTGTCACTTTACCATTAAAAGGTCTTTCATCAGGAACTTATCCACTTGTACTAGATAATAAAATCGGGATAGCTCTGACTCCTGACAATGAAGACGCCGGTATAAAAGGAAAATTACCTGTGGTTAACATTAAATAAATTTAATTTTATATAAAAGTATGACTCAAATATAATATATTAAAAAATACAAATAAAAGAAAGGAAAAGATGAATGAAAAATTTTATTTTATATAGACTGTTTCTTATAGCCTCAGCATTTTTATGCTTTTCGGCATTGCAGGGTGCTCCTCATTTTACAAATGAAGACTTAATGTATTTTAAACATCCTGGAAAAAATTATGTCCCTAACGGTTCATTTGAACTAGGTTTGGGAGCAACACCAATCTATCCTGGTTGGGAAACAGATCTCGGACATGCGGAACCTCCCGAAAAACCTGAAATAGTTGACGATGCGCATACCGGCACAAAATCTTTACGGGTAAGAAAAATTCAGCCTAATTGTCAGATTAATGTATACATAACTCCGCCTAATATAGAAGATACTTACCAGGACCGTTTTGAAGTAAGCTACTGGGCAAAATCCAATAAGCCTAATGTGCATTTTAAATGCAACTGGTGGGAAAACGGAAGGGTTGTAAAAGAAAATGAAGTAAATCAATGGGTACATGCAAAATTTGTAACAAAGCCTGGTGAAATAAAAAATAAATACCGTACATTCGAATTGATAGTTAAATCAGATATTGAACAGGAATATGACATTCAAATAGATGATATCTGTATTACAAATATAGAAAATCCTGACGGGAACTGGATGCAGGCAGATGAAGTAGAAGCGGTGTTTATTCCACAACCGCGTAACGATAGCGTACATTTCACAGGAGACGATATAACATTAAAATATGCAATTACTCCCTACAGCACCGCTCGGAATGTGAGACTTGAACTGCATCTGTGTGACATCGGAAGAGGCGGTTCCACCACTTATCCCTTTGAATTGGATAATCTTCAGTTAACCACTGACAGTGTAACGGAAGGTGAGATCCCGTTGGGCAAACTCAAAAATGGGGCGTATATGGCTTTACTTGCAGTTGAAGATGCGACAAGTGGCACACTGCTTTCTGTAGCAAAAGAAAACTTTACTGTAATGTATGATACAATGAACACACCTCCGTTTGTTAATTATACCACAGGTTCATACGGATGCTGTCGCGGATTCTCCACTCACCTTGAAATGACCTACCGTGGATACTGGACAACAGAGGAATATTATAAAACCGCCTATCTTATAGGACGGAGGATGAACCGTTTAATGGTCAACCCGAAATATACCAGTTATTTTCAGTATGCAGAAAGTGAAGAGCTTTCAGAAATCGAAGACACGGTAAATGAAGCAAAAAAATATAATACTAAAATAATGCTCTGCGTCAATCCCATTACAACTACTGATCCCGCAAACTCAAATATGACGAAAGACAGCCCACTCGCTTGGCTTGCATATAAAGGAATCAAAATTCCTGAAGCTCATAAGTTCAGTACGGACACTGAATTCAGATGTACCGTCACACATGATTATTTAAAAAAATACCTTATAAATATTGCTAAAAGATTCGGAAAGAAAATTGATGTTCTTGAACTCCATAATGAACTGAATCTTGCCCTTCTTGGCGAAGAATCTGTTCAGTATCTATTTGAAAGAGGTTATCATGCGTTTAAAAAAATTCTGCCGGATGTACCACTACTTATGAACCAGACAATGGACGGAATTTACTCAAGTGAAGCAGATCATTTTACGAAAATGTTCATGACTCAGGGAGGAACAAAATTCAGCGACGGATTCACTTTTCACCCTTACAGCAGGAGTTATATATATGGAGATTACGGGAACGGAATAGATTACATTAAACTTATGCGGCATTTCAAGGAGGATTATGCTCCAAAAGGAGAAGAATTATTATTGGGTCAGTCTGAAATTCTGAATCTTGGAGATAAAGGTTCGCCCGGATGGGACATAGTTCAGAGATTCCTTCTTGACTGGGCGGCAGGATGTTTGTGGAGTGTGGGAATAGACGGGGACGGAATGTATTTTCTTGAAATGGGAGATCTGAATCCTTGGTATTTTCGAGGTTCTAGACCTCCCGGACTTGCAGGAGTTGCTTCCAATGCAATGCATCAGATTTTAGGAGGTCACGAATTTCTTGAAATGGTGGATAAAGACAATAAAATTCTTGTATGTCTCTTTAAAAAACCTGACAATTCAGGATATGCTCTGGCAATGGCGGGCGGAAGTGATCCTGATCAATGCCCGGAAATAACGATTGATCTGACAAATCTTTCAAATTTAAAAATGTATGATATGTGCGGTGCGGAAATTTCATCAAATACCCCATTTATTTTGACAAGAGATCCAATTTATATAACTTCGACAGACCAGGCTCTTTTAGAACGAGCAAAAGATTATTCTTTTCAATGGGTAAACAATAACTATAATTACGAATATATGGAAGACCGTAAATCTGCTGATTTTCTTTTTGAATATCTATGTACCGGAATGTTTCCAAGAAAAAAATAAGGAGGGATGAATAATGAAATTTAATAAATATTTTTATACTGTTATTTTATTTATACTAGCATTTTTAAATTTATATGCGGAAAACACAGATTTAACTCAATTCGGAAATATTAATACTCCTGTCGAATATATTCCTGGCGAATGCAGTCAGATTGCCGCGGGGTTTTCTCATTTACTGATTTTACGCGATGACGGCAGTGTATGGGGTGCAGGGGATAATCTGTCAGGTCAGCTGGGAACTGGGAGTATCTCTGTTTCAGAAAAACTCAGAAGAATAATTTCGAAAAATTGTGTTAAAATTTATGCAGGCGGAGCTTTTTCTCTTGTACTTAAAAATGACGGAAGTTTATTGGCATTCGGAGCAAACGAATTCAATCAGCTTGGAGCTGGAGATATAAAGTCACTCATAAAACCTGTCAAAATTTTCAGCTCTGGTGTTAAAGATGCGGCGGCAGGTGATTATCATACACTTGTACTTATGAATGACGGTTCTGTTTTTGCCGCAGGAAGAAATACATACGGACAGATTGGTACAGGTGAGAAAAGTGTATCTGTTGCCTTCTCAAAAATTTTTCAGTCCGGAGTTAAAAAAGTCTGCGCAGGCGGAGAATTCTCAGTTGTTCTGAAAGAAGATGGTACTCTATGGGGTACAGGAAATAATTTCTCACAGCAGATTGCAGAAAATCCGGATTATGCGTCGCCTATTTTCAAATATGTGCAGATCGATAGCGATGTTGCTGACTGCTCAACCGGTTCAGACCATATCCTTTATATGAAAACTGACGGCACAGTCTGGGGAGTCGGTAGAAATATTGACGGCTTAATTGAAGATTCGGATAAAAAAACAATTTTTCCGCCTCAGCAGATTAATATTCCTGATGTTAAAAAGGTTTCCGCATGTTATTATGAATCATTTTTTATTCAGCAGGATGGAACACTTCTTGGATGCGGCAGAAATATTGAGGGAGAACTGGGCGTGCCAAATACATATTATATAAAATCACCGGTTTATATAGCATCTGATGTAAAAGATGTGAAGGCATGTGAAGCAGGAACTTTTATTCTTACAAAAAATAATGCGGTTTATGGTCTTGGCGAGGCTATACAGCCGATTTTAGGTGAAAATTATTCCTGGACACCTGATACTCAAGATGTAGCCTGGCATAAGCAGATTTTAAAAGATAATGTAAAAAAACTCTCGGCAGGATATCAGGTTAATCTGATTATCAAAAACGATGATAATCTTTGGGCTTACGGAATAAGCCGGTACGGACAGATTGCAGATACAGACAGAGTAATTGAAACCCCGGAACAAATTGAATCAAATGTAGAAAAGGTTTCACCAGGCTCATATCATCTTCTTGTTCTGAAAAAAGATTCTTCAGTCTGGGGGCGTGGCAGAAATAATAAAGGCCAGCTGGGAAACGGAAACACTACAGATCAGTATTCTGAAACTCAGATATTCGCATCCGATATCACTGACATAGCTGCCGGAGCTGAACATTCTCTGTTTCTCAAATCAGACGGAACTCTTCTTGCCTGCGGAAGCAATCAGTACGGTCAGCTCGGTACAGGTACAGCTTCAGATGTTCCTGTAACAACACCGGTAACTGTCACAGACAATGTAAAAGCCGTTGCAGTCGGAGATTATTTTTCTGTCATTCTGAAAAATGACGGCAGTGTATGGACTTTCGGTAACAATAAGTTCTATCAGCTTGGAAATAATTCCAATGTTGATTCTCCTGTTCCTGTAGAAATTATTGATGCTGATGTACAGAAAATCTTCGTAGGTCCCACAACTACATTCTGTATAAAAACAGACGGTACCGTAGTGGCATTCGGAGACAACCGGTATTTTCAGCTCGGAACAGAAGATTATGCGGCTAAAACCAAAAAACCTGATATCTATATTAAAAGACCTAAAACGGTTTTAATTACGGACATAAAAGAAATATATCCTGCACTGCAGCATACAATTTTTCTGAAAAATGATAAAACGCTATGGGGATGCGGAATAAATAATTACGGACAATTGTGTTCAAAACCTGATATGAGTTCACCCAATATACCCGTTCTCCTCTTTGACGGTTCAGTAAATACAGCTGCAGCACGCGGAGACGCCACACTTGTTTCAAGATTTATGTACAATGTGGAATTTACAGCCAATTCCGGAGGTACTCTGAATGGAAAAACTTCTCAAGTTGTTTATGGCGGAGCTTCTGCAGAACCTGTGACGGCCGTGCCGGATTCGAATTATAAATTTTCTCTTTGGACAGGAACCTATACGGAATTCAGTAATCCTTTCTTCCTCGAAAATATCACTTCGGATATGACTTTTAATGCGGAATTTGTCTCTGAATCAAATGCTGTAAGTCTTACTTTAACAGTCAGCGGAAAGGGAAAAATAGTGCCGTCTGCCGGAAGAATATTTCTTGCACCGGGCAATTCAGTCAGTCTCACAGCTGAACCCTCTGACGGCTACTCTTTTGTAAACTGGACAGTTTCAGGTGATGCGCAGATAGGCGATATATCAAACTCAGTAACTAATGTTACAGTAAATGGTGATGCTGTGGTTACTGCAAATTTCAAAAATGATTCGGGTACTGATTCTCCATTTGCTATTAACGATTTCTACAGTACAAATCTCTACAAGGAACTGAATGTTCAGGCACCGGGCATTCTGGGCAATGATGTCAATCCTGGTAATTCAACACTCTCCGCACAGTTAATTTCTTCGCCTCAGCATGGAAAACTTATCCTAAATTCAGACGGGTCATTCCAATATTTCCCATACAATGACTTTTCAGGAACAGATTCATTCACTTATGCACCGGATAATTCACTATCAAATAAAGCAACTGTTTATATTACAATTAATCCATCAGAACCTCCGGTATCAGCATCTGACTCATTTACAATCAATATTGATGAAACATTATCAGTACCGTCTCCAGGTATACTTATAAATGATTCAGCCCCTCTGGGAAGACAAATATCTGCTCATCTTGTTAAACAGCCGGAAAACGGTTCTTTAACTCTTAATTCTGACGGTTCATTAACATATACACCTAATCAGGGATATCACGGTCAGGATATGTTTGTATATATAGCAGAAAGTGACGACGGACAGAATAGCAAAACGACTCCGGTACTTATTGATGTTATTGAACCAAACAATTGTACTGTTGTTCAGAATGGTCTCATCTTCTGGCTTGACGGAATGGACATTGATGGAGACGGAGTGCAGGAAGGAGTAAATGAAGACGGAATTGGTACATCAAATGAGGTGCTGACCTGGGTGGATAAGGTAAATGCAAACAATGCCAAGCCAATTGATTCCAGATTCCCGCCTCACATTCATGAAAGTGTTTTTAACGGTCACCCCGCTGTGTTTTTCGATCCTCAGTTTAATCCGGATACAAACAAAGATTGTGGTGATACTATCAGATTCAATCTTCTTGATGATATAAGAACCGTGTTTATTGCCGGTCTTGACAAAGACGGGTCAGGTCCTGTTCTTGGACACCATTGGGAATATTATGACTTCTCAAGAGGCGGCACACGACTTTATGGCATCTTTGCAAAAGATTATGTCAAGTATGGTGATTCCTACCTTAATTCTGAATATATCTATGCCGCATCAGAAAATATCTATCTGAATAAACTCTTTTTCCTTGACACCGTAACTTTACTGGATGACAACGGAAAAGTTAATGCCCGCGCGGATCAGATAGGAATTGACCGTGATAATCCGGGAAGCATCTGGAACGGATACTATGCGGAAGTGATTCTCTATAATGTTCCGCTCAATGATACAGAAAGGCGCAGTGTTGAAGGCTATTTAAGAAAAAAATGGACAGTTCTCAATGCTTTAGACGACTCTTTTTCAGTACTGCAGAACTCAATACTGTATAATCCTCAGAGTATCCTGACAAATGATGAAAATTCTGAAAATTATAAACTTGCTGTTATGAAAACTTCAGAAACCAGCCACGGCTCTCTGATTCTCTATTCCGACGGCTCTTTCTATTATACTCCAGACAAGGATTTTACCGGACAGGATTCCTTCTCTTATGTTATTTACGACGGTTTAAGAACATCGGAAGAAGCAACTGTAACAATTAATGTTATTTCAACTGCCCAACATCAGCTGACCGTTGAAAATGGTATCGGCTCAGGATATTATCCGGAAGGTGCCACCGTTTTTATTCAGGCTGATAATCCAGAAAGAACAATGATATTCTCCGCTTGGACAGGTGATGCCGATGTGATTAATGATGCATCTTTGGAATATACATTTGTCACAATTCCGGATCATGATATCACTGTTACAGCTGAATATACTTCAATAAAAACAGAAACACCTCAGTATATTATCAGCGGTTATGTGACAGGACCCATTACTGAAAATATAACTATTTATCTGTCTGGTGATATACAGACTGAAACTGTAACTGACAGTGACGGATATTTTCAGTTTTCTGTAACTTCGGGGCATTATGTTGTCACTCCAAAATTTTCAGATTATGCGTTCACTCCTGAAGGAAAAGATGTGACAGTTACAGATTCAGGTGTCTATGACATTAATTTCTCGATTAATCTATGGGCAATTTCAGGTACAGTCCAAGGAGATAAAGTTGACGGTGTAACAATCACTCTTGATTCAGGGCAGTCTGTTGTTTCCGGAGCTGACGGTTCGTTCATTTTTGAAAATATTCAGGACGGAACTTATACTGTGACTCCTTCTCTTGACGGCTATACATTCACTCCAGAAAATACATCTGTTACAGTCGCAGGTGCGGATGTAAACGGAATAGATTTTACATCGACTCTCATTCCTGAAACATACACTCTTACTGTCAATAACGGTACCGGCTCCGGAGATTATGAGGAAAACACTGTTGTGGAAATCACCGCAGTTATTCCGTCAGGAAAAATCTTCGCTGCATGGACCGGTGATACATCTTATATTGATAATGTGAATGCGGCGACAGCCCATGTAACGATGCCGGCAGTGGATGTTACCGTAACTGCGACATTCAAAGAACCTCCGGCAAATACATTTTCTATTTCCGGTACAGTTACCGGTGATGTCACAGAAAATATTACTGTAACATTAAATGACGGAACTGTTACGCAGACTGAAGCAGACGGCTCATACATCTTCGCAGGACTTTCTAACGGAACTTATACGGTCACACCTTCATTAAGCGGTTATACATTCACTCCGGCGAACGCGTCAGCAACAATTTCAGGTTCAGATGTTACCGGAATCAATTTTACTTCCGTCGCCGTTCCGAATACATACACACTCACTGTAAATAACGGAACAGGCTCCGGTGATTATACGGAAAACAGCGTTGTTGAAATTACAGCAGTAATTCCTTCCGGAAAAGTTTTCGATACCTGGACCGGTGATACATCTTATATTGATGATGTAACTGCTCCGGCAGCTCATGTCACAATGCCAGCGGCTAATATTACCGTAAGTGCGACATTCAAAGACCCGCAGGCTGATACATACTCAATTTCAGGAACCGTAACTGGAGATGTTTCTGGAGGTGTTTATCTGACTCTGAATAACGGAACGGTCTCGCATACCGCAGCGGACGGATCATATACATTTGCCGGACTTTCCAACGGAACTTATACGGTCACGCCTTCATTAAGTGGTTATACTTTCACTCCGGTGAACGCTTCAGTGACTATTTCAGGTGCTGATGTTACTGGAATCAATTTTACTTCAGTCGCAGTTCCAGGTACATATAAACTCACTGTGAACAACGGAACAGGCTCCGGTGCTTATACGGAAAATAGCGTTATTGAAATTACAGCGGTAATTCCGTCCGGAAAAGTTTTTGATATCTGGACCGGTGATACATCCTACATTGATAATGTGAATGCGGCGACAGCCCATGTAACTATGCCGGCTGCGGATGTTACTGTAACTGCAACATTCAAAGACCCGCAGGCTGATACATACTCAATTTCAGGAACCGTAACTGGAGATGTTTCTGAAGGTGTTTACTTGACTCTGAATAACGGAACGGTCTCGCATACCGCAGCGGATGGATCATATACATTTGCCGGACTTTCCAACGGAACTTATACGGTCACGCCTTCATTAAGTGGTTATACTTTCACTCCGGCGAACGCGTCACTAACTATTTCAGGTGCTGATGTTACTGGAATTAATTTTACTTCAGTCGCAGTTTCAGGTACATATAAACTCACTGTGAACAACGGAACAGGCTCCGGTGGTTATACGGAAAACAGTGTAGTGGAAATTACAGCGGTAATTCCGTCCGGAAAAGTTTTTGATATCTGGACCGGTGATACATCCTACATTGATAATGTGAATGCGGCGACAGCCCATGTAACTATGCCGGCTGCGGATGTTACCGTAACTGCGACATTTAAAGACCCGCAGGCTGATACATACTCAATTGCAGGAAGTGTATCAGGAGATATTTCTGAAGGTGTAATAATAAAACTTAACAACGGAACTGCAACTGCCACAGATGCTGACGGCAATTTCCTTATTGCCGGACTCGCTGTCGGTGATTATATACTGACTCCTGTTCTGGACGGTTATATCTTCAGTCCGGAAAATATTTCCGTAACCGTTCTAGATAGTGATGTTTCCGGAATAGCATTCACTGCTCTCTCTGTAGAAAAATTAACACCTGTAGCTTATGATGATATCTACTCTGCAAAAACAGGCATAACATTTAAAACAACGGTAGAAAACGGTGTGCTTGTAAATGATTATTCACCTGACGGAAGAGACTTGACCGCAAAAATTATTCAGAATGTGAAACACGGTTTGCTTTCATTGAATGAAGACGGCTCATTCTCATATACTTCGAATCAGGGCTTTACAGGCAGCGATTCGTTCACATATACAGCCTCAAACGGGGATTTTACCAGTGACGAAGCTGTCGTGACAATTAATATTCTGCCTGACACTCAGAATATACCGCCGAGCGCAATTGCTGATCATTATATAGTCTATTGCAATGTCACATTGAATGTCAATGCGGAAAATGGTGTACTTGCGAACGACATTGAACTTGATATAAATGACACATTAAAAGCTCTCAAGACAAGTGATCCTTCATCAGGAACTCTGGAGTTTTCGGAGGACGGATCATTTAAATTCACTCCGGATAAAAACTTTACAGGAATTGTGACATTTTCCTATAAAGCTGTAGATTCAGCAGGAAAAGAAAGCAGTATTGTACAAGTATCATTGGACATCAGAAAAATTTCGCTGACAACCGGTATGACATTAAGCGTTAAAGCAGATGATGTTACTGGGTTGAAAGGTGAAAAGTTCCTGAAAATACCAAAAATCTATGGTCTTGTAAACGGTAAAAATGCGGCACTGAAAAAATTCAAGGCTAAAAGCACACCGGACGAAACTTTTGCAGTATGGGGCAAAAAAATCAGACTATATGATAAAAAAGCCATTGCGGCAGCCGGTTATGAATCATATTTTGAAACAAACGGTCCGCTTCAGCCCGCTGATGTAATTATCAATCTCAAAACTAAAACAGCTTCTAAAGAAAAAATCGATGAAACTGTCAAGTCGGCAATGATTGTTCCGCCTGTAATTACTCAAATAACATTGCCGGATGGTTCGCCGATACCGACGGAAGGTACCGCTCCTGGAAGTACTATTGTCTTGAAAGGTGAATATTTTGGTGATAAAATTCCAAAAGTTGCAATTGAGGTGAACGGGAAACTTTTAAAATGCAAAGTTGATAAAGCATCTTTAAAATTTAAAAATTATAAAGGTAAACCGAGTGCAATGAATTCAGATACTGGCGAAAGTATAATAAATGTTATTTTACCTGTTAAAAAACTTAATTCTGGAACTTATCCTCTTGTGCTGGATAATAAAATCGGGATAGCTTTGACTCAGGGAAATAATGGCAAATTACCGAAAATTACAATTAAATAATAACTTTTTTGGAGGAACTTTTTATGAAGAAAAAATTAAATTTTATAAGACAAATATTTACGGTAAGTATATTTCTTTTGATATTTTTCTTGTTGACAAAATATTTATGTTTTAATTTTTATGAAAAGAATTCATCTTTTAATATTAATGAAACAGCATCCTTGAGTAATCATAAACCAGATGTTTTACCCAAAAGCGACATTGTCAAGAAACAAGATATCTTAAAAAAAGAAAATCATAAAAAATTAAATAAGATTATAAAAAAACCAACATTTATAACTATTAATTCTGAAAAATATAAAATATTTAATATTGATAAAAATAAAAAATATTATGTTCCAGTTAGATTTTCTCCAATTAAAATTAAAGAACAGAAAATTTCCGTATTAAATAATAAAAAATTTTTAAGAACTCTTGTAGAAATTGATGCACCTAAAAAATATATTCTTATTTCTGAACCTATATCCGAAAATGGTTCTCCTATCCTGAAAAAAAGACGATATATGTTTGCCGGAGATATTCTTCTCGGTTCAGACAATAGTGATGATATTCAAAAAGCATATCAAATTGCTTTAGAAAAGAACTTTAATGTTCTTCACAGAAATAAAAATTCTCATTTCTTAACCATCTCTTTTGAAGTTGAATCTATTGATTCTATAGATAAATGGAAGAAGCGTATTTTAAATACTTTTTCAAATTTGAAATTGAAATATTCTCACAATCTCCTCGGACGATTCTGTTCTGTTCCTAATGATACACACTACTCAGTTCAGTGGGCTTTACCTAAAATTCAAGCTGAAGAAGCCTGGGATATAATTACTGGTGATCCTTCTATTATAATTGTTGTTATGGATACAGGTTTTATTTCTGGTCAACCTGACTTGGTAAATAAATTATGGGTTAATTCTCAGGAAATTCCCGGTAATGGGATAGACGATGACGGAAATGGAGTGGTGGATGATATTCACGGATATAATGCGACTGATGGTACTAATAATATTGAGGGAAACGGCTCTCATGGCACACACATTGCAGGTTTAATTGGTGCTGAAACTAATAATTCAAAAGGTGTTGCAGGATTATGTCAGCTATCTTCTCTAATGATTATACGAACTGATAATGATCAGCCAGTACCTTCTCCTGTTTTGTCTGCTGTTTGTGATGGAATTGATTATATTGATGCAATGTATAAAAGAGGTGAAAAAATTGCAGTTATTAATTTTTCTATTAGTTTTGATAATGGGGAAGATGATGCAGACAGTTTTCAAACTGCATTAGATCTTATGGAAAGTGATGATCTTCTATTTTGCGCAGCAGCAGGAAATACAGGAGATAATGGAATAGATACTGATATTCCAATAACTTTTAATAATTCAAATATTATTAGTGTTGGAAATTCAGATAAACTGGATCATATTGACTCTACATCAAGTTTTCATTCAACTTTAGTTGATTTATTTGCACCTGGATCCCTAGTCCTTTCTGCTGCTAAAAAAGGGGAATTGTCTCTCGGTAAAACCTTTGACGATGGCCCTGATGGTTACTATATGGAAATGGTCGGTACTTCACAAGCAACTCCTTATGTTGCTGCATCTTGTGCCATTCTTAAATCTTTAAAATTTTCTTTAACTGGTGCACAAATAAAAGAGGCCATTTTAAATAGCGTAGATGTCTTTTCTACTTTTCAGGGACATTGTGTTACCGGAGGACGATTGAATATTTATAAAGCTGTTCAATATGTACAAGCAAATTATAACGACTATTCTCTTACTGTAAATAGCGGAACAGGCTCAGGACAGTACCCTCAGGGTGATACGGTCAATATTTCAGCAACAGTTCCAGCGGGGCAGGTGTTTGATGCGTGGACTGGCGATACTCAGTATATTGCAGATACAAGTGCGGCTTCAACTACAGTAACAATGCCGGCTCAGGATATTACGGTAACTGCCACATTTAAAGGTGGACAGCCGAGTACTTACTCTATTTCAGGTACGGTTACAGGTGATGTTCAGCAGGGTGTAGTTGTTGCAGTAGATGCAACAAATTCAGCGACAACAGATGCAAGTGGCAATTACACAATAAGCGGACTTGCAGATGGAGCTTATACGGTAACTCCGACTCTCGCAGGATATACATTTACTCCGGCAACAGCAAGTGCTACAGTTGCAGGTGCAGATGTTACAGGTATAGATTTTGTTTCAGCAGCTGTTGTTGCTCCTAAATTTACTCTTACCGTTAATAATGGAACAGGAAGCGGACAGTATGCCGAAAATGATACAGCTTCAATATCAGCTACAGTGCCGGCGGGACAGGTATTTGATGCGTGGACTGGCGATACTCAGTATATTGCTGACACAAGTGCGGCTTCAACTACAGTAACAATGCCGGCTCAGGACATTACGGTAACAGCCACATTTAAAGCCGGACAACCGAGTACTTACTCCATTTCAGGCACAGTCTCAGGTGATGTTCAGCAGGGTGTAGTTGTTGCAGTAGATGCAACAAATTCAGCGACAACAGATGCAAGTGGAAATTATACAATAAGCGGACTTGCAGATGGAGCTTATACGGTAACTCCGACTCTCGCCGGATATACATTTACTCCAGCAACAGCAAATGCTACGGTTGCAGGTGCAGATGTTACAGGTATAGATTTTACATCCGTTCAAAATGCTACTCCACAGTATACTCTTACTGTTAATGACGGAACAGGTAGCGGACAGTATGCCGAAAATG
>Ga0256913_10001204_pt1 | contig 13349 bp, 4 predicted proteins | sample Axial_MatmetaG_FD_185970 | JGI IMG/M metagenome (GOLD analysis project Ga0256913, IMG submission 185970) | Deep-sea worm associated microbial mat communities from Axial Seamount, Juan de Fuca Ridge, Pacific Ocean - Axial_Mat | ecosystem: Environmental > Aquatic > Marine > Oceanic > Microbial...
TAATCCCCGGGCACAGGATAATTATGACACTTCATATTCTTTCGCTAAAGAAAAACAGTTCTGGGATTCCGTTGCTCCGCGTTATAAAGATAACGAACTGGTTTATTACGAACTGGTGAATGAACCTACTTCATCCATGGAAACTTTTGAAAAATCCGGGTTTAAGGACGGGCTGATGAGTGTGTATAATTCTGTACGTTCGTCAGCTCCCGACAGAGAAGTTCTAATGTTCAGCTTTAACACTATTGATAATCAGATAGTGGAAGTGGTTGAGGAATATAAAGAAGAAATAGACTGGGATAAAACCTCAGTTGCATATCACATGTACAATCTGAATAATTCAGCTGCTGTTCAGACTCTGATGACCGATTACCGTGTTATTTGCACACAGTGGGATTACAGCTTTGTTAATAAGGATGGTGACAATGACATCAGGGAAGTTGACGGCTATGAAGAAAATTCACAAACACTGGAAGCAATCAGATCAAGCTGGGTCGACTGGCGACAGTGGGATGATACAACACTGAATGAGTTGCTGGACACATTAATTTCCGATGCCCGCATTAAGAACTACTGGTGGGGAAAACCCGTTCCCGGAATGAGAGTAACGGGTATAAACATTATGCAGGATAGCGTTAAAATAATGTGGGGTTCGTCAGTACAGCTTAATGGCCAGGTTTACCCTGCGCTTAGTGAAGATCAGACTATCATTTGGTACTCTACCAATCCAAACCTTATGACCATTGATGCTAACGGTTATGTGACTACCAGAACAGCGGTACGTACTGATACTGTATTTGTTTTTGCAACATCACACGACGGCGGTTATAAAGATTCATGCCGGTTCATACTCTATCCTTCCGAAGATAAATGTGCATATCCCAACTGTACTCCTCATGATATTCCGGGGCAAATAAATGCTACTCATTTCGACCAGGGAGGTGAAGGAATAGGTTATCATGACACAACCCAGGGTAATGACGGCGACGGACCTCGTCAGGATGAAGATGTCGATACCGATTATAAATTATCTGAAGGTGCCATAACATATATTGCAACCGATGAGTGGCTGGAATACACTATTGATGTTAAAGAAACATCAGAATATAATATCGAAATACTGTTTGCCACACCAAGCCGGTTTGGAAAATTCCATATTGAAATAGACGGAATTAATGTTAGCGGAACAGTATATGCCAAAGCTTCCGGCAGTTTAACCGAATTCAGACCAACTGTTGTTGAAAACATTAAACTTACCGAAGGGTTGCATTTGCTTCGTATATTTTTCGACTATGCCTATTACAATATGGGAACAATTACCATAACGGATGTTACAACAGGCATCAACGATCCGGTAAATATATCCGATACCAGGATATATCCGAACCCGGTAAAAGACAAACTGTACATTTCGGGAAAAATAAGATTTAACACATACTCTGTCACAACAATTACAGGTGTAACTTTAGTTCATAAAGATCTTAATGAAGACCGGACTGTGAATGTAAGTTTACTGCCCAAAGGTTACTATATTATTATATTGTATAGTGATAATAAAACAAGGAAATTACAATTCATTAAATACTAAAGGTTTATAGCGTTTCATGTTATTACAACAAAAGACAAACTAAATTAAGATTAAATTTAAATAGGGATAAAGTAAAAATGAGAACCGATAAAACCGACAAGATAATTAAAGAAAATTAATAAATTTATACGTGTTTTATAACGAGTGATTGTACTTAACAACGGATAGACCAATTAACATTGTGAATTAAATAAAACACTAACTTTAACAACAACAACAATAATAAAATGAAACCTTCAGACAATTTTCAACTGAATTTATTTTCACGTTCGTTAAGGTTATTATGAAAAAAATAAAAAAAATGTTGCATATAATAAAAAAGTAAGTTATTTTTACCATACATGAACAGATGTTCACATATGAACAAAAGAAAAACAACACCTCAAACTATAAAGTTTATTTATTAATTAAAATCTTAATGCTATGAAGATTAAACTATTACTTTTTTCGTTAATGTTCTTTGGTGCCGTTTTGGGCTCCGGCGGAAGGCTGGCAGCACAAACGGATACCATTAAAGGACTAATTTTTACCGAGGTCTTTATGGGAAGTGGTTTTTCCGGTTTTTGGGAAATCACCAACATGACCGATAAGGCAATCGACCTGGGTAGTATTGAAATTGGCTTGATGGATCCATGGGCAAATCCTGGTGAAACATGGGAACCACGGGATGGCTCTTGGATGATGCTGCCTAAATATGAATTAGCTGCCGGCGAGTCATATGTTATTGCTCTTTGCTTTGATGCAGCACCTCAGACTTTCAAACTTAATATACCAAAGTTCTGGGCTGAAAAAGTAACCAGGGATTCTATCTGGTCAATTGCTGACCTGCAAATACATATTGATGAAATAGATGACGCAACAGAACAATATTACGGCATTAAAGACAGTGTCAGTGCAGAAGGAACTTTTTTACAAGGTATCTGGAGCGGCGGATCTTGCGTTTATTTGAGGCAACACAGACCTGAAGTAGGCGATTCTATTGTGATCGATCAGTTTGGTGGTGTTTTTGATGATCCTAACGGTAGAAACTATCCTCATCCATATGATATTGCAGGTGTTACAGATGCTACGGCTAACAGTGTAGCTATAAGAAAATACAGCGTAAAGCAAGGTAACCTGAACTTTGCTGAAGCTAGAGGTGTTGGAGAAGACGATTCTGAATGGATCATTGTTCCCTATATTCCACAAGGATTCTTCCGCGATGTATACTGGACTCTTGGTAATCACGGAAATTATCAACTGGATGAGAATACACTTGAGAGCGATGTTGCTCAGGTCGACTTTAACAACTTAACCATCACTGTTCCTTGGGGAACAAGAAGATGTGATGATGTTATGCATCTTATGAAATACAAGCCCGGTCTTGCCTGGGATTATATTTTATCACCTAACTATGAGGACTCACTCAGTTGCGGCGCTCATACAGGTGACAAGATCGAAATAATTGCCTGTGGAGATAAAGGTTTCAGGGCAACTTTCGACATTATAGTTTCAGATCCTACCGCTGATGATAATATCGTAATTCCGGCTATAAGCCCCGATCCTTATGGTCACTGGAGAGGTTGGTTTGATGATGGTATTGTTCAGTGGCCGAGAGTTACACGCCATGAATCAGGACAAGACACTATTTGGGGTATAAGAGGCGGTATTCCTTATGATACCCGTGTTGACTCATTGTTCAAGCGTTTGGACAAGCCTGAAAAAGCAAGCTGGGAAATAGTATGGGTTGATGGTGTTGAAAAGCGTGCTAATATCAAAGAGGGTGACCTACTCAGAGTTACTTCTGAAAGCGGTAAAGTAAAAGACTACTATATTAAAGTTCTTCCTCCTTTGCCAAGTCATGATGCTACATTATCAGCAATAACATGGCCTGACATACCTGAAGATTATAAAGATATGTTCGGATGGAAAGGTGATACCATTCCGGGATTCAGCCCCGAAGTATATAATTACAGGATACTAGTACCGTTCGATTACGACGGAATACCGGCTTTTACTTGCCAGACTACAGATCCTAATGCTAAGGTAACAGTTAAAAGAGCTGTTTCTTTGGCAGGTGATGCTGCACAAAGGACCGTGATATTTGGTGTTGTTGCCGAGGATGACACTAGTGCAGTTTCCTATAATATTGAACTTGTTAAAGAAAAAGATCCTGCATCAATTCAGCCCTTCGCTGCAGATCCGTTCATTTCTGAAAGATATGAATACGAACAGTGGGCAAACTCTTATATGGAGATCGTTAACCCGGGTAACCAGCCCCTTGACCTTGGTCAATATATGATAGTTTCTTCCTGGTCTGGAACAAGTCCTGCGGATGTTATTAGTTATACACGCCCCTGGAAACACAGGTTTGAGAAATATATCCCCGGATATAAGTGGGCACCAACAGAATCAGAATGGGATTCAAATCCGGATATTGCAATTCGTGATAATAATGTAAGTCCCTATGTTGAAGGTGGTGACGTATTTGTAATGGGATCACCAGGTAGTTTTGGTGAATTAGGAAGTGATAAAAATGCAGAGTTTTATAAAGAGGTAATCCTTTCTCAGGTAGATCTGATAATGACTAATGTTGATAAAGAAGGTCAATTCTTATCAGTCAGCAACCCATGGGGCGAAGAAGTTGGAAGTACTGCCGCAATAATGTGGAAACAAGGAGGATTCTATCTCTTTAAAATCCTTAACGACTCTGTTACCCGAGGACTTAAACCTGCAAACGATCCTGCTGACTTTAAGCTGATCGATGTATACGGCATGGCAGACGGCGGTGAAAGAATGGTTTGTATGGATGCAGACGGAAACAGAATAGCTTGGGGATATAATGTTGATTACCGCAGAAATCCTGACATTTATAAAGGAAATCCTGTATATGAAGGATCATTCGCTCATGAACCAAACAGTTGCGGAGAATGGGATAAGCATACTCCTGACGAATACGCTTCTTACGGTTATCCCGGCCGTATGACAATGTTGGGCAGTGACCTCGGTAAACATTTCATGAACCCGGCTACTTATTACTTGTCAACTGTTTCTTCTACGGTTTACATAGTATCTGACGGATATTCTGATAGCGAGACTATAAAAGGTGTAGTTACAGGAACAAAAGTTACAGGATTCCTGGCAAACATAATAAAAGCAGATGAAGGTCAGACACTCACACTGAAATCTTCAGCCGATGGTTCAGAGTTGACCGGTGATGATGTTTTGAACGATCAGGATTCATTAATAGTTCTATCTGCCGATAGTTCAAACGTAACCAAGTATCTGCTTAATGTTACAGATGAAGGTCTTAGCAAAAATGCAATACTTACTTCAGATGTTTACACAATTACCATTAACGGTAAAACCGGAGCTGTTGCAGGTATGGAATACTCAACAACTTTGAATGATGTATTATCCAATGTTGTATTACCGGAAGGAGCAAGACTGGATGTTATCGACGGTAAAGGAGCTTATGTTCCTACTAAAAAGCTCAACTATGACACATTGTATGTTGATGTAACCGTAAACACTGACATCTATCTTGAAGTTACAGCTGAAGATAATACAACCAGGATAACTTATCAGTTAACACCTAATAGTTCTTCTGACGATGCATTTGTATTATCTTATGTATACGAAGTTGTACAGGATGGTTACCTTATCAAGTATGTTCCTCGCGGCACCAACGTTCAGGCATTGCTTGGTAACCTTATTCCTGCAGCAGGAGCATCGATGAAAGTTGTTGATAAGTTCGGACTGGAAAGAAATGACGGTGATGTAGCTGACGACGACAGGGTAATTGTAACTTCAGCAAGCGGTAATGTTTCAACTGTTTACTTCATATCAATGCTGGCAACCAAGTATATCCCTGAAGGATCATACCTCGCATACATCTTATCTGATATATATGATGTTGATCAGTTGAATTACAACGTTGCAAAAGTACCTGACGGAGAAACTGTTGCCAACTTCCTGGCTAACATAACTCCTGCACCGGGTGCCACAGTTGTAATAGTTGATGTGGACGGACTTATCAAGACTTCCGGAAATGTTCTTCCGACTGATAAGGTCAGAGTTACAGCTCCTAACGGTAAAACAGTAGTATGTTACACTATCGGAGCAGCAACAGGAGTTGGTAATCTGAAGGACAGCAATATCACATTGTATCCTAACCCAACTTCAGGAATCCTGAACATTTCAGGACTTGAGCCCGGATACAGACTGAGAATATTCAGTATGAATGGATCAATTATCAGTGATATCATGGTTAATGGTACACTGAACACTATATCCCTTGCTAATGAACCTACTGGTATTTACCTGATCGAAGTACTTGACGGAAAGACTTTGGTAGGTCACTTTAAAGTTCTTAAAAAGTAGTTCTTTTCATTAATCAAAAAGAGCCTGCTCCAGGGCAGGCTCTTTTTAAAATCTCTTACATCAGTTTTTTTTTATTTTCGATTAACACCACAGAGTTAATTAAATAAATATAAACACCGGAGATTTAGTTATTTAGGCACAATCATCAATAAATAGATCATCTGGATTAGTATAATATGATCTGATCTCTAAAAGTCAAAAATTGTTAATAAAAAGGGAGAGATATTAATTTTTGATGAAAAAAACCGGAATCAACATGACCAAATTTAAGTCACTTATTTCTTTTGCAATTATCCTGATCGTATTAGCAGGCTGTAATGACAGGATGGAAGAGAATAAATATGCCAGACCTGATTGGCTGGCAGGTAAAATTTACACGCAGATAGTTGCACAACCGGAACTCTCTACATTCGCAAAATGCCTTGAAATAACCGGATATGATTCTATTATAAATGTTTCAGGCAGTTATACTGTATTCGGCCCATCTAACACTGCCTGGGATGCATATCTTTCAGGCAAGCCTGAATACAACTCAGTTGAAGATATTCCCATCGAGGAATTAAAAAGTATTGTTAAGTATCATATGATCCAAAATGCGTGGTCTAAGATACAGCTAAGGACTCTGGACATTTACGGATGGATAGATACTTTGGATTTGAATAACGATAAACCACGGGGGTTCAAACGGGAAACTTTAGAAAAAGAACCTAACAGAAAATACGGAGTTGAATTTTTTTCCGGAATACCGGGTGAAAAAAGTAAAATAATTATTGTTGATACAACATCGACAAACTGGCACAGAAGGGTCATTACAGATTCCAGAAAATACGCCCCTATATTTTATCAGGAGTATTTCGATATATATAACCTCAAAAGCAACGATTACACATTTTATTTTAACCGAACTTTCGATGGCGGGAACGATATATACTTTGCCGGAGCCAAGATCATAAGTGATGAAATATTTGCTGAGAACGGGTTCATCTATATTATAGATGAGGTTGTAGAGCCGTTGGACAATGCAATGGAAATGTTAACTAATAATAAGGATCATCTATATGATGATTTTCTTCACCTCGCTAATGAATTCCCTAAATTTGAATATAATGAACAAGAGACTCTTGAACAGCCCGGCGCAGAAGAGGGACTGGAAGTAGATTCTTTGTTCGATCTTACATTTCCTACTCTGGCATTTGATCTGAATGCCGAAAAAACCAGTCCTCCAACAGGAACTTATGGTTTACCGGAGAACGTAACCGTCCGCTATCATCATGGATTGATGGCCCCCACTAACAGCGCATTCAATAAACTTCTTGATGATTACATTAGAGTGCCCGGTGGCTGGGGATCTTTGAAAGGAACACCGGAAAAGATCAAAAGAATAATTGTTAATACATACCTTTCAACCAACACAATTTATCCTACCGATTTTGAAAACGGATTCTACAATGGTGAAAATGATATTGTCATATTGAACCAAAGTGATATTATAGAAAAAAGATTTGGCAGTAATTGTTCATTTATAGGCCTTAATGAACCAATAGTACCAAGGGCGTTTAAAAGTATAACAGGACCTGTATATTTGAGAAACGGGTTTAGTAAAGTAATGTACGGTATCGAAGAATCAGGTCTTCTACCCACTTTAAAAAGGCCCAATAAGGATTATATGTTTTTTGTAGAGTCAGATGCAAATACAGCTGCTGATTCATCTTTCATGTATGATCAAAGAAATAATATATTTTATTTATTTAAGGGTGTAGGAGTTCCCGGTGCACAGAAATTTGTGTTTTCGCTTGATGATCTGCGTACAATGTTCCTTAATCAGGTTGGTACCCGAAGACCGCTTGGGATAGCACGCAAAGAATTTATTCCTAATCTTGCCGGTAATTATATAATCGTAAACAACGAAACCGGAGAATATTCAGGTACGGCCCCTACTACATTCGGATATCACGGATATGTGCATGAACCCGAATACCCTACTCTGATAAGTACTCAGTCGGATAATGGTATAACGTTCAAGGTCAACAACTGGTTTAGCTATACCGGAGCTACTTTATATTCAACCATAGCCACTTATTTTCCCAGGTTTCATCAGTTGCTTATAAAAGCCGGCCTGGCAGATGAACCGAATTATTTATATAGTTTTATTTCTGATAATGAATATTATACTGTTTTTATACCTTCAGATGAAGCTTTGGATGATGCAAATGTTGATGATCTGCCCAAAGAAGAGCTGAAACAGTTATTACTTTTTCATTTTGTAAAAGGACAGTTGATATTTACGGATGGATATGTTCCGGATGGTTATTTTGAAACTAACCGTATTGATGAATCTTCTACTACCTATACAAAAAGGTACACCAAATTTCATATAAATCCCGGAATTGATGAGATCGATATTCCTGATAAGAACGGAGATATTTATACCTCTGTTATTGAAAATGATTCAACAACAAATATATTAACAGCAGTACAATTAGAAAGTGATCCTAAAGACAGGCCACTGTTCACCGTTATGTTCAACAATGCTGTTATTCACGTAATAGATAAGGTTTTAGATGTAAATGAATTAGATATCCGTTAAAAACGAATTAATCATCATGATAATTAAACCAAAGGTTGATAATATGAAAAGAGTCCGGTCAACCATATTTTTATTTATAGCATTATTTAGTTTTACTACTGTTCATGCCCAGCAGGCTGCCATCATCAGGGGACGGGTTATCGACAGTAATGATAAGACTGCTGTGATCGGTGCTAATGTGATAGAGTATGATAGTCAAAATCGTGTAATTAATGGTACTATTACCAATGTTAACGGCGACTTTGTATTAACTCTTAAAAACCCGTCCAATAAAGTTACCGTCAGTATGATCGGGTATAAACAGGTTCCCATTAAGGTACAACCCGGTAAATCTGTTATAGTTAAACTGGAACCTGAGAACAGGACAATTTCGATGGTTACAGTTACGGCTGTGTCAAAATCAAATAATAGTTTAACTAATATTGCTGACAGGGACAAGGCCTCTTCGAGTGTTAAAGTGAATTTAACAGAAATGAAAGATATCGGGGTAACTTCTGCTGCCGATGCGTTACAGGGAAAGGTCAGCGGCCTTGACATTATCAGTTCATCAGGTGACCCGGGATCCGGTTCTCAATTGGTTATCAGAGGACTTAGTTCAATGGGTAATAATCAGCCGCTGATAGTTATTGACGGTATCCCGCAATTCAGGGTAAGCAGTAATTTCGACCTCTCTTCTGCCAGTAGTGAAGATATCAGTAACCTTGTGAACATTGCCCTTCAGGATATCAAATCCATTGAAGTATTAAAAGATGCTGCATCAACAGCTATCTATGGTTCAAGAGGTGCGGATGGTGTTCTTCTGATCGAAACCCGTAAAGGTAGAATGGGAAAAGTGAAATTCGATTATCAATTCAAGTCGAACTGGAATATTCAACCTGATCCTATCCCTATGCTTAATGGTGATGAGTATATAATGTTACAATTGGAAGAGTGGCATAATAACAAAGGTATTTTTGATATACCTCCTGAAATTGCTTACGATAAAGATTTTAAAGACTTTTATAATTACTCCGCCAATACCGACTGGTTAGGACAGATCACTCAAAACGGTCAGACTTATGATAACTATTTCAGCATTTCGGGTGGAGGTAAAAAAACAAGATATTTTACGTCATTCGGATATCTGACAGAGAGCGGTACTACCGTTGAAACCGGCTATAAAAGATTTACGTCACGGGTTAACCTTGATTTCTTCCTGTCACGAAAGTTATTATTTCAGATCAAGTTCAATTATACTTCAAGTAATACAGCACGGAATATCAATGTTAGCGGCAGGAATATCAGAGAAATGGCTTATATTAAAGCTCCGAACATGAGTATATACGAATATGACGAGAATGGTTATCCTACCGGAGAATATTTTAATCCTCTGCAAAGTTATCAGGGTAACGGAACAACATATTTCAACCCAGTTGCCGTAGCATATCTCGGTAAAAACGATACAAAAAGTAACAATTTTGAAAACACATTCCTGCTTCAGTACAGAATTAAGGACTGGCTGACATTGCGTGAAACTATCTCATTTCAGTTTGGCGGCTCAAAAGGTAACAGGTTTCTTCCTTATAATGCTATCGGGGCCGACTGGTTGTCATATAATATTAATAACGCATCAGAAGATAACAGTTTAAATAAAGCTATCAGAACGGAAACCCAGTTAAGTTTTGGTTCACCGTTTAAATCCAGGGTACATGAGATCTCAGGTGCTTTTACCTGGGTAACCGATCAGTCAGGTTATGAGTGGATGAATATAAGCAGTAATAAAGTTCCCAGTACCGATATACAGGATCCTGCCGTTGATGCAGGAATCGGCTGGATAGGTAACGGCTCGGGTGAAAGCAGAATGTTAAGCGGACTGGCTAACCTGAATTACAAACTTTATGATAAATATATGCTGCAAACCATACTTCGTAGCGATGCACACTCCTCGTTCGGACAAAATAACAGATGGGGTTTATTCTACGGTGTTATGGCGGCATGGAGATTCTCAAATGAGAAGTTCCTGAGTTCACTTACATGGTTAGGTGAAAGTAAGCTGCGTGCCAGCTGGGGTGTTTCAGGACGACAGCCCTCGAATGTATATGCACGTTTTGCAACATACCGATCGACAGGCACAGGTAATTACATCGATAATCCGGCTATTGCTCCTACCAGTGTTCAACTTAATAATCTGCAATGGGAAACAGTATCATCTTATGATATTGGTATGGAACTGAATATGTTCCACGACCGTTTATTTATTCAATCTGATATTTATTATAAGGTTACTAACAATATTTTATTTCATAACTATGCTATACCTTATAGTTCAGGATTTAACTCTCTGGCTTATTTGAACGGTGGAGAAATGACCAATAAAGGATGGGAATTAATGGCAGATTTTAAGGTATTAAGAACCAAAGACTGGCTGGTATCGGTCAATATGAATATATCGCAGAATATAAATGCTTTCACCAGACTTCCTGACAACTTTAATACCGAGCGGTCAACATCCATCGGGAATGGTCAGTATCCTAAAAGAGTAGTTGAAGGCGAACCTATTGGTTCTTTCTTCGGCTTCCGTTATCTTGGTGTATGGCCGAGCGATAAAGATGTGGTTGCCAAAGATGCCGACGGAAATATCATAAAAGATGCCGACGGTGTACCTATTCCGTTAAGATATAAAGACTTCTATGTTTTCAAAGGCGGTGACCCTATATATGAAGACATTAATCATGATGGTCAGATTGACCTTAACGATGTTGTGTATCTTGGCGACTCCAATCCTGATTTCATTGGAGGATTCGGTGGAACTTTAAAATATAAGAACCTCTACTTTAATATAGCATTTTATTTCAGGACAGGGTATGATATTATAAACGGTATCGCTATCCAAACAGAAGGTGTTAACGATAAAAACAATCAAAGTAAAGCGGTATTAAGTCGTTGGAGAACTCAGGGGCAGGATGAACCGGGTATGACCCCAAGGGCTTACATGGACCATCCGGCAAATAATTTGGGTTCTGACAGATATGTGGAACCGGGCGATTATTTACGGATCAACAATATTAAATTATCTTATAACTTAAGCCAGCATCTATGTCAGAAAATGCATGTCAGAAGTTTTAATGTTTCGTTAAGTGCAAGAAAACTTTATACATGGACACAATATTCAGGCCAGGACCCTGAAGTCGGACAGAACGCAAGTGATCCATTCTGGATTGGCGTGGACTATGCAAGAACTCCCCCGCCAAAAGTGTATACAATTAGTCTTGGTATTGGTTTTTAAAAAAGTTTATAATGATGAAAAAAATAAAATATCTGGTATTTATTTTAATGATCTTCTTCCAAACTTCATGTACTGATTGGTTGGAACTGGAACCTCCAAACGGACTTATCAGAAATGAATTCTGGAAAACCAAAGAGGATGTTCAGGCTGTTTTAATGGCTGCATACAGCAAACTCGCCTCTATGAACCGTATGTTATTCATTTATGGTGAGGTCAGGGCTGATATGTTAAAAGGAGAATATGGCCAGCCTGTGAAAGAACGGATGTTAATGGAGAATAATATTTATTCAGATAATACATTAACCAACTGGGCGGATTTTTATAAGGTTATAGACTACAGTAACGAAGTTATTCTCAATGCCGAAAAAGTACAGGCCATTGACAAAACCTTTACCGACTATCAAAAGCAGGGATATGTAGCTGAGGCTTATTTTATAAGAAGTCTGGCATATTTTTATTTGGTCAGAATATATAAAGAGGTGCCTTTGGTTTTGGAACCAACTGAAAGTGACGATGTGGATGTATTTATTCCGAAATCGACCGAAGATGAAGTGCTTGATCAAATAGTTTCAGATCTTGAGGCAAACAGGGCCTTTGCTCCTTCTTTTAGTTTTCCTACTAAAGAAGAAAATAAAGGACGTGCATCAAAGGCTGCTTATGATGCTTTATTGGCAGATATTGCATTGTGGAGGTTCAAATACGAAGATGTAATAAAGTATGCTGACAGATTGGAGCAAAATAAACAGATAGTATTGTTGCCTACCAATAAATGGTTTGAACTGTTTTATCCCGGTAACTCACTGGAGGGAATATTTGAAATTCAGTTCGATAGTAAATTACAACAGAGCAATTCACTTGCAAGCCTGACTAACAGATACAGCTATCAATACTCCCCCAGCCAGAAATCTATTGAAATGTTTGGCTTTAAATTTTCAAACGAACTGGTGAGAGGTGAAGGTGCAAGTATAGCCAAATATGGAGAAAGCAATTATGAGATCTGGAAATATATAGGCCAGTCACCTGACGGTCAAACCAGGAGGTCAGGAGATGAATACGGCAGTTGTAACTGGATAGTTTATCGTTATGCCGATGTGATTCTCATGAAAGCTGAAGCACTATCGCAGATGGGAAATTATACCGAAGCATACGAATTGATTAATAAAATCAGAGAAAGGGCTAATATGCCGGCTTTGAAGATAGCCGATAATCAAATAGCATATGAAGATGCTATTATGGAAGAAAGAGCATTGGAATTTGCATACGAGGGAAAGCGGTGGTTCGATATTCTGCGAATGGGCAGACGTAATAATTATGCAAGAAAGGATAAACTTATAGAAATAATTGTAAGTAATGTACCTTCAACACAGAAACGAATACTGGCTACGAAATTGACCAACCCGCTGGGATGGTATCTTCCTATTTATGAAAAAGAGATTGAGCGTAATACTAAGTTGGTACAAAACCCATATTATAAAACTGTTAAATAACGATGAAAAGACTAATATATATATTATTGATTGCGGTTACCCTGGGAAATATCTCATGTA
>Ga0256913_10001205_pt1 | contig 13345 bp, 12 predicted proteins | sample Axial_MatmetaG_FD_185970 | JGI IMG/M metagenome (GOLD analysis project Ga0256913, IMG submission 185970) | Deep-sea worm associated microbial mat communities from Axial Seamount, Juan de Fuca Ridge, Pacific Ocean - Axial_Mat | ecosystem: Environmental > Aquatic > Marine > Oceanic > Microbial...
CAATGCCCGAAGTTCCTCCGTATTCATCCACAACGATAGCCAGGTGTATCTTTTTATCTCTGAATTCCTGCAACAGGTCTTTGATTTTTTTGTTTTCCGGTACATAAAGTGCCGGGCGGACCAGCGGCAGCCAGTTCATATCTCTTTCAAGTTTTGTGTAGGGCAGCAGGTCTTTGATGTAAAGTATGCCAATAACGTGATCGAACGATTCTTCATAAACCGGAATTCTGGAGAAACCTGATTCCACAACAACCTGCAACAACTCACGAAATGATGTTTTCTTGTCAACGGCTGTCACATTTACCCTCGATTGCATAATCTCCTTCACTTCTTTATCACCAAACGAAGCAAAACCTTTCAGGATCATTTTTTCCTGCACAGGTACGTTTTCGTCCACGGTCATTTCTATGGCTTCCGAAAGTTCGCTGTAAGAAATATTCTGACTTTTAATACTAATTCTTTTATCAATAAGCGTTGTTGACCTGACGAGCAGACTACTCAGCGGTTTAAAGAAGAGGATCAGAAACTTCAATGGCTTCACCATCAGTCTGGCTACCGATAAAGGTTTTTTATTGGCATAAATTTTCGGAATAATCTCACCAAACAGGAGAATGACAGAAGTGATCAGCACCACCTGCAACAGAAAACTCAGCAACGGATTTGCCTCCAGATTAAAAACAAGGGAGGTCATATAAGCCGATAAAATAACTATTGCCACATTGATAAAATTGTTAGAAATCAGAATAGTGGCCAACAGTTGCTTTGGCTTTTCCCTTAATTTAACAATCGCTTCATCATGTGGATGCTTTCCGCTTCTGATAATTTCAATATCGGATGGCGTAAGCGAAAAAAATGCTGTTTCGGAACCTGAAACCAGACCCGACATAATAATGAGAATCAATAAAGCTATCAGCCCTATAACAACTTCCCACGTAAAACCCGAATAAAACTGGCTAAGTATAATTGATAAGGTACTCAGTAAGGGGTCTAAATCAGCTTCTTCCAAAATATTGCAATTATGGTTTAGGACTGCAAAATTAATAAGAAATATCTATTTGATATTCAAATCTGGTTTTTAGAATGGTAAATCATCCTCTTTATCAGCACTCGGCTCTCCGGCAGCAGGCTTATCAGGGGCAGCAGCAGGCTCTTCCGGAAGAGCGGCACTCTGTTCGTATCCACCACCCTGTCCGCTACGGGTCAGGATATTGATCTTTTCGGCAATGATCTCTGTCATATATCTTTCATTGCCGTCCCTGTCGTTATATTTTCTGGTTTTTATTTTTCCTTCCACGTAAACCAGATCGCCTTTGGCAAAGTTTTTATCCGCCAGAAAACGATAGCCGACTACATTGTGCCATTCGGTTTGCTCCACCCAGTCACCAGAGTTTCTGTCTTTATAGCTTTCCGTTGTCGCCAAAGGAAAACTGATTTTTTTTGTACCATCTTCAAAAGTGAAAGTATCAGGGTCTTTTCCGATTCTTCCGATTAAAATTACTTTGTTTAATCCTGCCATAACTCTCTTTATTTTATTAATTCTTCGTCTGTTAAATACTGTTCGATCAGCCGGGGAACCGGATATTCGGCCAGATGATCTTTCCGAACCAAAATTAATGAATTTTCATTCGCGGTGTTAATCTTTTTATGCACAATTATCCGGATAAAGACAGCGTGAATTAACTGGTGTGTTAATCGCTGCCTGTATTCCTTTGAAACTTTCCCGAGAGTAACATCTTTTGTCTTAATTTTCTCATCCAGATGATCTAAAATCCACCGGTCTGTTATGGCTGTTTTACGGTTTGTTTCGACCACAACGAAATCGTAAAGATTTTTCCAGATATCCTTACGGGTTCTCTTCTTCAGATAAACAAACGTTTCCTTTTCCCCGGCATATTCAATCTGAAAATAATAAAAATACCTGTTTTTAACTTTTATTTTAGGCTGGCGGACAGGCAGGTCTTCGGTCACCCCGTTCCGGTATGCATAACAAAGCTGCCGAAAAGGGCAGACAGCACATGAAGGGCCAGCAGGCGTGCATACCAGGGCCCCAAATTCCATCATTGCCTGATTAAATACGGCAGGTTTATTTTTATCCATCATTTTTTGCGCCAGATCGTTTACCTGCTGCATTCCTTTTGATGAATTCACGGGCTCTTTGACACCAAAAATCCTGGACAGCACGCGATATACGTTTCCGTCCACTACCGGAACCGGTTCGTTAAATGCGATGGAAGCAATGGCTGCCGAGGTGTAAGGACCAATCCCGGGAAGTTTTATCAGTTGCGCCTGCTTTTCAGGGAAATTACCACCGTATTGCTCCACTATAAGCCTGGCAGTTTTAACCATATTCTCAGCACGGTTGTAATATCCCAGTCCCTGCCAGAGTTTAAAAACCTCATCGCGCGGAGCTGACGCCAATGCCTGAATATCAGGAAAACGGGCGACAAATTTCAGATAATAATCCATCCCCTGATCCACTCTTGTCTGCTGCAAAATGATTTCAGACATCCAAATGAGGTACGGATTCACCGTGTTACGCCATGGTAATTCTCTTTTGTTTCTTTCATACCAGGCAATCAGACTGTCCGTAATTTCCGCCAATTTTCTGAAAATACTTAAAAAGAAGTGATTAGAATGAAATTTTTTTCAATAAGAGTGCAATGTTAGTGAAAAAGTTTTATTTTTGCCAGCCGAAATAAAAAACTAATTTTTAATCATTTAAAAAATAAAGACATGACAAAAGCGGAAATTGTAACGGAAATTGCCAATAAAACAGGTGTTGATAAAGTAGCCGTTCAAAGAGTAGTAGAATCATTCATGGAAACTGTTAAAGACACCATGACCAAAGGTGAAAATGTATATTTAAGAGGATTCGGAAGTTTCATCATCAAGAAAAGAGCTGAAAAAACCGGAAGAAATATTTCTAAAAACACCACCATCATTATTCCGGCCCACAATATTCCTGCTTTTAAACCTGCCAAATCCTTCGTTAACGAAGTTAAAGGCAAAGTAAAATAGTTATAAAACTTAAATACATCAACAATGCCAAACGGTAAAAAAAGGAAAAGACACAAGATGGCGACTCACAAGCGTAAGAAGCGTTTGAGAAAGAATCGTCATAAGAAGAAGTAATTCATTTGCGGCATAAAACGGCACGTAACACGACCGTTTTATGCCGATTTTTTATTATCCCCGGCTCACCTCGACATTTTTTTGTTGTCCTTTTTTTAAAGTCCACTTATTACCCTTGGTTTTAGGTGTAGTTTCTAAATTGAAATAATATTGTGAACAGAGAATTAATCATCGATTCAAATTCATCGGAGGTTAGAATTGCTCTACTTGAGGACAAAACATTAGTTGAACTTCAAAAGGAAAAAGATAACAATCAGTTTTCGGTAGGAGATATTTTTCTGGGCAAAGTGAGAAAAATCATGCCCGGATTAAATGCTGCTTTTGTAGATGTTGGATATGAGAGGGACGCTTTTCTTCATTATCTTGACCTGGGCCCCCAGATCAAGACATACAACAATTACGTAAAGCTGGGCCTGCAAGGCAAATTACAACATATTGGCTTTGAAAAATTCAGGCTTGAAAAAGATATTGAGAAAACAGGAAAGATAAATCAGGTACTTACTTCAGGGCAGCAAATTCTTGTCCAGATTGCCAAAGAACCTATCTCTACCAAAGGCCCGCGTATCTCAACGGAAATTTCTTTCCCGGGCAGGTACCTGGTTCTGCTTCCGTTTTCGAACAAAATCTCCATTTCCCAGAAAATTAAAAGCAAAGAGGAACGTAACAGGTTAAAAAGACTTATCTCAAGTATTAAGCCTAATAACTATGGCGTAATCATTCGTACGGTAGCCGAAAATAAAAAGGTGGCCGAACTGGATGCCGACCTGCGTAACCTGGTTGAAAAATGGGAAAATATCACTAAAAAGCTTCCGCATATTTCTGCGCCACGGAAAGTTTTGAGTGAACTGGACCGTACTTCTACCATTCTTAGGGATAATATGAACGAGTCTTTCAACAGCGTTCATATCAATGACCCTGTCCTGTACGAAGAAGCTAAGACCCTCATAAGCAAGATTGCCCCCGACAAAGTAGATATCGTTAAACGATACAAAGGAAAAACCCCGATTTTCGAATATTTCGGGGTAGAAAAACAGGTACGCAATTCTTTTGGCAAGACCGTTACCATAAAGAGCGGAGTTTATCTGATCATTGAACATACGGAAGCCCTTCACGTCATTGACGTTAACAGCGGCCACCGGGTAAACAAAGACAACTCGCAGGAAGAGAATGCACTGGAAGTTAACCTCGAAGCTGCAGCAGAAGTAGCCCGTCAGTTAAGGTTAAGGGATATGGGTGGCATCATTGTGGTCGATTTCATCGACATGAGCAGTGCCAAAAACCGCAAAACCCTTTACAACCGGTTTAAGGAGGAAATGGCCAAAGACCGTGCAAAACACACCATCCTGCCTCCCAGCCGCTTCGGCCTGATACAGATCACCAGGCAGCGGGTAAGACCCGAAATGTCGGTTCCTGTACTGGAACAATGCCCTGTCTGTCACGGTTCGGGTGAAATCAAGTCAAGTATGATTGTTATTGACGACATCGAAAATAACCTAAACTACCTGATCCAGGATCAGAACGAAAAACACCTGACCCTGGCAACACATCCGTTTATTGCAGCATACCTTACTAAAGGCGGTTTCAAATCGCTCAGGTTTAAATGGTTCCTGAAATATAAACAATGGGTTAAAATAAAGGTGATGCGCAACTTTCACTTACTTGAATACGAGTTTCTGAACAGAAACAATGAAGTAATAAAAAATTAAGATACAATCAAAAAAGCCCGCCGGATGGCGGGCTTTTTCATTTTTATCATGAATAAAACCTGATCTTTTCAGGGTGAATGCTCAATACGGGTATCGGTGAATGGTTAACCATCTGACTGGCATATGGCCCCAGCCACAGGTTTGATGTTTTTGTTTCCTGCTCTGTCATGATGGAAATGAGATTGGCATCTATCTTTTTGGCGTATTCAATAGTGGCCTCCGTAATGTTGTCCGCTTCTATAAATTCCACTTTATACAGAATCTTATTTTCCGTAAGATAATCTTTTGCCTGATCCACATAAGTCTGAATACGATATCTTAAATCGTCAAAACTTGTGGCATATACACCCAGCACATGTATTTCCGAATTAAACAACTTAGCCAGCAAAGCTGTCATAGGAAGTTTTTGTCGTGTTACTTTGGTGCTGTCGAACGGCATCACTATTTTTTTCAGGCTTCTGCTGGCTTTAACCCCTTCTCTGATGGTAATGATCGGTTTACTGGAAGAAGAGACCACCCGGTTGGCATTACTTCCTATCCAGAACTCCTCGAAACCGGAAGAGCCATGTGTTCCGATGACAATCAAGAAAGCATCAATCTCATCTGCCGCCGCGCATATTTCCTTATAAACTTTCCCTTTTCTGATTACGTAATTCAACTCTTCACGCCCAAGTTTACTTTTATATTTTTTAATTAAAGCATCAAACTTCCTTTTAACTTCGTCAAGCAGGTTTTCCGGTTCCACAGAAAAGATTTCTTTTGAATAGTCGAGATGATTTACCCAAACCATTGTGATACCACATGAGGCTTTTTGGGCAATAGTAATGGCATGTTCCAATGCATTAACGGAGCACGCGGAAAAGTCAATACCAACGAGGATTTTCTTACTCATAATTGTAGGTTTTTTTAGTTTGTCAATTCAGGGAATTCTATTTTGTCTTTAATCACCCAGGCATGCGGATAGTTTCTTTTGATCCTGTCCAGAAATTCAACGGCTTCCAGTCTGGTTCTGAAATCACCTATTCTGAGGCGGTAATAAGGTTCCCTGAAAATAATATATGTTTTCGTCTCCGGATATTTTTCTTCAAATTCGGTTTTTATTTTATTCAGTTTATCAAGGGCAGCATTTCCCGAACTCATTTCCAGTTGTATTCTGTAACCATCTATTAACGGAAATTCTTCACTGTAAGTGATGTGTAAATCAACCAACTCTGCAATACGCGGGTCAGCATGAATAGCTCCTTTTGAAGAATGAGCATACTGTGCCTGTACCGAAATTGTCAGTAAAATGGTTACAATGACTGTGATGATTTCTTTAATTCTCATATATTTCCCTGATTATTATTCTATTATTTCTTTGGCTCTCAAACTCAGCACCGGAATTTCCGAATTGTTAATCAATTGCTGGGCGTAAGGTCCTAAAAATTTATTTGCCGTTGTCATATCCTGATCCGTCATAATAGAGATCAGGTCAATATCATTTTCCCTGCTGTAATTAATAATGGAAACAGCCACATTATCCGCTTCCAGCTCTGCCTTTACAAATTTAACTTTATTTTCAACCAGACACATCTCGGCGTCTTCACCATATTTATCAATTCTTTTTCTAATCACACTAATCGGCGTGTTATAAATCTTCAGCAAATGAATGGTTGCTCCGAATGTGTTGGCCAGATCCGCAACGAACGGAAGTTTTTGTTTGGTCTCCATCGAACTGTCAATGGGTAATAAGATATCATTAATTGTTTCTTTAAACTGATGTTCACTTCTGATCGTCACAACGGCACAAGGCGCCTGCGTAACAATCCGGTAGGCATTGCTCCCTATCCAGTATTGTTCAAACCCCGAAACTCCGTGTGTGCCGGCAAAGATCATATCCGCATCAATTTGTTTGGCCGCTTTGGCAATTTCCTGATAAACCTTCCCTTTCCTCAGTAAGATTTGTATTTCATCACAAGCCACTTCGGGCTGAAACCTTTTTTTGAGGCTTTCCATATATGTTTTTTTCTCAATCCGGGTTTCGCCTTCAATGATATCAATAACGCTTTCATCCGACACTGTATTATCCACCCAAATCAAATAAATACATGCTTTCAGTTTTTGGGCAAACATAACAGCGTATTCCAAAGCATGTTCTGCATTTTTTGAAAAGTCGATGGCTACAAGAATGGTTTTCATGACAGTATTTTTTATGGCGGTGAACTTCTAATAAAAATGATCCATATGGCAAATCAGACGATTAAATTGGTTATGGAGCTAATTTAATATTTTTTTCGGAATTTTCAAAACACCCTTTTCTTGTCTGTCAGTAACGGCACGGAAAAAGTTCATTACTTATTATTACTTTTGTTTTCAAAATTAGCATGTAATGAATGAAAACCTGGATGCTTCGAAAAATCATCTGAGCAAAGCCGAGATAGAGATTGAAAATGTATTGCGGCCTGGACGGTTTGACAGCTTCTCGGGGCAGACAAAAGTTGTTGATAACCTGAAAATTTTTGTGGAGGCGGCAAAACAACGGGGAGAAGCACTGGACCATGTTTTGCTGCATGGCCCTCCGGGACTGGGAAAGACAACTTTATCCTATATTATCTCCAATGAGTTGGAGGTAAATATCATCACTTCTTCAGGGCCTGTGCTGGACAAGCCCGGCGACCTGGCAGGCCTGCTGACAAATCTGGACGAAAACGATGTCCTGTTCATTGACGAAATTCACCGGTTAAGTCCTGTGGTGGAGGAATACCTTTATTCGGCCATGGAAGATTTCAAAATCGACATCATGATCGAAACAGGCCCTAATGCCCGATCGGTCCAGATTACACTCAATCCTTTCACTTTGATAGGTGCTACCACACGGTCAGGGCTGCTTACCGCTCCGCTACGTTCCCGGTTTGGAATTACGTCACGATTGTCATATTACGGCACGGAAACACTGGCCGGAATTGTGAAAAGATCGGCAAGTATCCTGAAGGTCAAAATCAGCGAAGAAGCAGCTTACGAAATTGCCGGCAGAAGCCGCGGAACTCCGCGAATCGCCAACCTGCTGCTCCGCCGGGTGAGAGACTTTGCGCAGATAAAAGGAAGCGGCAATATTGAGATTGACATAACACAACACGCCCTCGAAGCCCTGAATGTAGATAAATCGGGACTGGACGAAATGGACAACCGCATCCTGTCAACCATCATCGAAAAATTCAAAGGCGGACCGGTTGGCATAACAACTATCGCTACAGCCGTTGGTGAAGAAGCGGGAACCATTGAAGAGGTTTACGAACCATTTCTGATCCAGGAAGGCTATCTGATGCGCACACCCCGGGGAAGAGAGGCCACCGAGCTGGCATACAGGCATCTGGGAAAAGTTAAGGATCCTGATCAGGGGAAACTATTTTAGCCCGTTAACCCGATGAATAAAGCATTACTTTCCGGATTTATCAAAACGGAAGCCCTGAGAACAGGCTTTGCCGACTGTGGCATTGCCAGGGCTCAACACCTATCCGATGAGGCGGAGAGGATGGAAGAGTGGCTGAGTGAAGGCAGGCAGGCCGACATGACCTATCTGGAAAGGAACAAAGAAAAAAGATATGATCCGGCCAAACTGGTGGAAGGAGCCCGGTCGGTCATTACGGTTCTGTACAATTACTACCCTGAAAAGAAACTGCCGGAAGACGATAATTACAAAATATCGAAATACGCTTACGGGAAAGACTATCACTACATCGTCAAACAGAGGCTGGCCCGGCTGTTAGCCGCCATTGAAACAAAAACAGGAAAACGGAAAGCACGGCTTTTTGTTGATTCGGCTCCCGTACTCGACCGGGCCTGGGCACGACAAAGCGGCCTTGGATTTATCGGCAAGAACACTATGCTTATCCATAAGAAAAAGGGATCTTTTTTCTTTATCGGACATATCATACTTGACCTGGAACTTGATTACGATGAGGCCGAAACCAATAACTATTGCGGCAGTTGCACTCTGTGTATTGATGCCTGTCCGGCAGGCGCCCTTGAACCTTTCCGCCTGGACGCCCGGAAGTGCATTTCCTATCTGACCATTGAGAACCGGGGAGAAATTGATACAAGGTTCAAAGGAAAAATGAATGACTGGATTTTCGGTTGTGATATCTGTCAGGATGTTTGTCCGTGGAACCGGTTTTCCTCTCCGCATAAAGAACCGCTTTTCGACTTACAGGAGGAATTAATCCGCATGAAAAAGAAAGATTGGGAAACACTTAATAATTCCCGTTTTAAAACGTTGTTCAAAAACAGCGCCGTTGAACGTACGGGTTTTAAAGGTATGAAAAGAAATATCGAATTTGTGGCAGAAAATGCTAATTTTAGGCACTGATTTACAAAGCAGGAATGATGATTAAAAAAGCAGGTTTTTGGATTTCGATTGTTTTTATAGTACTGGCGATCATTAGCCTTCTGTTGTATTTTCATAAAAAGGATACGGATGTCTATGCCGAGAAGATTATCACGCAAACATCCGAAGGTTTTAAAAAGGACCTGAGTATGTTTTTGGATAATGTGCATTCAATTACAAAAGTTGTGAAAGAAGATGTGGCTAAAGTGGATGTTGACGCTGTTAATCGCGAACAGCTTCTCAATTATTTCACACAACTGATCTCCAAAGACGATATGCTCAAAGGTATTATACTCCTTGGCCATAAGCGTAATTTTGTACTTATTCATAATAATAACTCATGGATTACGACCCACAGCCCTCTTAAAGACACACTGATTAACTGGAAACGACTAGATGACAAACTCCAACCGGTAAGCGAGTGGACGGATTTGTATAACTACTTCATGGAGCTGAGCGACCTGAACTCTATCAAAATCTCCTATCTCAAAGACGGCAAAAATGTATGGAGGACGGCAAAAAGCAAGATTCCGGAGTATCGCGACCTTTTATTCAATATTTTTAAAACAACAAATGCCAATGGCGTCACGAACATTACCATCCTGATCTATAAAGCCGGAGAACTCGGAAATAAATTTGTCAATGTTCTGTCGTTCAAAGAGCCGCTGGTTACACTGATCACGAAAAACGGCCAGGTCATCACCCCTATTAAAACAAAGGATACTACTTTAATCGCCAAATATGATGCCCTTACATCGGATGTATCCAAAATCATCAAAACCTGGCAGACAAAACAAAACGAAGCTTCTCATCTTTATCCGTTTGAGAAATTTAACAATCAATACTGGACAAGGATTGACACCATTAACGAACAAAAAGTCGGGATTAAAGCATACGCGCTGACCATTGCCGAAGATGATTTGCTGGAAACGGCTCTGACCAAAGAAGAAGCATATTTGTATGTCGCTCTAGTTTTCCTTCTCTTTGCTTTATACATATTTCTGATTACATACCGCAAATACAAAAAAGTTTCAACCGGAGCACCTTTGCCGGATCATTTATCCGATGATGAAATTCTGAAAACCATTAAAGCGGGTGAAACGGAACATGTTGAGTTTAAATCTTCCCTGCGCTGGGACTACCGTGAAGAAAAAGTGAACAAAGCACTGGAAGATGTTATTTTAAAAAGTATCGCTGCTTTCTCAAACGCCAAAGGAGGAAAATTGTTTATCGGTGTGAATGACGACATGGAAGTCCTGGGCCTGCAACCTGATTTTGATACGCTGAAAAAACAAAATGTTGACTATTTTGAGCTGCATTTACGCAAACTAATCAATAACCAGTATGGCATCAGGTTTTCCAACAAACATCTGTATATTCAGTTTCCGGTGATTGACGGAAAAACCATTTGTATCATTCATATCCATCCTTCCGACGGTCCATTGTATGTGAAAGTGAAGAACAATCAGGGAAAAATGGTGGAAAAATTTTATGTCCGTTCCGGAAATTCTTCCCAGGAAATAACCTCGCTGCAGGAAATCAATGAATATATCAACGACAGGTTTAAATAGGGCCTGTTGAACAAGTAATTCCTGTCATTTCATTTATTCCTTTATATTTGTTTTCGCTGACCTCTGAAATGTGAATTATGAACTGGTTATTATTTTGGATTATCCCCTATTTAATTGTCATTGTCATTTTAGCCCTGCATCATTTGCGTTCTTCCGACCTGGACCAGTATCTGGTGAATAACAGAAACACCAAAACAATACCTCTTGTTTTCACCACGCTGGCCACTTTTGTGGGAGGAGGAACTTCCATAGGGCTGATGGCGCTGGGTTATGAGTCAGGATTTGCAGCCGTAGCCATTGGTGTCGCTTACGTCATCGGGTTTGTAATTATGTCCTTTTTTGCGGGAAAAATACGCACCTACGGAGCCCGTTTCAATATTTACAGTTTTCCTCATTATTTAAACCACAAATTCACTACGGATAAAGAGCCGGGGTTCGCCCGTATTTTCTCAGCCACAGTAAGCGGGGTAAACATTTTTATTTTCTTTTTTATTCTGTCGGCCCAATTCGTAGCTATGGCCAGTCTGCTGAAGTTCTCTTTCGAAATAGATTATACCACGGCTACCATCATTTCGGCCCTTATTATCATTGTTTACACAGCCATTGCAGGATTGTCGGGAGTCATTTTTACAGACATGATCCAGTTTGTGGCCATTGTTATCATGATCATCCTGATTTTTATTCCGGGGATACTCAAAGACACCGATCTTTTAGGACGAATGGGTGAATTACCGGCCGAAATGTTAAACGGCACCCAGCTCGGCATGATGTTCCTGATCGGGACGCCCCTGTTCCTTTCGTGGTCGGTACTGGTACGCATGGACATCTGGCAACGTATTCTGGCAGCCAACAGCGAACGGACTGCCAAAAGAGCCAGTATCTGGTCAGGTATCGGCATGCTGCCTTTTTACATCATATTTCCGATGGTGGGCATGGCCATCCGCCTGAATCTGGACCATACGCTTGACCCCAGCCAGACGGCAGATGTAGCCTATCTTTTTATTGACAGGCACAGTGAAGGAATATTGATGGGGTTTGCCGTTGTCGGCCTTCTTTCAGCCCTGATGTCTTCGGGTGACAGTTTTCTGAACATTATTTCCATTTCTGCCGTTAAGGATTTTGTGGGATGGGGTAAAAAGAAAGAAGAAGTTTCAAAAAAGAAAGCCCACCTGATGATACGCATTGCCACAGTTATTTTCGGCATCATTGCCTTGTTTATGGCTCTGGTTTTCCCAAATATCGTTGACCTGATGGTAGTGGGTATTTCTACCATCACCATCTTTGCGCCCATCACTCTTTTTGCGCTGATGAGTAAAAATGCTTTTGCCTACCGTAAAGCAGCACTGGCAAGTATTTTAACAGCTTTTGTTATCAATCTGGCACTGTTTATATATGGTATTGTCAGTCCCGAAAATTTTCAGGCAAAGTCGTCTTTCGTTCCGGCATTCATCCTGGGGGCTCTGGTGCTGCTGATCGGTGTACTTATTTCAAAACCTAAAACAACCTCTCATGAGTCTTAACATCTATACGGATGAGTATTTCATGAAAGAAGCCCTGAAAGAAGCCAGGAAAGCTTTTGAACAAGATGAAGTGCCGGTAGGTGCCGTTGTGGTCTGCAACAAACAGATCATTGCACGGGCTCATAACAGCACAGAAACGCTCAATGATGTAACAGCCCATGCCGAGATGCTGGCTTTTACGGCTGCCGCCGATTACCTTGGGGGAAAATACCTGCATGATTGTACGCTTTATGTAACCCTCGAGCCGTGTGTGATGTGTGCCGGAGCTTCTTACTGGACACAAATAGGCCGTATCGTTTACGGAACCAAAGACGACAAAAGAGGATTCCTGCTATTGGGAGAAGCTGTTCTCCATCCGGCAACCGAGGTAAAAGGAGATGTTCTGGAGGATGAATGCAGGCAAATTTTACAGGATTTCTTTCAAAAAAAGAGGAGTTGATTTAGTTAAAAACTCATAAGATATTGCCCCTCAAACCGTTCTTAACTTATGAACAATTGTTCATATCTGTTGTTCATTTTTTGTTCATTTAAAGGACTATAAAAATATTGCGTTGAAAAGAAAAACTGCCGTACATTTGCTTTAGCAGGTGAAGATAAAGGGCAGGTTTTAATGTTGCCCGGACAGCGAAGCAAACCTCGCAAGAGGCAAGCGGAACTGACCACCACGGAAGGGGAAAGAAAAGGCGCAAGCCGGATCCGGAACCAACCGACGAAAACCTGAGAGGGTTTTCGGGGGCAAGGAGAAGCCAACTCGCAAGAGGAAGTAACTCCAAACCTCAACGAGGAGCTCGCAAGAGAGACTACTTTGAGGAAAACATTAAAACCGGGTGAAAGCCAAACCAACTCGCAAGAGAAGGTGGAAGCGGAAACCTGATGAAAGGAGAAGCCTTACGGGGCGGAACCAAGTAGGCAGCCGTAATAACGCAGCCTGCCACAAGCTTCAACGCTACGGCTGAGAAGCACGTGAACCGCGCGATTATTCCCACGAATGATTGCGCGGTTGTTTTTTAGGTATAATACAATGTTATGAAATTACTGTCCCCAGCTCATCAG
>Ga0256913_10001206_pt1 | contig 13336 bp, 9 predicted proteins | sample Axial_MatmetaG_FD_185970 | JGI IMG/M metagenome (GOLD analysis project Ga0256913, IMG submission 185970) | Deep-sea worm associated microbial mat communities from Axial Seamount, Juan de Fuca Ridge, Pacific Ocean - Axial_Mat | ecosystem: Environmental > Aquatic > Marine > Oceanic > Microbial...
AACCAAAGTGGGAAAAAATAGATATCTCATGGTCTCCGACAACAATGGTATCGCCATGCTACCAACCACCCTCACCTATTTTAAGGTTAATCCATGAATGAAGTTATACAATATCTAAAATTTCTCTTTGCACTTGTGCTACTGTTGGTATTGACCCATTTTGGATTTAAAGCGTATCAGAACGCAAAACTTTACGAAGAGATAAGTATCACCATTGCCCAACAGAGTAACGCTTCAAGACTCGCCCAAGGCAAAATAGACCTCATCACTTCTGCCATCTCTTTTGGACTTATCAAAAACAAGACCCAAGAGCGATTTGATTTAATTAAAAAGCAACAACAAGAGTACAAAAAACAGAGTGAACGTTACTTCTACTACTTTATCTATACTCTGGGTCTGCTTATTCTTTTTTCGCCTCTTTGTGAGACCTCACATGGAACACTACTTTTAGCACTAGGCTCATTTATCTCGCTTATTTACGGACTCATTAACCCCATACTTATGGTCACCATACATAAAGATGTCGAGCATTTAGGAGATGTGATACTCTCCTTTGAATCCAAAGGAATTTTGGGTTCCATCTCCAAACTATTTGATAGTGGGGAAAATATGGTAGCACTCACTATTCTTGTATTTTCGGTGATTATTCCCCTCCTAAAAATATTTACTTTAATTTTTGTTATTTTAGCAAAAGAGTTTAATTTTGCACATACCATTGTGAATTTTTTTAAACTTCTTGGTAAATGGTCAATGATAGATGTTTTTGTGGTTGCTGTCTTTTTGGTCTACTTTACAAGCAATCAAGGAGAGGTGACTCACGCTGAAATCGAAGTGGGTCTCTACTTCTTTCTCATCTATGTACTGCTCTCCATGGTCACAGCTATCATGACACAAAAGCTTTTAACTAAATCACCATCTTTACAGAAGGATGTTCTGAAAATGCCTTAAACAGTGCATCTCTCTCCTGCTCTGAAGCCACTTTACAACGGGTACTCATACTGACAAACTTCCCCTTACTAGAGCGATTACCATCTTTAAACGTATATGCTCTACGCTCCATCACTTCAATAATAGCTTGTTCTAGCCCCATTTTATCCTTACCAATAATTTTATAGCCCCATTGACAAGGATACTCTATATCAGGTTTGGTCAAACACTTATCGTCTAAAATCACCAGATACTCCTCCCTCTTTCTCCTCAAGCTGAACGGTTTTGATTACCATCCCTTTATCTATCGCTTTTAACATATCATAAATAGTCAAAAGCCCCACACTTACACCTGTTAAAGCCTCCATCTCAACCCCTGTTCTCCCTTTAAGTTTGGCTCGAACACTTAGTTTAAACCCTGGAAGCGCTGGTAACTCCTCTAGTTCTGTTTTTACAGAAGTTAACATCAACGGGTGACACATGGGAATCAATGTGCTTGTCTGTTTTGTCCCTTGAATCGCAGCAATCACAGCTGTTTGCAAGACAGGTCCTTTTTTTGCTGAGTTACTCACCACAGCATCATACGCCTCTTGTGATATCTCAATCACTCCTGAAGCCACAGCGATACGGGTTGTCTCATCTTTATCTGAGACATCTACCATCTTTGGTTTATTGTTCTCATCCAAGTGGGTAAGATTCATATACTTCTCCTAATTATAATTATTTTCGTAATTAAAGCTAGTTATCACTTAATATCGTATGGATAGAGTCCAAATACTTCTCAATAACACGCTCATCGGAAAACTCATTTATCACCTTTTTTCGTCCTCTTTTACCCATATCTTCTCGTTCAGTTGGGGTTAACTCTATCATTTTAATAAGCTGATTTCTTAAACTATAACTGTCTTGAACTTCACACAAATAGCCATTAACTCCATCATCAACCACATCTCTACATCCTGAAACATTGGTCGTAATAATGGGTCTCTCCATACTGGCCGCTTCAAGTAGTGATTTAGAAAGTCCCTCCCGATAGGAGGGTAAAACTACACAAGAGGATTTTTCAATAAATGATTTAACATCATTTTGATACCCCAAATACTCAATTAAACCCTCCTCTATCCAACCCTTTAGTGTATCTTCGTGAATCGCACTTGGATTAGAAGGATACAAATCCCCAATAATTTGAAACTTAACAGGTCTATCAAATGGAACATCTTGAATCATCTTAATTGCTTCTATATACTCCTCTATCCCCTTTTCTCGAATAAGTCGTGCCACAAATAGAAAAATTATCTCCTGCTTCTCCTTTGAAACCTCATCACTACTTTTAAAGCTATTAATATCAATACCCGAACCAGGGATTCTATCTGTATATTTAGAGGCGATAAGTCCATTTTTTACAAAAAGGTTCAAATCATCATCATTTTGGAAAAAGACCTTATTTACATAACGAAATGAAAATTTATAAAGTTGCTTTGCTACTTTTGAACTAATGGTATTATTCAAAAAAATTGTACCCAATCCCGAAACATTGTTAATAACAGGAATATTCAACATCTTAGCTGCCAAAGTACCATAAATATTAGGCTTAATAGTATAGTGAAGAAGAATATTAGGTTTTACTTTTTTATAAATACTATGGAAATATCGTATCTGTATGGACTCCTTAATTGGATTGGTAGAGGAGTTATCAAAGGGAAGTTCTATCCACTCAAATCCCTCCTCTTGTAACTTAACCGAATAGTTATCTCTAGGAGCTAATGCAACAACCCTAAACCCATTGTGTCGTAATGCTCTCATAAGGTTTAGTCTAAAATTATAAATATTCCAAGAGGTGTTTACCACTATCATTATTGTTTTCATCATATTTATTTAAACTTTCTATAATTTATAGTTTCTAAAATTTATAGTTTTTAACTATATATATTTTTTATATCTAATATTAATTTTTTTTAATTTTTTTAATTTTTTAATTTTTTTTAATTTTATTTAAAAGAATATCTACATTCCTTTTTTCCCCAAAACAACAGCAACTGTTTTCCAAATAATTTTTAACTCCAATCCAATTGTCCAACGGTTAATATAAAGACGATCATATTGTAATTTATTTTTAGCATCATAGATGTTCCGTCCATAGGGGTAATAGACTTGTGCCAAGCCTGTAATTCCTGGTCGTACTAAATGTCTTTGTTTATAATTTGGTATTTTTAAACCATAATCATCTGAAAGAATATCCCACTCTGCTCTAGGACCAATAAGGTGCATATCCCCCTTAAGAATATTCCAAAACTGAGGAAGCTCATCAATTCTTGTTTTACGCATAAAATTTCCAAATGGAAAAATACGTTGGTCATCATCTTGTGTATAGGGATTAAACTCACTGTTTTCGTGCATACTTCTAAACTTGTAACAGGTAAATTTTTTTCCATTTAAACCCACTCGTGATTGAGTGAAAAATATAGCCCCTTTAGACTCTTTTTTAATTCTATAAATCGTATAAAAAGAGATTAGAAGAGCAAATGGTGCAAGAATAAACAACACAACCAACTCTAAAACTCTTTTTTCTACATATTTAACTCCTACTAGTTGGTTATCAGATATTTTACTTTTTTTTATAATTTTTACTACTTTTAGTTGTACATCACTCATGATATTTTCTTTTCCTTATATTTTTTACTTTCAATACTCACTTAAAAGAGACATTATCTGTCATTTTTCATTAAATTATACTTATTTTTGTTAAAATATATTATACCATTATAATTATACCAAGATAATTATGCTTTAATAATTAAAATAATATAATTTAGATAAAATAATTAATAGCTCTAAACTATATTAAAGTTTTAAAATATTATTTTTTATTTAAAAATAATATTTTTATGTTATAATTACAAATAATATTTTATTTTTTACAAAGGAAATAGATAATGAGACAATTTTCATTATATTTAATACTACTACTCATACTCAATGCTTGTAGTTTGAAAGATGAGTATGTCATGTTCAATCAAACCAACACCTTGAAACAAGGAACAAAAAAAGAGAATTTAAATAGAGTCTACACCACCCGTATAGACCCTGCAACCTTTGAGTATAAAATTCGTCCCCATGATAGGATTACAATTGTTACGTATAATCATCCCCAATTAAGCACAGGGATAGGAGGGGTTACTACCGCTGGATTAGGAGAGAATATCTTGGTCAACTCAAGAGGGGATATTCGGATTCCTCTAGTTAAAACTATTCACATTGCTGGTCTCTCTCAACCACAAGCACAATCCAAACTAGAAGAGGCTTTCGCTGAATATTTAAAACATCCCAGTGTACAACTTGAAGTTCTTAATAAAAGAGCGTTTGTTTTAGGGGAGGTGAATAACCCCGGTCCCATAGAACTTCAAAATGAACAGCTTCCACTTCTTCAACTATTGGCTATTGCAGGAGACCTTACAACATCTGCTAATAAAAATTCCATTGTTATCTTGAAAAATAGAGAGAGTGGTATTGTTACGAAAGTAGTAAGCCTAACTGATATACACTCTATCAGGATTGCCAATCAGATGATTAGACCCAATGATATCGTCTATGTTGTGCCAAATGGAATGCGTCTATTTAACAATAAAGTAGATGAGATAAATCCAATTTTTAGACTGGTTGCCAATGCTTTATCACCATTTTTAACCATTAGACTATTAAGCCAATAAGGAGCTTAGAAAATATGAACCATGAAAATAACGAACAAGAGAGTTATCTTGTAGAGTTTTTCAAGATGATTTCTCCTTATAAGTGGTCAATTATTATTATTGCACTTATTGCAACCCTTCTTGCCATACTCTATCTTCATTTTAAACCCTATATCTATGAGTCCTCCGCCATTATAAAAATAAAAACAGAAAATCATATGGGAGGAGGCACTCAAGACCCTCTTATCTCCGCATTATCAATTGCGGGGAAGTCTGAAGTTGCTCAAGAACTTGCCATATTAAATACATTTTATACCAATAATAAAGCGATAGACAAACTTGGTATGGAGGTGCAATACTTTAGTAAAAAAAATTATAAAAAACAGGAAATTTTTTCAAATCCTCCCATCATTGTTAAAGATATTAACATTAAAAACCATAAAATTATTGGAAAAATATTGACCATCCATCCCAAAAAAGATGGTTTTATGATTCAAAAAGGTGATGTTGTCAGCAATCAACTTTTCTCTTATAATAAAAAAGTAGAAAGTCAAGATTTCAGTTTTATAGTAACAAAACAGTCCAATTTTGACCAAACAGTATATATAAGACTCAATGGAAATAATCGAAATATTTATGAGAATATTGTGAAAAGACGGCTTAATGTCTCCCGTTTAAACGCGGATGTCTCACTAATTAAAATCTCCTACCAAGATACCTCTATTAAACGGGCAAATGACTATGTCAATGCACTTATTGATATCTATATCAACCAAAGTATCACTGACAAGAGTCGAAAAAATAATAAAATTTTAGACTTTATCTCACAACAACTTCTGATTACGGGAGAGAAACTTAGCCTTTCAGAGAGCCAACTTCAGAAATATCGAACCCAAAACAATGTCATCCAACCAACAGCACAATCAGAACTACTTTTGGAGCGACTCAATGCCATAGAGATAGAGATTTCAGAGAATAAAATACGAAAAAAGTTAATAGATAATCTAATTATTTTTATAAAAAGCAATCAAAATCTAGAAAGTATTGTTCCTACCCTCACCGAATTAGGGGAGACCCCAACCATTACACTAATTCAAACCATTCAAGATTTAGAACGAAGGGCCAGTGAACTCGAAGTTAGATTTACCGAAAGACATCCTGACCTTATTTCAGTGAGACGACAGATAAAACGAAATCAACGTACTGTTTTTCTTAATGTCAAAAACCTAAGAAAAAGTATCATAAATCGACTTAAAAACCTTAAAGAGCGTAGAGTAGAGGATGAAAAAAACCTCAAACATCTGCCAGAAAAAGAGAAACAGCTTATTCAATTTCAAAGAAATTATGATGTAAATGCAAAAATGTACTCCTATCTCTTAGAAAAAAAATCAGAGAATAGTATGAAAAAAGTGGCACTCATCTCCGATTATGAAATAATAGACCGTGCCTATACCAATCCTAGACCTATCAAACCTAAAAAAGCGATGATGGTAGTACTCTCATTTACCTTTGGCCTACTTTTTGGTGTCTTAATTGCTTTTATACGCAGTTCACTTATTAAAAAAGTACAAGATATTAAGGATGTTAAAAAATTAACCTCTCTTCCTATCTATGCACAACTGCCACTCTCTTCAAAATCAGCACTTGAATTTAATGTCTCAGATAACTCTCAATCTGTTTTAAAAACAAGTCTGCGTAATCTTAGAACTACACTTCAATTTATGAGCAGTAAAAACAAAGGAAATATTATACTTATCACATCAAGTGTTGCCAATGAGGGAAAAGCAACCATCGTCTCAACACTTAGTACCGTATTTCAAAAAGCAGGATACAAATCAATTATTATTGATTTGGATCTCTACCAACCAACCCTACATGAATTTTTTAATATTAATAGAAATATTGGAATGAGTACCTATCTTAATAAAAAAGACAGTATTGGCGATATTATCTCCTCCACAAGTTACCAAAACCTCGATATTATTCCCGCAGGACCAATAGCACCAAACGCCTCAGAGCTTATCCTTTCCCAACGGCTAAACTCACTACTTACCACATTACAAAATAGATATGATTATATTTTTATAAATGCTGCCCCACTTTCACTCGTAGCAGACACCCACTATCTCATGCAATTTACCGATATCAACATGGTTAGTGTAAGAAAAGACTATACCGATAAATCTTTTCTGTTTAATTTAGATAAAACGATAAAAGAACGAAAAATAAAAAATACAGGTCTTCTTTTTTTAGAAGAGGATTAATTAATAAAAATTTTAATAAGGAAAATAGAATATGAAAAAATTAAAACTTTTAACAAACATACTTTTACTCTCTTCTGCTCTTAATGCCACCACCATCTATTACAATGGAGAGGGCAATGACATTGGAGAGTGGTCAATTCAACCAGGAAGTACTACTGGTGCTTCTATTACTCATGTACATGACAACACACTAAACAGTACCGTTATGCAGTTTACAGATGGAGGTGTCTATCGACTTCGACTTCCCAATGCTTTTTGGGCTAATGCTACGGAGAAAATACTCTCTTTTGATATGAGACTTACTTCATACTATACTATTTATGTCTATGTAGATACCCTAGATGGTGTAAGAAAGTTATTTTATAATGCAATTAATGTTCATGTAGGACATCATAACACTGGTATTTTAAATGCTATTGGGAATGGAAGAACACACTTTTTAGCACGAAATGGAACACCTCAAAAGAATCAAAACAACCAAAATGGTTGGGTAAGAGCAACTTTGGATTTAGACAGAGAGCTAACTGATACTGAACCCAATAACCGAGTAGTGCGTGTTCTCTCTATGAGAATTGGTGGTACAGGAGGAAGAATAGATAACATATCTCTTGATAATCCTACTCGAACTACCCATGCTACAAATGCTGAAGATTGGCATATTACCACAGGAGTACCGACAGGTGCAACCATAGAGAACCATCAAGAGAGTGCAGAGCGAGGCAATGTGGTCTCTTTCTCAGGAACCAATACCAGTAACAGCTACTCAACAGGTGCCATCAGTGGTACAGGAGAGTGGAATGATACTCAAAATGATATTATCCAATGGAAAATGAGAACATCAAACAACTACAATTTTATTGTACATACCACAACAACTAAGGGTGCTAGAGATTTAATCTACTCTACAGATAGACGTGACAGTGGATTAAATATTACTGAGAATGAGATAGGTATAGGTATTGGTTGGTCACGAAATGGAGATGGTACATCTTATGGTCAAGGAACGGACGGTAGATGGCAAACCATGACCCGAAACATGGCAACAGATATTGCTGAGTTTGAGAATGGAAACAGTTTAATCTCTGTAAATGGAGTAACTGTAATAGGTACAAATGGTCGTCAAACCCATGCTCCAATGATAGCCAGTGATATATTAATTGATGACCTTCAACTCTTTAAAGCCGTTACTCCTACACCTCCTATTAAGCATGAAGAGGCAATCGACCTACATGAATGGAGACTTCGGGCAGACTCTGTTCGAGTATCCTTTACTGATAGTGCTGAGGGTGAGACAGGCTTTAGATATGTTAATGCTGATACAGCTCTTCAATTGGGAGCTGACCTACCTGCTACAGCAGGTACAGGCACATCCTCAATTGGACAGATTAATGGTCTAACACCAAACACCACCTATAATATTCAAGTACAGACGCTCTTTGATGATGGAAGAGCCATCGCAATGAGTGAACCACTAATCATTACTACGCCCAAAGACCCCAATGCAGAAAATGAGATGGCTACAGATTTGCATAGATGGAGACTTAAATCAAACTCTGTGCGAATCTCATTTAGAGACAATGCCAATGGAGAGAGAGGATTTAGATATATGGATGATACCACAGAGACACAACTTGGCACAGACCTCCCTGCTACAGCAGGTAGAGGTAGAGCTTCCATTGGACAAATTAATGGTTTAACCCCAAACACCAAGTATACCATTCGTGTTCATACTTTCTTTGATGATGGCAGAGAGACAGCGATTAGTGAACCACTTACTTTTACAACACTCGCCCCATAGATAGTGGCAATCATAGGGATATTTAAAGATAAGATATCCCTTTTTACTCAATTGCCCTTCATCTTAAATATTTTTTCACATATTTTTAGTTATTATATATTAATGAATAATATTATATAATGTTGATGTTAGACAGATAAAACTAAAAAGGATATATCTATGAAAGAATTAAAAATATTAACCATAATTTTACTCTTCTCTTTATCATTAAATGCAACAACAATCTATTATAATGGAGAAGGCAATGATGTGGGTGCATGGTCAATTGAACCAGGAGGAACCGACAATGCTTCTATCACAGAAGTTCATGATGATACCCTCAACAGTACAGTTATGCAGTTTACAGATGGAGGGGTCTACCGATTACGAATGCCTGATGGGTCACTCTGGGCAAATGAGACTGAAAAAATACTCTCTTTTGATATGAGACTCAACTCTTACTACACCATATATGTTTATGTTGATACACTTGATGGGGTTAGAAAACTTTTTTATAATGCTATCAATGTTCATGTGGGACATCACAATACAGGGATTTTAAATGCCATTGGTAATCATCGAACCTATGCACAGCATTCCAACAGTCGAGAGGGGTGGGTTAGGGCTATCTTAGATTTAGACAGAGAGTTAACCGATACCGAACCTGATAATAGAGTTGTTCGTGTACTCTCTATGAAAATAGGAGGAACATCAGGAAGAATAGACAATGTTAGCCTTGACAATCCAACCAGAACCACACATTCAGATGATGCTGAAGATTGGCATCTTACTACAGGACTCCCTGCTGGAGGTACAATTGAAGAGATTGAAGAGAGTGAAGAGAGAGGCGATGTTATCTCTTTTTCAGGGACAAACAATAGTAACAGTTATACCACAGGAGCCATCTCAGGAGCAGAGGCGTGGAATGATACCATTAATGAGATTATCCAATGGAAAATGAAAACTGATACCAACTACAAATTTATTGTTCATACAACAACAGCCAATGGGACTAGAGACTTGGTCTATGTTACCGATAGAGCAGACAGTGACTATAATTCAGCCACAGGAGAGATAGGAATCGGAATCGGTTGGTCACGTGATAGTGATGGTGCTTCTTATGGTAATGGAACAGATGACAGATGGCAAACAATGACAAGAAATATTGCGATGGATATTGCAGAGTTTGAAACAGGGAACAGTTTAACAGCCATTAATGGTGTAACGGTTATCGGTGTAGATGGACGTACTACCAATGCCAATATGACAGCAAGTGATATCCTCTTTGATGACCTGCAACTCTTCCCATCTGTTGTTCCAACTTTAGCAACAGGAGAGGCAGATGAGCTTCACGCATGGAATATTGGAGAGACTTCTGTGAGTATATCATTTGTAGACAACTCAGAGGGAGAAGCTGGATTTAGATATATCAATACAGATACGGGAAGCCAACTAGGAGCTGACCTTCCTGCTAAGAGTGGGACAGGAGCTTCAAGCATTGGAAATATTACGGGACTAACCCAAAATAGCACCTATCATATTTCTGTACAAACTTTCTTTAATGATGGAAGAACAGCTACCAACAGTGAAGCACTTGAGTTTACGACAGATGAAGACCCAAATGCAGGAGATGAAGCAGCCACAGAGTTACATGGATGGAGACTAAGAGCCGATTCGGTACGTATCTCATTTGTGGACAACGCCAATGGAGAGACAGGATTTAAATATATTAATGCCGATACAGGAGAACAACTCGGTACAGACCTTTCCCCTATTGATGGGACAGGAGCATCAGGGATTGGTCAAATCAATGGACTTACCCCCAATACTACTTATAATATTCTAGTCCATACCCTATTTGATGATGGTAGAGCCACGGCCATTAGTCAATCTATCTCTATTACAACACTCGAAGACCCAAATGCAGAAAATGAATCAGCTGATGATTTACACCGATGGGCATTGGGTGCTACCTCTGTGAAGATATCATTTAGGGACAATGCCAATGGAGAGACAGGATTTAGATACATCAATATAGATACAGAAGAGATATTAGGTGATTCACTTCCTGCTACGGAAGGAACAGGAACAGCAAGTATTGGAACCATCAATGCTCTAACACCCAATACCACCTACCATATTGCCGTACAGACACTGTTTGATGATGGTAGAGAGACAGCAACAAGTGAAGCCATTGAATTTACTACTTTAGCAGAGTAAAAATTTCTAGACAAACCATTTTATAAGGTTTGTCTAAACTCACTTTCTTCCCATAAATATTATCTTAATTATTTCAACACATATTAAATATTATTATATAATAATATTTAATATTGTATAATGTTATTTTTAAAAAGGACACATATGAAAAAACTAAAATTTTTAAGTACAGCACTATTGTTTTCTGCATCACTCAATGCAACAACTATTTATTATAATGGAGAAAACAATGACATCGGAGCATGGTCAATTGGCCCCAACAGTCTTGCAACCTCTGCATTAACCGAAGTTCATGATGATACTCTAAACAGTACCGTTATGAGCTTTACCGATGGAGGACAGTATCGACTTAGATTACCAGGCAACGCTATTTTTTGGGAGAACACCACAGAGAGAATCTTATCACTAGACATGAATCTTGATAGTGATTTTACACTGGATGTCTTTGTTCAGACCAACCAAGGGCTACGACAGCTATTTTTTAACAGATTAAACCTTAATGCAGGTCACCACAACTCAGGAATCTTAGGGGGAATTGGACACAATCGACTCTTTAGAACAGGTGCAAATAACAGTGGTTGGGGAAACCACCCAGAGCATAGAAACAACCGAAATGGTTGGGTGAGAGTAACACTTGACTTAGAGAGACAACTAAGAGACATTGAGCCTGACAACAGAGTAGTTAGCGTCCTATCGTTAAGAATCGCAGGAACATCAGGAAGAATCGACAACGTCACACTTGATAGACCCAACAGAATCACCATGGCAGGTACAGATGGAGACTGGAGACGAAGTGAAAATGTTCCCATAGGTGGTACACTTGATGGCTTATTTGAGGGAGACAGGGGTGAAATTATTGAGTTTAGAGGTGTAGCCAACAGCAACAGCTTCAGTACAGGAGCAAGGGTTGGTAACGATAGTTGGAATGATAGCGTTCACGACATTATCCAATGGCAAATGCAAACAGAAGACCCCTACAAATTTATTGTTCACATTAACACTACTAATGGTCTAAGAGATATGGTCTATCATGGAGGAAAGCAGAGAGCCGAAAATGATGAGTGGTGGTTACGACCACTCTCTGCCATAGAAGAGAGAGGATTGGATGTAGAGAACAATGAAATCTATATTGGATTGGGGATAAGACGACATCTTGGAGATGACTCCCCTGATACAGATAATAATGGTATTGCCGATTATGACTCAGGAACAGGGTCAACATGGCAAACATTTACACGAAACTTAGCAACCGATGTGGCAGAGTTTGAAAATGGAAACCGACTTATATCGATTAATGGTGTAACAGTTATTGGAACAAATACCTTTGAACACAACTCACCAATGATAGAGAGTACCATTAAAGTAGATGCAATTCAACTCTTTACATCCATTCAACCAACAGGAGAGAATCCTCCACCTGCTACCGATGAAGAGGCGACAGACCTTCACCAATGGCAATTAAGAGACAACTCTGTTAGAATCTCATTTAGAGACAACGCAACAGATGAGAGTGGATTCTCTTTTATCAATGCCGATACAGGTGAGAATATGAACCGTGATTTAGCACCTCTTAATGGAACAGGGCTAGAGGGGATTGGTCAACTAAATGGTCTTACAGCAGGAACCACCTATCAAATTCAAGTGCAGACAAACTTTGATGATGGGAGAGAATCAGTTTTAAGTGAACCAATCAGTATCACCACCACAGGGGATGCTCCTGATGAAGATGAAAATGATGAAGCACAACCTGCCACCAATTTACACCAATGGCAATTGAGAGATAACTCTGTTAGAATCTCCTTTGTAGATAATGCCACTGGAGAAAGTGGTTTCTCATTTATCAATGCCGACAACAATCAACAACTCAGTGAAAATCTTCTAGCAATCGAAGGAAGAGGAGGCGATGGTATTGGTCAAATCAATGGACTCATCTCAGGAACGACATACCGTGTACGTGTACGAACCAACTTTACCAATGGACAAACACCTCTCTTAAGTGAAGCACTTCAGTTTACAACCACAGGAACACCACCCCCACCACCAAATAGTAATGAGGAGGCAACCAATTTACACCGATGGAGACTAAGAGAAAATTCCGTTAGAATCTCCTTTGTAGATAATGCCAATGGAGAGATAGGATTTAGATATATCAATGCAGACACAGGTGTTCAAATGGGAAATCCTCTTCCTGCTACCAGTGGAATGGGTCAATCCAGTATTGGTCAAATTAATGGTCTAACAGAGGGAACAACCTATCATATTCAAGTTCAAACACTCTTTAATGATGGTCGAGCCACTGCAACGAGTGAAACGCTAACCTTTAGAACACTAGGAGATGCACCCAACAATAATGAGGATGCTGCTACCAATCTGCATACATGGAGACTTCGAGCAACCTCTGTTAAAATCTCTTTTAATGATAATGCACAAGGAGAGACAGGATTTAAATTTATCAATGCTGA
>Ga0256913_10001207_pt1 | contig 13333 bp, 11 predicted proteins | sample Axial_MatmetaG_FD_185970 | JGI IMG/M metagenome (GOLD analysis project Ga0256913, IMG submission 185970) | Deep-sea worm associated microbial mat communities from Axial Seamount, Juan de Fuca Ridge, Pacific Ocean - Axial_Mat | ecosystem: Environmental > Aquatic > Marine > Oceanic > Microbial...
ATGGTTGTTCCTTGGTGGTTTGCCGCGCGCAAGGGGTGAATCTTGTATTCCCTAATTCGGGTCTTTTGGGGACAGTGATACAGTGATACAGATAATGACTCTCCTTCAGCTTCGCATGCTAACTGTTTTACATCAGCTACGTGGGTTATTCCAATATACCGTAGATGGTCACGTACATCCTGTGTTGACGTAGTCTCTGTAAGTTTCCCGATGTACACTAAACGTAGTCGGCCCGTGTTATCATCGGCAGCCTCGATACGATGAAAACTCTCAGGAGAACCTACAACGGGTGTCCTCTTGTTGGTTCTAACACCACTACCCTACGTATTTGGTTCCTTTGATGGCTTGGAAGACGGAAGTCTCTACCATTAGTTACGATCTGATTGTCAAATCCAGAGTCTTCATCTGCCACACCAGAGACAATCAGATTTGTTGATATATCTTGGCTATCCAGATTAATTTTAGTACCGATTTTCTGGTTGCACTCTGTATTCTGAGTGATGAGTATCGCCCAGCTGAGTTCTGTCATTCAATGCTGCTTGCCTAGATGGATATACGTTTCTGGATCCGGGTAGGGTAGAAGCCACAGGCTGTAAACCTGTCTATTCCGTTAATCTAGAGTTTACTTTGGTAATATGTGATCTGGTGTCACTTGATATTAATCCCCGATCACTGCTAGAGCGCATTTGCCACTCTAACTCTGACAACTTGTCCCTAAGAGATTGTACTTCACCAGTAAGAGTCCGAACTACACCAATCAGGGTGGCTACAGATTGACGTAACACAATACATGTCTCCGTGATATCATCAGCGGGATCAAGCAGATGTCTAATGGTATCATCACCACGAGCGTTTTCATTTATTTCCTCCGTTTGCGACATCTCTTTCAGAACCTTGGAGAGTCTGTTATCTGCTAGTTTATTAACAACTGCATATCCCAGGATATAAATATTTTCAGCGAGGAATTGTACTTTTCGGCGGTTATACATTTGAGATGCTTGATATAATAATAATATTTGATATTTATATAGCGCCCTATTCAGTTAGAAGCTGTTCTAAGGCGCCTTACAATAATATTTACAATATTATTATCTCTGACTCAGACCTGTTTCCACCCAGCACACATCTCAACTCTCAGAGGAGTATACAACGCATGCTGCCATGAAAGCGTTACTCAAACACATAGCCATCGCGTCCTGTCAGGTACTCATTTTTTATGGATGAGTGAACCAGTCGCCACATGAAGGCATTGCAGCTCACGGAGCCTCGAACCCGCGACCGTTCGGCCACGAGTTACGCCCGAACTAACTGTAGGGATCACGGTAGGGAGTAGTGACACTAACTTGTCATATAACGATAGTCTCAGTGCAATTAACATGTCTATACGTTCACTATTGTTGCCGATGCCATACGACATGTCAGCGATTTCCGTTTATCATACTCGTACACTTGCCTTAAGCTGTACATGAATGCTGTCGGAAATGAATCCTGGTCAGCTGATGCCGATAACTTCTCGAAGAGATCTCGTGACGAGCTGTTTGTTTCCTGATCGTCATGGATACATTCCGTCCCAGCGCCGATATAATATTTGGCATGGTATCACAGTTAAAACGGTTATTGTCTTGAGCGTGATTCAGTTGAATATTACATCAGCATCGCGATGTAGCATGTTCCTATAAGCTGACAGTGGGAACGATCGATTTCCGACATCATACACTGCGATTTCTGAGTCGGTTTTTGGCGTTGCACCATTTTGATCTAAAACGAATACACAGTCATCTAAATTATGGAATCTTTGGTAACAATTACCTGACATTCCATTAACTTGTTGTTTACAATTATTTCAGTTCGTGAAAATACCAGTTTTCCTTCCAATTGCCACAGCATAGAGCTCAAATGGTCTCTGCTTTGCGGCGTCTGTGGTATTGCCTTGTTGGGCCATATTATAACTGAGTCAACGACTGAGCAATAAATGTTGTTCAAGGTAGAATAGAATTAATCTAAATTCATCAAATATCTCCCACAATCCACGCAAAATAACAAAACTAATCACAGCGATGGTATCTATGCGTCATCCCCAATCCAATGATATGAGATACGTTTGATGTAATTGTCAAATGATCACAAACTATCCATTATTTCAGGAGTTCAATAAACCGTGTATATACTCAGTCAGCTAGTTGTATAATATATATATTCATAATAAGCAATAAACGAGATTTTTAGTTTCTTCCAATTTATTTAGTGCACCAACACTGATCAGGTTGTTACTTATAGCTAGTAGACAATTCAGCGTCCATATAGGCTGTGCCAAACAAGCGACAGCCTGGGGATACTCCCCGAACTACAAGCAAGCGTCCATAAAATCTGCCATTTTGCTTCAAAACGACAGTTTTGGGCCCATACATGTTAAATTAATTAAAAGAAAACGATGTCACTTTTTAAATTAGATCAAATTCAATAGACTACATATATTGATTCATAACTGATTTTGCAAGCATCTTTTCATGAATATTCAAAATGTTTTCTTCAATATTCAACATTCCTTCTTGAGGTTGTGTGGTACTAATGGGCTTCACTCCCTTCAGTACGTTTGAAATCACAAGATTAAGATGGGCGAGAAATCATCGAGTGAATTTAAGTTTAACTATAAAGACCTAGGAACCAAGTGATAATACCAAATATTGACACAAACGTGTCCACAATATAATATATAAATGTATTATATTATAATAAAACACACACCTATGCTTCAAGCAAAACTGTCTATAACAAGACGTGTTACTTGACGTTTTGAATTCGATGAGCGCCATTTTGAATTCAAGGAGCGCAGCGATCCTAGCGTCTGGAGTTGGCTTGTTACGGAGGTGACAGCACGACTGGTCACCACGAACAACTGGCCTCCGATTTCGACGGTCAAGTGGCCGCCAATTAAACAAATTAATACAATTCATACGTGTCTCCACCCACCATCAGTCGCCTCCTTGCCTATTACAAGAGCCATGCGGTGGATGGAAAATCGTGTTTTTTTCCCTATTGCTGCCTGGAGTATTTTCAACATAGCAGTGCGCACAACCAATTTAACAATATGGCTACCAACCAGTCATCAATGAGTATCTATAAGTTGATTCATCTGCTGCACACCGAATCTCAAAATGTGAACCTACAACTGTGTAATCGTGCGGTCTTTCATTTCACTACTAGCGCAAGAAATATCGTATAGTCCTGGAAACAGCTGAATGATGGCAACATCTCAGCAAAGGAAGTTCTTAGGAGATGATAAAGCTAATGGCCCTGTTTAAATATTATATCAGGATGATTGAATCATAATTTTTATATAATGATATTCTTTAATGTGACGAATAAATCCTAATTTGTTTCGGAATTAATTTTTAAAAATTGATGCAACTTTCATTTCTACATTTCCTTTCTGTTTCAACATCATATATTGATCAATTCTCCATTTCCTTTTCAACATTCCACTGAGAATAATTCCTCTACGTGAAAATCAGAATGCATAACCACATTAGCTGTCAGAGAACTTTTATGCATTGTAATTAACAACAACAAAAACGGCGGCCAGCTGACTTCAAGAGGCGGCCACTTGACCAATGGAAATTGGCGGCCAATCGTCCAATGACACTGGTTCATTCTGCGCCGCTTTCGGCTGCAGTAACAGTAAAGCTGTACACAAAGAAAGGCATTTCTTTCGTTTTCCGAAAAAAAGGTAGTGTAAATGAGACATGATCAGACTTTTTAAAATAAAGGATATTTTTTAAATAAGCATAACAATTTGAAGTAGACAGGTCCACACTTGACATGACCAAAGATCTATCTAGATCTATATTTGTTTCAGACAAAATCTTATTAAATTTTATTGAACAATATCAACCTATTAATCACAAAATGAGTATGTAAGATAGACATAAGCTTACAGTTACATGCACTAGACCCAATGAAGATGTTATGTTTTTTTTTTTAAATTATTAATAATGCAATTGGACTTGTAAAATTACATTACTATAACCATATATTGTTTCCCTAATTACAGTAAGTAGCCGAGTATTTACATTGTCACCTGTGTCCATATTTATTTTAAACGTAAGCAAGTGGTTCTTATAGATTTATATAAACTACTGGTTATAATTTAAATGCTATGAAATTAATGTTTAAATACCCCCAAATAGTGATAGAAACATTCGTTTTATTATTTTTTCTATTGACAGCAGGAAAATATGAGTTATTAATTGCTGACGTGCAGATTTGATGAGGAAGCCAGATCACTTGAAAATTCAAGATCTAAAAACTGCAAACATAACAACTGTCAATGTTCACCACAAAAACAAACATTTTTAATATTCCATACGCTCATTGAATTCAAAATGGCCCGCCATGTTAAAACGTCAAGTAACACGTCTTGTTATAAACAGTCTTTGATGTTTCTACACAAAGTATGACCCATGCATTGACTAAATGGATGAGAGATTCTGATGAACAATGCTAGAAAACCGTAGATATCTATAGCATAAACAAGCCATAAAAATATAATTAAGTTTTTATAACGTTGTACTTACGTAATTGAACAACTTGCCAAGTTGTGCATGCATATGTTTCATATAATGTATTTATTGAGCTTACCAACCAGAGTTGTGCATTCGTCTTCCCCCACCTAGCTGCATTCACTACTGATTAGTATATATAATCTGATTCTCAATTGCGTAATAATAGGTTATCATTTAATTATTACTTCTATGTCATCGTCGTCATCAACGACAGCAACAGTTTCAGCAGCGCCATGAAAGGGGTCTAAAGTCATATATCTGGCTTGTTTGAAGAAGTTGGTGATGATTCTGTCAGAGATGGATGACCAGACTCATGTGTAGATGATGATTGGTGTTTTACGGCCACTTGTTTGCACTTGGTAGGCTAAATGGGCCTAGCGACCTCCAAAGAAATTGTAGCGAAGTCAAATATGAAACACCCTTCAGATATGCCCATGCCGAGGTTCGAACACGGGTGGTAGTGATCCAGTAAAAATTATACAGGGGAGAATAGCGAATCGATATTTAGACAACAAATACACTGTTCACTTTTGAGTAGATCGATGAGGGATTTAGCAGGAATTAAGAAGCTTGTAGAAAACACCAGATCCGTCTGCGTTTTAGATGTATTAATTGAGGCCAGTAGTTTTCCAGAAATTGAGGAAGAGTGATGAAACATCACACATCCACATGGCTCTCTGCTACGCTGTCGATTGGGCAGAAAGTGATGTTATTTCGCTCTTTAAATCTGCTGAGCCACCTGTCAATGAAGATTTTTTAATATTTAATGTAGATATAAAGAGCAATTTGCAAGCGTCATTTTAAACAATTGAAATTTAAATGGTTTCAAAGTTTTGGAAATATTATTTGTACTTTTACCAGGGAAGCAATTAATCGTATATGTATCACCTGTATATTGTATATGTTTTATTACATTGGAGTATTAACCTTGACATTTACATGCAGTAAACATTGCATGAACGGCTGATTCAGAAAATAAAAAGTTCACTACAATTAATTATATCATGCATAATTATCAGTGTTACAGTAATAGGAATCACTCATTGAATTATAATTCAGTCGCATGGTTGCGACAGGGATAATTGTATCGGTCTATTGAGTTACTAATTTGAAGACATCTCTGATTATTACTGTTGGCAACTTGATTACTTGAAATAACATTAACGGTTTTGATGGACACAATCTGATTTAATTTCTGTTTTACAAGCAACTTTGTTACAAAGTGGCTCATCTCATGAAACTTAATCTCTTAGACATTATGATTAAAGACGTACTGCCCAAAAGAAAACATCTCCAAGATTCTGTACGAAATTGGCAGGAAATTAATAAACTCTACTAGTATTTTCAGTACTTTTTTATTGTGTTAATTGCAAAAGGTTTGTAACAAATTATTGTCAGATATCATTATCAAAGGTGGACCATATCATATTATCCTTCATAATTAAATTTCAGTGTTGATATCAAAAGTTTCTTTCATGTCTTGTTTGGATGTAAACATTGATTCAGTTTCAATCATTCAAAAGTAATATTATAAAAAATAGACACGAGTGCTTTGTTTAGCGTCGGTGCTAGTCATAACTCGGATATATGGCTGAAGGAGACTGCTCCAGAGAAACAACCCACAAAGACAGCTATGGGTTGGATCTGAACACACAACCTGGCAGTTTGCAGCACAGTGCTCTAACCACTGGATTATCACATCATAAAAAGGATGTACAAAAAGTCAAACAAATATCTGTCCAATGATCCTTTGAACAGACCAAAAAAATAAATAATGAACAGAAGACACAACCAATGAACTTACATATATATTAACAGTTTCAGTAACAATTTATTAAAACAATAGTGACAATGACGTTTAATTAGCTCTAGTGGGGACTATAGTTTTCCGCATTTTTCAACAACAAAAATCTCCATGTAATAGTATGCAATTGTTTGGAACATTATTTATTTTCACCAGGCTGATGTTCCTTTCCCAGCCCAGAACAGCTTCATCCAGGTTCGAGTATGAGTGGCATTATGCTTACATTATAATGGTTTTAGTGAATTGTGTTAGCATTCACATGGAAGGGTGACTGAACCACTTTTATTTTGTACTTGAGTAGAAGTAAAATATGCCCCTTCAAAACTAATTTGCAAAAATATACTTGAGTAAAAAGTAATCTACTTTCTTAATTAAAGTAATTAAAGTAAAAGTAGAATTCTATTGCAACACAAAATATGAGAATCAAATACACATTGCACAAGACTGCACAAAATTCACTGCATTCTCAGACGTGCAGATGTGCTCCCACCTTCAGTTCACTGAACAAAGCCCCTGTTCAACTTCGGCAAAATCTAATTCTCAAAGTTGGTGTCACCAATGCAATTAAAAATTTAAATTATAAATCTTTGAAAACAGTTGGGTTCAGCTGAAACATTACATAACAAAGTGAGCTTTCAAAGATAGGTTGGCAAAATTATTACATGTCTTGAATATCAGCGAAGACATGTATACCAAATGTTAGGATTCTTACAAAACTCATTTCAATACAACACTGTATTAAAATATATTTGTTTGCCTTAAATTCATCAAAGATACACAAGTTGGTGATAACTTGTAAATTACAACCTGTAATGATAATTTGCAGGAACTGTATCAATTGTCTCTTAAATCATAGGCCATGTTATGACTAAATAAGTAACAAAAATATTGTGAAGTAAATATAAGTAACAAAGTAAAAAGTAGTGTTACCATAAAAAAAACTACTTCGTTACAAGAAAAAGTAGTTAGTTGAAATCTTAGTAGTTTTACTTCCTTACAGGACATCCCTGTTCACATGTTATAGTTTCTAATCTAGTAAGAACATAAAAGGAATTTGGCAGATCTGTGAATTACCAAAATATTTTCTAAATATTCTAGTATATTTCTTTGTAGGTAAATATTCTTTAAACATGATTGTCTTTGTCGAGAACCAGGTCCCACATAAATATTTCTGTGTAATCTATTCATAAACATGCACGTCTTGGGTTGTCTCAGTTCAGTTCTCAACATGATTTTGCTGTACATCGAGCCTTATTTGTATATGGTAAAATGAAATGCATTAAAAATATTACAATTAAAATTATGTCCACTGCAAATTACCATTATGTAATTTATGTATATTCGGAACCTCTAATGCTGGGAAAGGTCTATTCAGCAACATGTTTATGGCATTATAAAGGCACAAGCAAAATATACACGTCAATCCTGCTACCTCACTTAGAGCATAATTATTATATTTTGGTAAAATAATGGAATTAGAAAGTTCAACATCATCAGTTTCTACTGTTTTAGTTGATCACGTTCATGTTTTTGTCAGTTTTCGTGACACTACTATTCATTACCCTGTACATCACTGTAATAGTTACACCATGTACACTGTTTTATTGTCATTTGTAGATCACAACTGATATAAGTAGAATGAGCATCATACAACCACAGTATCAATCTGTGACAATCTGCTCACTATTTGCTCTCTGCTTAGAAATTGTTTCTCTCCTTTGTATACGTCAACAAACTCAAACAGCGGGGTTGCTTCTTGCACCTGAAATTAAATGAAATTGTTTTCTTGAAACCAACAACGTATCTTTGCTTAAATTAATAACTTTTCACTCAAACTTTCTATTTGCGAATACATGATATAGCTAAAGCTATTTTAGTTAAAACAGTTACATTTATCCACTTGTGAACAGCCTATTTCACTAAGCAAGGGAATTCTGTTGTTGAAATTATACATATTTTTAAATTCAAGATATAGTAATAATACTTTATAGACCACCTAATTCAACTCATATTGCACTAAGGGGCTTTATGTTCAAAACATAATTAAAATATGTTCTAAGCTTATATACCACAAATACATTTTATCCATAAACAAACTGGTTTATATATTAAAAATAAGCTAGATCTAATGGTATTCTTTAAATTCGTAAAAAAAAAATTTAAACAGTGTTTCACCTTTTTACCAACAATTATGAGGTATGGAAAGCCAAATTGTTCACAAATAATCAGCCTCTTTCCTATGCTAAGCTTGTGTCTGTCATCCAATATCACTTCATTGTGAAGATGTGATTTGGACAACAGTTCCTCCTGCAGTGATTCAGCTATGGAAAGACTCTCTTCAAAGAAATGACCAGTCTGGAAAAGGAGTTTATATACAATCACATACAATCAAACAATAATAACCAGATACAAAATAACATTACATCCTCCTCGCTCACTCCCTCAAACTGACAGCAATTTTGTGAAACCTAATTAGACTTATTGATCCATATAGGGAAAAAAAGGCAGATTATATATATCAGTAACTTGTATATGTAGAGTATGTTATATTTATGCAAATACTAAATACATTCTAATTTAAACAATTTAGTTTTAAAGCTGTATTGTTTAATCGGTGTATGTTTCAAATGCAATTCTCCACACTTTGATACAATAAATTAAATGTGGCAGTAAAAAAACCAAAATATCGGCTCATAATATAAGTTTGTTGAAAATATGTTGTAACTTGATAACTTAATAATATAATGAAACTTTTTGTTTTTGTGAAAGATTATTATCTAGCATAATACCAATAAATTCTTCTCTCTCTAACTCTCATGGTGTGTTTGTGTGTGGTTGTGACATATATGAAAGGCTTGATGCTAGTAATCGAGTTGGCTTTTAAGGAAAGCAAATGGCTCAACATAGAATAAAAATCACATTTACAATAAGACACCTGGCCTACAGTCATATTCCAGATTCAAAAGATGCTTCAACAAATAACAATACTAATGATGTTGTACAAGGTGTCTAAAAAGTGGTAATTTTTAACATCTTACTAGCTCTGGACAGCAGCAAACAACAAGCAACATCCTAATACTAGAGTGTAGATATTTCCATGTAGATTTGCTTTAAAAGCTATTGGTGACAGAACTGATTAATTTGAATAAACTCAATTCCCATTTTTCTTCTTATAAGAGGTAACACACAAATCTATACACTACCTTCTAAAATGTACATTATTAATATTATTATTATTATTATCTACAAATAATAAAATACTGATTTAAATCAACTGGGCTTGTTCATTGAGACCAATAATTAGCGGCCATAATGGAGAGCTGGTCTTGATAAAAAAGTTCATCATTCTATGGAATATATGCGAATATTCCATAAGATGATTAACTTTTTTATTAAGACCAGCTTTTTTATTAAGACCAGCTTTCCATTATGGCTGCTAATCATTGGTCTCATGGTGTTTTACTGAAATTAAAAAGTGTTGCTAAATAAAATTCTTGGGTGCAGAAAGATCCACTGAGCATAACTAAAATTTATTATATCCCAGCTGACACGATCAGTACAAACATATTACCTGTTGTGATATGATACAGACTTGGTGAGGAGCCAAGAGCTGAGGCCATCGAATATATTCTTCAGTAGATAGCACTTCAATAGCAGACGCTAACAGTCTGGATACGCCAATACCGTAACAACCCATCTGCATGTCTCTATGACAAGTGGTAACATACAAGTAGAGATATCACTATATAGATAATAATACAGGTATTATAGGGCTTGGTCTCCACATTAGCATAGTATTAACCGCAAGGCTTTAAGCTTGGCAGAAAGTAAATAATAGTTTACTGAACCAGCTCTGAAATATTTCAAGTGACATTAACAAACTTACACCACTTTATTGTTAGCTAAAAGTGCTTGTGCCTTGAATATTTTGGAATATTTGGTCCCAAGCAAGAAGGTATGAGCAATCTGAAATGTGAGAAACAAAATTACATTGAAGATATCAGCTCAGTATATGAATAAAATAAATTGGGTAGAAATTGAGAATACACATCAAACAACACCTCAATTCCTGTCGTTTCAGTCCAATTTCCAGGGCAGTCTTCTTGTAAGCATTTCTTAGACTCAGGATGTGAATCTGAAACCACACAGTACAAGGATATCGAAATGATTTGAACCAATTCTCTCAGACCCATCTCTGATGTATGTATTATTATGTAAGGTATCCATTATGATAGAAAATCAAGTAATTCAAATGAGTTCTATTTTTATAAGCACTACAATTACATTTTTAATGTCCCATAAAATAAATGATTTGAAAAACAAAAAAATTAAAACCGTCCAATAACATACATGTATGTTTACATGGAAACTATTTTGATACAAGTAATTTCTAATTCTGTGTTTCTGCTTGCACTAAATAGATATTTTACTTTATTAAGAAACAAATGTTTTAAGCTATCAGTTTAAATAATTGAACAGCAGTATAATAAATACATTCACAAACCTGCTAGTTCTTGGCTTATAGAAGTGCCACACCTGAAAGAAATTCAAATACACATTGAAAAGTTTGATGTGGGAATTGTAAGAATTCTGACATTAGCAACACAAAACGTGTTTCTAAAGTTTAGACAAGATGTAAGTATAACCCTACTTTGTGCATCTGAGTATTGTATCTTCTCCTATTTCAGATATAAGCTGATATTCATGAGATTTACTTCCACCCATTGCACCTGAATCTGCTTCAACTGAGGGATGACGCAAAATAAAATTACCAGTAAGCTCGTCAGTAAAATATGGTGTACTGATATGCAAACTCCAATCATCATATATGTAATGATGTTGTAAACACAGAATAAAGGACACACATAGAAACACACACACAGAGATAGAGAGCATAAAGGCTTTAAAATATTTATCTTTTTAACAAGGAATGGAATCCTTATACACTTTCAAATTCCATTTATTACCTTTGACTATGTCGAGATGAAGTTCTTTGAACATCTGTAAGTAAGCCTCACAGACTTCATTGTATGAGACCTCTGCTTCTTTCAAACTGGCATCAAATGTATACAGATCTGTAAGTTGACAAATACAACAACAAAACACACTTCTAACTCCATATGCCATGGTTTTATTTATCAAATAATACTAAATTCTAAACTAAACCTAAAATTAATTACATCACCATGCATTAATTACCTTTCATTTCAAATTCTCTTCCCCTGAGCAAACCATTCTTTGGTCTCATTTCATCACGGAATTTTCTGCCAATCTGAAATATTTTGATTTAAAAATAACAAACCTAAAGATTACAATAGCTTGCATCAAACTAATGTTTAATGTAACAATAACAACTCTCAAAATTAATAAAGTCAATGACTAGAGTTATATACTTTTGCTTTACAAATGGTCTGTTATTTCCCCCCCCCCCCTCATAGTCCATTCATTATGGTAAGGGGGGTTATACATGATAGTGACCCAGAGAGATATGTCAGAAGGAGCTTGGTCTTCTGTTAGGGACACCCAAGCTGGACTGATCAATAGGTAGACTAAGAATGAGTTAACCCTAAAAGAAATATTGAGGGCTGAAGTCAGAGGTATTGGACAGTAGTGATCAGTGCTCGCTCTATGATGACTCACCAGGCAGGTGCAGCACCAGGCTGCTCCAGAAGAAGCTGTATGACACATGAAATGATCTACGGATAATAGTATCATTCATAGTCATTGCTGGCCTCAACGTGTAGTCAACAAGTGAAAGAAAAAAGTAGACTGAAAGTTTCAGTCACATAAAATTTAATTTGAAGTTTTATCAGATACACATTTCATACTGAAATGTCTTTCCACTAAGATGTTAATTTAAATTAATTAATAAATTTCATATGGTTATATTATTACGACTACAGAGATATTTTGACTTAGATTCCTAGCTTGAAAAATTAGTATTCTGGCAAAAACGTCTGTAACAGATTCAATTAAGGCATTGGTCTGTTTGATCATGGTCATGGTGTGTGAAAAATCAAGGTTCAAGCACTGGCAGTAACAATACAACTGGGCATGATTTGTTTTTGAGTTAATTCATATATTTTCTTCATTGATGTAATCAGCCATTCAGACAATTATTATAATAATTATTATAGCTGTACATAATAAATATTTTTTAAACACACACATACAGGCATACTTATTTTTAATGAAAGCTCCAGCATTAAAATAACTAATATAAAATATATAGAAGAGCCATACGTTGTAATGAGTGGAAGCATTTATAACTGACCTGGTAATACTTTATGGGCAGTTTATTGTGAGAAATGGCTACATCTCTGCCAACTATTGAGGTTATGGCTTCTTCATGAGTCTGTTGGAAGAATGTTATTAGTTACTAACATGAATACGGTTAGAATCATTTAGCATGAAATATGTTAATCTAATTATAACACATCACTCACATAAATGCAAACTGAATTTTCCAACCCTTAATCAGATTACTAGAGATCATAATACCAGATTATTAATACAGGAATTTCATGTTTCTTTTACATGTGTGATAGTAATCATAGTGCTGCTTACAGGTGCCAGACAGAGATCTTTTTCTTGGCGATCTTTTAACTTTAACAATTCAGAGCCCATGACATCCCAACGATCTGGAACAAAAGGAGCCCAATTTAAAATCCAAACTATCAACCAGCTGTATTAGCAATAATGATCATGCACATATAACAAGCAAATGCATTTACCACTAGCTTTCCATATAGATGCTGGAGCAAGACAAGGTGTCGTCACTTTCTGGGCACCAATGTTCTGCATCGTTCGGTCAATTACTCTCTTTAACTTTTCCAGGGAACGTGTAAGAAGAGGAAGTGTATAAAATGTTCCTGCTGCAGCACCTTGAATCAATCCCATCTGTAGCATCAACTGAAATATGGGGAAAATAAATTAGATAAATGTTTTGTATACTTACTAAATATCC
>Ga0256913_10001208_pt1 | contig 13326 bp, 9 predicted proteins | sample Axial_MatmetaG_FD_185970 | JGI IMG/M metagenome (GOLD analysis project Ga0256913, IMG submission 185970) | Deep-sea worm associated microbial mat communities from Axial Seamount, Juan de Fuca Ridge, Pacific Ocean - Axial_Mat | ecosystem: Environmental > Aquatic > Marine > Oceanic > Microbial...
GAAAACATTCCGTGTAAAGTCATACGCGGGAGATGATGAGAAAAAATTGCTGAATGATTTTGCCGGAATGTTAATGCGTAGCAGGCAAAAGTTTTTGTGCGGCCACAACATCAAAGAGTTCGATGTTCCTTTTATTGCCCGCCGTATGCTGATTAACGGCATAAAACTTCCGGACAGCTTGAATATTGCCGGGAAGAAACCTTGGGAGGTGAATTTTATTGATACTCTCGATCTTTGGAAGTTTGGTGATTACAAACACTACACGTCACTGAACCTGCTTACGAATGTTTTTGGCATTCCCTCGCCGAAGGATGATATTGACGGGAGTGAGGTTGCAAAGGTTTTTTACGAGGAAGGCGACATTGAACGCATTGCCGTGTATTGTGAGAAGGATGTGCTGGCTACTGCACAGCTTTTTCTTCGTTTCAAAGGTGATGACCTTATCGATGCGGATAAAGTGGAAAGGGTTTGAGTTAAGTGTTCTATGGTTAAAGTGCTCAGTTCCTTTAAAGTTAGGTTTTGTTCCAGGTTTATTTTAGTTTGTTAGTTTTTATTCTTCGATAATCGCAAATTTCAAATCACCGATCAGGAAAAAATGAGAACAGCTGACATTTGATCGTTCTGAAGAGAAACGAAGAACATCAAATCGTCAAAAAACATAAAATATATCATGAAAACAAAGAACAGCCTGACCAGATCAATATCTTTAATTTTCTTTTTCATTATTCTTGCAGCATCGCTGAACAGTGCATTTGCCCAGGAAGAGGAAAAGAAAAAATCAAAAAAAGATCCTGCCAAGATAGAAAAAGAGCGTAAGGAGATCCAGAAAATGAGGAAAGATGCGCTTAAAGAACTTTACAAAGAGTATCCCGCTGCAAAATCACAGATTGCCAATGCAAAGGGTTATGCCGTATTCGGCAATCTCGGCATAAATGTTTTGCTGCTTTCTACCGGCCGCGGAGGCGGGATTGCACACAACAATGTTACAGGTAAAGAGACATACATGAAAATGATCTCGGCAGGAGTCGGAGTAGGTATCGGTGTTAAAAAATACTATGCGATCTTTATTTTCACTTCAAACAAAGCCTTCAAAGATTTCCTCGAAAAAGGATGGTCTGCCGAAGGACAGGCAGATGCTGCTGCAAAATCCGAAACCCAGGGAGACGCTGTAGGGGCAGGCACGAGTATTGCTCCCGATATCTTACTGTACCAGTTAACTGATAAAGGACTAGCCGCACAGGCAACTATTCAGGGAACAAAATATATTGTTGATAAAGATCTGAATTAAAAAAATATAACATAAGAATAAAAAAAGGAGCTACTTTGGTAACTCCTTTTTTTATGTCTTTTGCAGTCCCGGCATCAGATAAACTGTTTTACGATCTCGGTCAGTTGGTTTGCCGGTACAACACCGGGTTGATTGAACAGCACCTGCCCGTTCTTGAAAATCATTAAAGTAGGCACACTACGGATCTGATATTTCTGTGCAATTGCAGGATTTTTATCCACATCAATCTTCAATATTCTGATACTGTCACCAAGATTATTCTTTACATCCTTAAGTATGGGAGGCATCATCCGGCACGGCTGGCACCATTCCGCCGAGAAATCTATCAACACCGGTTTGTCACTGTTAATTATATCTTTAAATGAACTCATAATTTTTCTCCTTCTTATTTTAATATTTTCACCGGAGAAAAATCAAATTTCGTACCGATACGGAAATGCTGACAAAATTGCAGTAGGAACACACGGCCGTGTGTTCCTACTTGCTATTTGGCGGACAATGTTCCAGCAGGTAATTGGTCAACAGCGTATATAGGTGCCTGCGGGTGTTGGCTCCCTCGTAAATACCATGTGAGCGGTTCGGGTAAGGCATTACACTGAACTGCTTGTTATGCCTGATCAGCTCATTTATCAGCATCTCGGTATTCTGGTAGTGCACATTGTCATCGCCGGTACCGTGTACTACCAGAAGATTCCCTTTCAGATTTTTGGCATAAGTTAAAGGCGACCCTTCAACAAAATCTTCCATATTCTCCTGCGGAAGTCCCATATAGCGCTCCTGATAGATATTGTCGTAAGTAAGCTGGTTTGCCACAGCAGCAACTGCCATTCCAGTTTTGTAAATATCGGGATAACGGAACATCAGGTTAAGTGTCATTGAGCCTCCTCCGCTCCAGCCCCAGACTGCAACACGATCCTTATCGATGAAAGGCCATTTCAGGACTTCCAATGCAGCCATTGCCTGATCGTGGCTGTTCAGGCGCCCTATCTGACGATAGATACTTTTCCTCCATTCACTTCCCTTCAGGCATGGCGTTCCACGATTATCCATGTCGATGATAATATAACCCTTTTGAGCCAGCATGATATTCCAAAGTCCGATGAAGTTATCGGTAGCCACCTGACTCCATGGTTCTCCGTAAACATGAAAAAGAACCGGATACTTTTTGTTCCTGTCAAACCCGACAGGTTTTATCATTCGGCCGTCAATAGTAATTCCATCGACAGTTACAACCTTGAAAAACTCCACCTCGGGCAGCTTCAGTTTTGATAGTTTCTCTTTGTAATCTTTGTTGTCGATAAGAGTAATCAGAGTCTTATGTTTCGGTAATGAAATAAAATCAACCTCTCCCGGGTCCATAACATTACTATAGGAGTGTAATGCATATTTTCCGTCGGGGGAAATATTATACAGGTTGATTCCGGGATATTTGTCCGGAGTGATCTTCACTGTATCCCCTTTGCCGTTCAAACCAACAGAATACAGATATCGTTGAGCAGTATTATGGGGCGATGCAATAAAATATAACTTCTTGTTGGTTACCCTTGTTACTGAGGCAACATCGTACTCGCCGGGTGTAACAAGCTTTTTGTCCCCTGTTTCAATATCTATTTTATAAAGATGTCGCCAACCATCGTTTTCTGTCAGACGCAGAAATGTCTTTCCATCGTCGATCACCGGCAGATCATTATCTCCCCAATGACTTGCAGAAATATCGGGATACGAAAGATCAACCCAGGTTTTTTCAGTTTCAGTGTAGATCTTTTTTAAACCGCCTGATGGAACATCATAGATATACACTGTAAGCTTGTTCTGTTTTCTGTTCAATTGTTGGATCAACAAACGATTATTGTCGAGCCATTGTATCGCAGGAATATAATTCTCTATTTTATCCCCCGGAACAGGGATCCATTTAATATTGTCAGAATCAGTATTGATAATTCCGACTTTACAAGCCGACGGTTCATAACCTACCTTGGGATACTGAATAGGAATGACCTTTGAATAAACAGAATCGGTATTGTTGATCATGTAAAAAGTCCCGATCTTCGATGCATCAAGCTGCCAGAAGGCGATATTCTTTGCATCGCCACTCCAGCGAAATCCGTCGCGGCAGCCAAACTCCTCCTCATAAACCCAGTCGAAAGTACCGTTAATGATGTCACCATTGCCATCGAATGTCAGCTGCTTCACCTCTCCTGTTTCAAAATTCTCTTTGTAAATATTGAAGTCGTGAACATAAGCAACGAATTTGTTATCAGCAGAGAACTTTGCAAACATTAGTGATGATGAAGGAAATTTTGCGCCAAGACGGGTAAGTTTACCGTCATCGAAATTGTAAACATAGTAATCGCCCTTCGTATTTGAACGCCATACCCGGCTTGAATTTGTGAAGATCAGGACCTTCGATTCGTCATCTGACAAAGTAAAATTCTCTATGTAAACGGGTTTCATCTTCCCTTCGGGGATAAGTTTTTCCGCAGGAAGGAATATGCTTTTTTCTCCTGTTTTACTTTCATACCGTACAAGTTCATTAGACCCGGGAATCGGATTATCTTTTGACATTTCAATGGTAAGATATGCCTCACCGTTTTGTACCCATCGTACAGGCTTTTGCCACTGAGGCATGAATTCCCGCGATGCAAAAATCCGATCGATAGTCAAAAGGGAAGAATCTTTTATTGTTTGGGCATTAGTCAGAACTGATATTGCCGCAAAAATTAAAGACAGAAAAAAAGTTGTTCTGTTCATGATCTTTCAATTATATGTTATAGTTTAAGATAGCTAAATACGCAAATTTAGTGAACAAAATTTATGACAATTTGCAGGATTACAAGATTTAAGTATTATCAAATATTGGTTTTTTAATAATGATTTGTATCTTTAAATGCCGTGATAGTTTTAATCCGAAATGAAAAATATCTTTTTTATCCTCGCCGTATTTATTATTTCCTGCACCACCAGTGTTAAAGAAAACAACAGCTATTCAAAAAAAATAAAAGTCCTGATACTTACCGGAAAGAACAACCATGATTGGAAATCTACAACACCCCAACTGGTAAAGATGTACAACGAAAGTGGCCGGTTCTATGCAGTTGTTACAGAAAAACCCGATACTCTCAGTTATAATGACTTTAAAAAATATGATGCGGTAGTGAGTAATTTCACCGCCTGGCCTGATCACAGTTATCGCTGGCCGGACAATATGGAAAAAGGATTGATGCAATTCATTGAAGCAGGCGGCGGGTTTGTCCTGTTCCATGCGGCAAGTGCTGCTTTTTACGACTGGGATGAATATCAGAAACTGATAGGTTCAACATGGGGTGACAGTACAAGACACGGACAAAGAGTTCCTCATAAAATAGTCATAACCGACCGTACACATCCTGTTACAAGAGGAATGAGAGATTTCTGGATTACTGATGAGCTGTGGGTTAACACAAAAAAACAGCCGGGGATAAAAGTTCTTGCCACATCAGTTTCCGATCCGGCAAACAAAGGTCGCGGTTTGCCCGAGCCGGTGATCCTGTTCAGCACAAAAGGAAAAGGCCGCTGTTTTCATAATGTGCTCGGGCATAATGTGAGGGCAATGAAAAATACCGGTTGGACTGCGCTGATGCTAAGAGGAACAGAATGGGCTGCCACAGGAAAAGTAACTATTCCTCTTCCGTTTGAACTGAGAACGGAACAGCCAAAAGATGCCGGCCTGAGATGGAACCGGACAGATACAACCTTTGCATTGGTAAAAGGTAATGATGTGATATGGCAGTATAATTTCAATACTATCAGGGGAAAGCCTTTCTTCCATCCTTTGAAAGCCGGCATTTCTGATGTTACCTCTCTGAGTCCCGATGATCACCCGTGGCATCTCGGTCTGTGGTTCTCATGGAAATACATTAACGGGATCAATTATTGGGAATACGAACGCGGAAAAGATATAAAACCCTGGCACTTTAAAGGTATTACGAAAATAACAGACATCTCACTTGAAAAAGGCAGCAACCACTCTTGTACCATAAAACTTGACATTGCCTACCATGAGGAAAACAAACCGGACCTGATGCATGAATTACGCAAAATATCTGTTTCTGAGCCGGATGCATCAGGGAAATATTTTATTGATTATGACATGCAGTTCGTCGCCATAGCCGACAGTGTCGTTCTCGACAGGACTCCCCTGCCGGGTGAAAAGAACGGTAAAAGTTATGGCGGATATGCCGGTTTGTCCGTAAGATTCGATCAGGACTTCTGGCACTCTTTCCTTATTGCCCCCAATGATGTCAATGACAGCCTGCTTCATGGCAGGCCTATGCCATGGCTGTACTTTGGCTTCCGCACTTTAACTGGTAATACGGTTGGTACCGCAATCTTCGACAACCCGAAAAACCTGAATTATCCGACACCGTGGTTCATTGTCAACAGCGATAAAGAACCTTTTTACTATTATAGTCCTGCAATACTTTTCAGAACACCTTTGGTCATGCAGAAAAATGACACTTTAAGGTTGAGATACAGAGTAATGCTTTACCCTGGAAGTGTAGAAAAACAGGAAATAATTTCAGATCAGATAACTTACATCAATAACTAATCCACAAATACTATAAAAAATGAAACGCAGAACATTTATACGAAACACATCCATGGGAGCAGCGGCAGCATTTGTCGCACCTCATATTCTGACTTCATGCAAAGATTCCAACGATTTTGTCAATGTCGGGTTTTTCGGTGTTGGCGGACGGGGAAGCGGTCTGCTTGTCAAATTTGCTTCTTTACCGGGAGTTCAGATCGCAGGGATTTATGATCCTTTCGAGGAAAGAAGAAATAAATCTGCCAAACAGGTGAATGACAAATATGATAAATTCAATGCCGACAACAAAAACAAGGTAAAGTTCGGGAAATGTATTGCTTACGATAGTTATCAATCATTGTTAGATGATAAAAATATCGATGCAGTTGTGATAGCAACACCGGATCACTGGCATGTGCCGTTATCCTATGCCGCTATTGATGCCGGGAAAGATGTCTATGTTGAAAAACCTCTCGGACTTACTATTGAGCAGGGACAGATATTGAGGAAAAAGGTTCATGAGAAAAATGCAATTCTGCAATACGGAACCCAACAGCGCTCAGGACATCAGTTCTGGATGGCTGCCGAACTTGCTGCTAGTGGAAAAATAGGCAAACTTGAACGTATGGACGTATGGTGCCTCGGGCAGAACAGGGAGTACAACGGCTCGACAGAACAAATACCTGTTCCGGCAGGATTTAATTACGATACCTGGCTCGGCCCGGCTCCTGTTTCTCCTTACACCAAAGACCGCTGTACCTCGGAAGGCTCATGGTACATCTACGACAATGCCATAGGTTTTATTGCAGGCTGGGGAGCCCACCCTCTCGATATTGCACAATGGGGCAATCAGTCGGACAATACAGGCCCGGTGAGATATACCGGCACGGGCAGCCTGTTTCCTGAAGGAGGTTTGTTCAACACCATCAACAAGTGGGACCTTCATTGTGAGTATGCTAACGGTGTTAAGATGCACTTTTTCAGCAATGACTATTCCGATGAATACGTTAAAGAGTATCGTGAAAAACATCATGATCACGGAAATACCTTTTTCGGAACAAAAGGATGGGTCAGTGTTGACCGACGCGGGATTTACGCAAGCGATCCGGAACTGTTAAAGATCGAGATCTCTCCGGAAGAAGCTAAGTGTTATGTCAGCAAAGATCATCAGAATAATTTTATAGAATGTATCAGAAGCCGAAAACAACCCATCAGCAACATTGATTCAGCAGTGAGATCGGATGCAATAAGCCATCTTGGCGATATCCTGATAAGATCCGGGGCTGCTGAATTGCGCTGGGACCCGGACAAAGAAGTTATAGTTAACCCAACACCTGAAATGACCGCCCTGATGCATCGTGACCAACGTAAGCCATATGATATTATATAGATGGCCTTTTTCACCTATCTCCTCCCCTTTCATGAAGAGGCCGGGAAGAGGTGGATGATGAAAAGATCGGGTTTTGTTTCAAGAAATGGAGTTAATAAAAATTTAATCTGATAAAACCATGGCAAGCAAATACATAATCGGAGTAAATATGGAGTTTGTCCGCAGTGCGGACAAGTCTTTTGAAGAGGGTGTGAAGATCGCAGCAGAACTGGGTTACAAATATGTTGAACCAATGGTACACACAGGATGGGAGCTTCTCAGCGAGGTCAATTACTTTCATTCTTTTTCGATGGAGGAAGATCCTTTGCTGATGAAGGAGATCTGCGATAAGTATGGTGTTACTGCCGGCAGTATCAGCGGCCACAGTCCTTTGATGAAACCTGAAGCTGCTGTTCCTCGCCTGACGCGTGCAATCACACTGGCATCATTCATAGGAGCAAAATACGTCAATACCGATGAGATGGTCAAGCCTGACTGGATGAGTGAAGAAGAGGCATTTCAGGTGATGAGATACACGCTGAAAAAAGCAGAGTTAGTTGCCCGAAGGCATAAGATCTATGTTTGCATTGAGCCTCACGGAATCTACACAAGATCGTCGGATGGACTTCTGAAAATTGTAAACCTCGTACCATCGCCATGGATAAAAGTGAACTGGGATACCGGTAATGCCTATCTTGCAGGTGTTGAGGATATGTATGAAGGATTGGAAAAGGTCAAAGACCATGTTTACCATGTACATGCCAAGGATATTAGCATTGAGCAGAGTGAGAATGAGAGAGGCAAAGTTACGGGAACGCCGGTGGGATGTGCCTGCGGGCAGGGAGTTGTTGACTGGGAACGGGTACTTGATATCCTTGACCCGCTTGACAGGGAGATAATCCTGAGTGTGGAGTGCGGAACCATTGAGCAGGCTAAAGAGAGTCTGGAGTTTCTGACAAAACTGATTAATAGAAGATCATAGTTTACATTGTCGGTGTGGCTTTTAGTCACACCGACAATATAAACACAAAACTATTTTATTCCGATCTCATCAACAGGTATAGCCTTAAATCCTTCCGGAAAGATATTCGACAAAGTATCGATCATGATATTCTCATGATCAAACCGATAAAAATTGCAGCTGTCCTTTACCACATTATTTTTAAAACATACGATACTGTCGGTAAGATCGTCCTTCAGTTCACGCCATTTACCGCCACAGAAAACATTGGTTTCAATACAGTTATATTTTGGCACGGCAGGTTCATCATCAAGTACGGTTTTCATCTGAGGATATTTTTCGCTGTAAGGAGGATTTCCGGCATCCACCATCTTATAACGTTTTACCAGAATATTCTCATCACCTTTGTCAAAATAGTACTTGGCCCATCCTATACCCCTGGCATCAACATGAACAGCAGGTTGACCGTCGATAAAAATGTTATTCTTTACGATGTTATCCCTGCCTCCGCCTATCAGGATATTACGTCCGGCCTTGTAAAAAATATTTCCATAAACTGTAGTGCCTGAGCTGAAATCGTCAAGGTAAACACCCATTACATCATTAAAGTTGCCATGGGTATCTACACCGTGAAGGTGATGAAAGTAATTGAATCGGATCTGATGCCCGCGTTGTGTCCAGTCCCGGCCGTTGTATACGGCACCGGCATCAGCTGTCTCCATGCAAACATGATGAATATTGTTGTATTCGATGATATGATCATTACCCCAAAAAAACACAGCGGTATGAGGCATATCGTATATCTCGTTATGACGAACAATATTACCGACACCGTACATATAGATTCCCGCACGATAAGTCCTGACCCATTCAGATGTATTGTAGATCTTAGTCCTCTCAACAAAATTATGCCCCGGAGTAAGAGTCTTTCGATCACCCCCTCCCAGAATAATTCCGCCCTCGCCGCAGTTGTAGATCAGACAATCGGAAACCCCGTTGTTCGTTCCTGCATTTCCGTTGTAAAGAGTATTTCCGTATATTTTTGATCCGGCATCGGGATTGCCTATACTTACGGCCAACATGCCGAAATCCCTTAACAGGCTATTACGTATTTCGTTTCCTTTCCCACCTGTAATGATAACTCCTGCACCACAAGAATATTCAAGGGTCAGATTGTCAAGACTAACATTAGTACAGTCTTCTATCCTGAACAAAGGATCACTTAAAAGAGAAACATAGATTTCGGCCTTATTAACATCGGAGGGCGGGTAAAAGTACAGAATACCGGTACTTCTGTCAAGATACCACTCTCCGGGAGCGTCCAATTCCTGTAGGACATTGAAAACATAGTATCTTTTGTCCTTAAAGTATGGATACGGACTTTGAGGATCTGCTATGGTTATCTCTTTTTTCTTTGTATTGATATTATCGACCTTCACGTAAGCATCCGCCCAATCCCATTTCCAATAGCCGTGCATCCAGACATCACTTTCATCTTTCCATTTTTCCGGTCTGTTACCTGAATAAGTAAATCCCTTTCCGTTCAGACTTTGGGGAACATCCTCTGTTCTTGCCCAGCTATTGTCCGGCCAACGGGCAAGTGCCATAGGCTCGCCATTAAAATAGAGAGTTAACGCAGAAGGCATAACGAGTCTGCCATACCCTCGCGGCTTTATCTCACCAAAATCGGTTATTCCCAAAGACTTCAGATCAACTTGCAGAATTTTGTCACGTACATTCCCAGAGAGCTTCTGATATGCAGATGAATTCTTATCTGCAGGAACAAAGCCTTTGAGTCTGTGCCCTCCCGTGATCCTCACTTTTTCACCCGGGAAAGCAGTAATTAAAATGTCATGAGATCCATTCAAAGATACAGTAGAAGTGAGATCATAAACTCCTTCACGAAGCCATATCGTCGCTTTAGCCTGATGGTTATCTTTTACCATTTCAACTGCCCTGGCTATTGTGGCAACAGGGTGCTTTTCTGTTCCTTTCCCTGAATCATCCCCCCCGGGAGAAACAAATATCTCCAGAGTATCAGAGCAGGCTTGCAAGGATAGTATCATAATGATCGAGAAAAACAGACTTGTCAAAGTATTCATTTTCATAACTGATATTTTTTTAACATGTAACCCTAAGCTTTATTCTGTCGTTTGTGACAATTTAAAGTTTCCGTTTATATATTTTCCAACTTTTTGAAGTGTTTTCACGTCTATGTCACGAAGCTTTCCCTCGTAATCCGGTCCGACATCAAGAGAAAAGATATTCCCGTATTTTACTGCCCCGAGATAATCTTTATAAATATCTTCGGCCGGCTTACAGAGGTTGTCATGCTCAGGCAGAGAGTAGAACCAATCAGCACCACCTTTGTGCGACGGTAGGATCGGATATGTAAATTCGGCAACAAGATATCCTTTGTAAGCTGCTTCTCCTGCCTTGTTGTACTTCGATGCATTTACATCTCCAATGGGACCGGGTGTTCCTCTTTCGCGCAAAGCGAGCCTCCCGGCAGGTTCACCATGATTAAATCCCACAAAACAATTAGGTTGAAATTCATGCACCCACTCCACCGTCTCTTTATGGCCCAGACCACCGTCACCAACGGCATGGTCCATCCAGAAGAATTCTATGGGGCCGTATTGTGTAAGCAGCTCTTTCAACTGAGCCTTTTTCATCTCCGGATTTTTACCGATGCCGGCACCCCATCCCTGACCATCAACAGCACCCGGCCAGTTCCAGTCACCTTCGGAAAAATACAGGGCAAGCTTAATTCCATATTTGTCGCACGATTTGCGCAGTTCTGCAAGCACATCTTTACCAAGCGGGCTGTTAGTTACCTTTTTATCGGTAGTTTTTGTATCCCACAGGCAAAAACCATCGTGATGCTTTGTTAAGAAAAGGATGTAATGCATCCCAGCCTCTTTTGCCGTCCTTGCCCATTGATCAGTATCAACACTTTTAGCTTTAAAGAATGACGCATTCTTATCATGTGTCGGAGTCCACTCATGTCCCGAGAAAGTACTGAACGACCAACAGACGAACATGCCAAACTTCAGGTCTTTGATCTGTTCAGCGCGGACATTGTCATCGATCTTTTTCGTGTAGTCGTGGCTGCTGTTCTGTTTACAGCCGGTCATAAGAATTGCTACTGTTATGCTTAAAATAAATAACGCTTGTAGTTTGCGGCCTTTTATGTTCATTTCATTATTATGTGTCAGGGTAAAAAAATGCAGTATCATACCGTTCCGTTAAAACTTTTCAGAGCATTGATGATGGCAACAATATTTTCCACGGGAACAGTTGCCTGAATATTGTGTACCGTATTAAAAACAAAACCTCCGTTTTTTGAGAATATCTTACAGTGTTTCAGAACCTCCTTCTCAACCTCTTCGGGAGTTCCGAACGGAAGAGTGTTCTGTGTATCAACACCACCACCCCAGAAAACAATGTCTTTCCCGTATTCATCTTTCAGATGCTGAGGGGCCATTCCAGTAGCACTTACCTGAACCGGATTAATGATATCAAATCCCAGTTCTATAAAATCTTTCATGAACGGCTCAACAGCACCGCATGAGTGTTTGAACGTTTTCCATGTTGTATTTTGATGTATCCAGTCGTTTATCTTTTTGTAGAAAGGGCCGTACATGGTAAGCAGTGTCTCCTCATCGCAGAATTGTGATGTTTGTGTCCCGAAATCCGTTCCGCAGATAAAAACAACATCAACCATGTTACCGACTTGCTGATGGATCTTTTTCAGGTTTTCCAATGCGATCTCAGATTGCCGTTCAAATATCTCCATGACGTAATCGGGGTGCATGACCGTGGCCATGTACCACTCGGTAACGTCGCGAATACCCTTTGGGTGCTTCATCTGCATTCCGGGAACAAGGGCTATATCGCCGAATGCAGTCCCGCCGAAATTTGCCACAACTGCTTTGCCTGCTCTTGATGCTTTTTCAGTTTCTGTTTTGAAGAATTGCAGGTCGTCATCCGAAATGGGGGCAAACTCTTCAAGATTATCCTCAACGTTCAGGTTTTCGTGATCAACAGGCTCCTGCCGCGACAAAGCATCAAAAAAGAATCCGTTGGCGGGCATTTTGGCACTTGGCGCAACAGAGGTGTCTCCTTCAGGATACATAAAAACATCGCCTGTATTGTCAACAGTTACATTAAAATCACCCGGCACCAGCACAACCTGCCCCCAGGGAGCTTTGAACTCTTTCCATCTTTCATTAGGAAATCCAAACATGTTGTTTTTAGGTGATACAGGAACAGTGTCAATGCCGAGGATCACGGCAAGATCCTCCTCTATCTCACCAAGCATCTGATAAGGCTCGGTAACCTTAACAGGTTTGTAGTCCAGCCCGTAATATTTACGTAGGTTTTCAATTGAGCGTACATGGATCCCTGTGACCGGCGTAGCGCCGAAATCAACGGGGACACGGTCAGGCGTTTTATGGTCAAGCGAAGTGAGTACAAGCTCTTTACTGTTCATTGTGAATGCTTTTGTGATTACCGCATTAAATTACAACAAACAAGTTAAAGAGGCAAATAATGTTTCAACCGCGAAATGTACGAATTAGGGTTAATGGATATTTTGGGTGATGTGTTTTGTGCCGATTTGAAGGTCTTCGCTTTGTTTTGACCGTTCAAATGGCTTACGATGATTTGAGAAAACTCAGCGCTTTTTGCGCCTTTGCGAGAGGTTTTTTAAACCGCGAATTGCAGATATTTTCACTCCCCCTTTTGGGGTACCGGAGGGGGCAGATATTAATCCACTAATTGCACGAATTAACGCTAATGGATATTTCGGTGCTCTGCACCTCCTGTTTTTTGTTTATTGTATTTCTACAAATATTGCGCAGCTCTGCCGCTTGGCCCGGGTGTAGCACCGTAAGATCCCCACACGCATTTTATAAGACCTTGAATAGTGCTTGCACATTCAAGCGTCAAAGGAACGAAGAATCGCAGCTCTGCCGCTTGGTTCAGGTGCAGCGCACCGCTAATCTTTGTGGAAAAAATATGCGTTTTCAGGATGAGGTGCGTAGCACCGTGATATTAATCTGCCGTATTTATGGGGTGTAATTGTTTAGGATATTTTATCTGAGGAAGTAGGTAAGATTACAGAGAATTGTATGTCT
>Ga0256913_10001209_pt1 | contig 13316 bp, 11 predicted proteins | sample Axial_MatmetaG_FD_185970 | JGI IMG/M metagenome (GOLD analysis project Ga0256913, IMG submission 185970) | Deep-sea worm associated microbial mat communities from Axial Seamount, Juan de Fuca Ridge, Pacific Ocean - Axial_Mat | ecosystem: Environmental > Aquatic > Marine > Oceanic > Microbial...
AGAGGGAGGGTCACACCTAGTTCCATTCCGAACCTAGAAGTTAAGCCTCCCATCGCCGATAATACTGCAGGCTACGCTTGTGGAAATGTAGGTCGCTGCCACTTTGAGTTTTAACTCTTTTTTTATTTAAAAATCTTCTTTATCTATATAATATCCTATTTTACTATGACTCTTTATTGATAGTGTTGGTACTAATTTTCTAATTGAATATATTAATGTTCTGATTGCTGAATCTGATATATCCTCTTTATGCCAGATTGTGACTATTATCTCCTCTTTTGATACTGTATGGTGTAGATTTTTGATTAATAGTTCTATTAAGAGTTGTTGATGATGTGTGAATTTGATTGCTATATTATTATGATATAGTATTTTATCTTTTTGTGAGAAAATATCTGTTTCTGTAAGCCTAATATCCCTATCTACTGATAGTAGACTATCTCTATTTTTTTGTCTATTTATAAAGGCTTTGTATGATACCTGAACTGCTATCTCTAGCTCTCTACTTGTAAATGGTTTACTAATAAATCCATCTGATGAGAACTCTAAAATCTCATCTAATGTCTCATCATCATTATAGGCAGATATAAACAAAATAGGTAACTCTCTATCTCTTAAAATATCTTTTGCTAAGAGTATTCCATCTTTTTGACCTCTTATATTTATATCCATTAGTATCATATCGCATTGGTTATTTTTTAATATCTCTATAGTATCCTCTGCATTATCAGTAGCTCCAATCACCTCTATATTAATATTTTGCATAGTATTTTTTATATATCTCTGTGTAATTAACTCATCTTCAACAATAAGTATTTTTTTTGGTAATATCATAACTTCTCTCTATCAAATATAATTTTTATTTTAGTACCTTCATCATTTTTAATATCTATTTTACCATTTGGAAGCTTATGAGATAGGTCATATATTAGTATCATTCCTAAAGTATCTTGGGAATTAGATGTATCAAATCCACAGCCATAATCATTAATATATAATATACACTTATTATCTTTTTGCTCTAATATTATATCTATATCTCCTCTCTCCCCTTTTTTATATGCGTGTTGTACTGCATTTGTTACTGTCTCATTTACTATAAGTGCTATAGTAGTAGCTGTTGTTATATCAACTATGATATTATCAATTTTAAGATTTATATTATGAGGTGTAAATTTTTGTATATTATTAATTACCTTATCTAAATATTTCACTATATTTATATTATCGTACTCTAATCCACTATATAGATATTCGTGAAGGTAGCTCATTGTTTTGAGCCTATCTATATTAGATTTTAGTATCTCTTTTGCATCTTTACTCTCAACTATATCGGACTGCATATCTAATAGACTGATAATAATCTGCATATTATTTTTTGTTCTATGGTGTACCTCTTTTAGAAGAGTATCTTTCTCTTTTTGTATCTTATATAGTCTATCCTCATAAGCTTGTCGCTCTCTCTCTAATATATACATTAGATATGAGATAGCAATATATCCTATAGTAACTTGTAATAGTAAATCAACACTATGAAGATGATTAATCCAATTAAAGTGGCTATTCAAAATAGTTAATATCAGAGCAAATATAATTCCTGCTGTCCATTTTAGCCCCAATCTTGTTCCTAAAAAGAAAAATATATGAATAGATAGAGTTGGTAGCCAAAAAAATGTAAGTTCATAATTTTCACCCTGAACACTTAATGATATAATAAATAGAAAGGCGATAACTAGAATTGTAATATATATACTCTTATCTAAAGATATAAGAGTAAAGAAGAGTAGATAGGTTATGAGGAGTATAATGGCAGAGAGACTCTCTATAATAGATATGGCTATATATCCTGCCTTAATACTGCCATATACATCTACAACCATAATAAAGATGGCTAGAAGCATTAAGAGATTTATTATGATAGCTTTCAGTCTCTCTTTGCTATCTAATTTAAAATATCTCCCTCTAAGTATACTATCTCGAACTCTTATCATATACTCACCTCTCTTGTTAGAGAATTTAATTAATAACTTTTTTTAGTAACATCTCTGTACTATCTCTCCAATCTAACCACTTGTAATTTTTATCTACTATGAGATTATCAGGAATGCCATCTCTCTCTATACCTATAATCTGATTTGCCAAGTCGTTAGGATTTGATATATCAAAATATCCTATTTTATCCCCTCCAACCTCTCTATGGATAGGGGTATTACTGGCTAGTACAGGTAATCCATTAGTAAGACTCTCTACAATAGGAAGTCCAAACCCCTCAACTATTGATGGGAAGAGAAGCATTTTAGCATTTTTATAGCTATATAGAAGCTCTTTGTCATTAAGGTCAGAGAATAGTATAAGTCTATTATTGGATTTACTAATTCTATTAATGCGTTGAGTTAACATCTCTATCTCCCAACCTATTCTACCTATAATACATAGATTTATATCTAACCCTTTTCCCCATAAAATTTCAAAAGCATCTAATAGATATTTATGATTTTTTCTTGGTTCAACAGTTGATACTATAATATAGGTCTCTCTACTTTTAAAGATTTGAGGTAGAGTCTCTCTGATAGTATCTCTATCATTATTACTGTAACTAAAGTCGCTACCAAGTAGGAAATAATCAAACTCTTTCTTCTCCATCTTATCGCCAAACTCATCATCTAAAAAGATAATTAAATCCTTTTTAACTGTATCAGATATAGCTATATATTTATCAACATATTTTAGAGAGTCATAAAACCATTTTTTAAATATCTCAACCAAAAAAGCATTACAGAACTCTTTATGAGTTATGGGAATAAGGTCATATATTACTGCTGTAACAGAACCACCATTTTTTCTAAAATACTCTACAGATGGCCAGATTTCCATATACCAACTAGAGTCTATTAAAAGTAAAATATCTCCATCTTTAACCTCTACATTTGAGTTAATAGTCACTTTTTTACTCTTAAAGATATTTTTCAGAGTATATAGATGTCTAACTATTAGATTATAGATAATATAGTTAAATCCAAACTTCTCTTTCGGAATGGTCATAAATCTACTAACAGATTCAAATGGAAGAAGTGCTATAACTAAATTTCTTAAAGCATTATATATACCAAAGAGATACTTTTTTATCTTTACCTTTTTACTGGTAGCCAGAGGTGTATCAGGAGCTTTATCTTTATCAAAATATAGAGATTTCTGCTCTAGTTTTATAAAATTACCGTGAGCTATATTAATAGGAATTATCTCAATCTGATACTTGCTAGAGAGTTGTTCTAAATTTTCAACAACTCTTCTAACAACCCTCTGAATACCTGTATTTAGCTCTGTATGTTCATATAGATATGAGCAGTCAACAAAAATTCTTTTTTTCATATATCTCTACTTTACTGGAATAATTCCGTAAGAACGGCATAGATTTCCAAATTCAGGAGAGTATAAGAAGCCATTTAGGACATCTATTCTCGATATACCACTATTGAGTTGTGTTACCCACTCATTGAAACCTGTTGTATCTGGCTCTCTTCCAAAAAATGCATGATATAGTACAGTAACATACTCACTATTATTTAGATTAAGAGATACAAACTCATCAGACATTATAAATCCATTAGCAATATCAGAACCAGCTCCAATACCTGTAACCAGCTCATCAGCCCAATAGTTGAGACCTGCTGGGTCACACTCTCTATTTAAAATCTCTTTATAAAATCTCTTTGTAAAATCAGTAATACCACTATTTGAACCTATATATTGGTAGCGACCAACTCTTGCATCACTCTTACTATCATTTAAGTTCCAGTTATATACTACAGCTTGTGTCTGGTCTCGTGTTGTACCACCACTAATAAGATTTAATCGTCCATCATTATCAATATCTTTAATGGCAGGTGAGCCTTTGTAAAACTGCATAACCATCTGATTTTCACTATTTACTCTATTTCCACTACTATCAATGATTGTAATTTGCGCACCATCAGAGTAGACTATCTCTAACTTACCATTATTATTAGTATCTACAGCAATTAAAGAGTTAAAGATTGGATTTCCAACTACTCGTGATGCAAACATCTGATCTCCATTACTATTCCACGCATGTACATACCCATCTAGTGTACCCATTACAATATCTAAACTTCCATCGTTATCTATATCTGCTATTAATGGACTTCCTAATGTTCTTCCATTTGTATGGAGAGTAAATCTCTCTGTTCCATCGTGGTTCCATACTTTTACATATTGACCTCTACCATCATGAAAAAAGTTTCCTGTTCCATAGAATATCTCTAAAAAACCATCATTATCAATATCTGCCACTTGAGGACTACTCCATAATGCCTGTTCTTCAAATTTACCTTTTAATGTTGTATAGTTTGGATTTCCGATAGGTGTATCAAATCCTGCTGTATTCTGCTCACCATTTGCAGAGATAACATGAAATATACCACCAGTCTGTGTACCTGCATTCTCATTTGCTGTAATATCAGCAGATACAAGTATCTCAAAATTTCCATCATTATTTATATCTGCTAATTTTGGGGTTGCCCAAATTGTATCAGCTAGATGAATATGTAGCTTCTCTACACCACTTTGTGCATCTAATATCCAAGTACTTTGGTCCCAACCATTATATATAACATCTTTAACTCCATCTTTATCAATATCATAAACAACAGGTGAACCATATACTCCATCAGGTCTACTATCTCCTCTATTTGTATCTCCACCAATAGTATCTAAGCTTTGGTGAAACCATTTGATATTCCCATTTGCATCAAGAGCATAGATACCACCCTTATCACCTGGTTGACCTACAACATTTGGACCAGCCTCTCCCATAGTCTCACCACCAACACCAACCAGAATATCTATAGATATATCATTATCTATATCACTAAAAAATGGAGCTGTCGTTACAGAGGTTGTATTATATGTTTTACCTGTTTGATTATCGTGAAGTGCAGGGAAAGTTCTTGTCCATTTTACCGTTCCATCATCCTCTAAACAGATAAGTCCAGCTGGTCTTATCTCATTTAAATCAGCATCTAATCCCTTGCTTGTTCCTATAAAAATCTCATCTTTGCCATCATTATCAATATCATATAGTGCAATTGATGTATCTCTTATTGGACCAAAATCTAAAGTTTTTTCCCAATTTGTTATACTTGAGGAGCTAATAGTCAATGTATAATCTGTCAACTCTACAGTTGTTGGTTCAACTTTAATATAATATGTACCAGAGTTAACAACATCATAACTGATTGTCTCTCTACCATTTGTAAAGTTTGAAGCTACAACGCCACCACTTGCATCGTGTAAAATCATATTTAAATCGGCACTTGTAGTTGGTGTCATAACAATTTGAACATTTCCACTTGTTAGATTAACGCTAAACCAATCGGCATTATTTCCAGTTAGATTATAAGTACCGAAACTTAAAGGTTTCGCCTCTGCCATTGAGTTATTTGGCTCATAAGCATCATCTGCATAGATTGAAGTTTGGAGAGTTGAGAGTATCAAAACTCCTTTTAATATCTTTTTTTTCATCCTAATTTCCTTTTATAAAATAGATTTATTACTACAATATTAACATTAATAATCACTTAATCTAATTAATTTGGTCATCTTTTTTAAATTTTAACTCTGTAGTCCATTATAATAATATATCGCTCCTGCTATTGCCAATGCACTTATTATGGCAAAGGCTATTTTGATATAACTATATGGTCTATCTCCTACTACTTTTCCTGTTCTTCCATTTACTGCATACTCATACTCTTTTTTGTTCCACTTAAATGATGCTATCCATACTGGGAATAGTAGATTTTTATATGTGATATTATTATATTGTATCTGCATATTATCTATTCTCTGCTCATCTCCTCCTATATCTCTTCTTATCCTGCTCTCGATTATCGGCTTCATCTTATCTTTTGCTAATGAGAAGCCATCTTTAATCTCTACATCATACTCTTCTGCCTTAAAACCACTTATATAGTTTAAGTTAAATGGTTGAATGCCCTCACAACTCCACGGCTCTATCTCATCTAATCTTGAACGCTCTATTGTGTTACTTGCTCCGATAGTTACATCATCAAATGATACCTCAACCATTCCACTTCTGTATGACCAATCTACTCTACTCTCTTGTACATCTCTCCTCTCCTCTTTTCCATTGACCATAACTACTTTACTAACAGTGACATAGTATCTATCACCTCTCTCTCCCTCATATCTTGTTATAGTTCTTGTATCGTAAGACCAGTAGGGGAAGTAGTATCCAATAAGTTTTTTACTCTCATTTAGGTACTCTTTAAAGGCATTTGGGGCAAACCATCTTGAACCTACCCATATTTTAAACTTTTTTTGAGCCTCTTTTTGAGTTATTAAAAATGGTAAGAGTCCGTGGGGGGTTATATCTTGAATACAATCTATCATTACAGGAGTTTGACAATATGGACATATATCTGCAAAACTCTTTTGATGTAGATTAAAAGAGGCATTACATTTTTTACAGGTTACCTCTTTTTGGATAACTTCACCACTATAATTCTCTTCATCTAACATAGGGTGGGAATGAATGGCATTATGATAATCTTCTGATATAACGGCTCTTCCAAGAGGTATATCTACTGTACTATAGCAGAAGTCACATACCAATTTAGCCTCTTTGGGAGAGTATACCATTGATGCCCCACAACTATTGCAGGGGATATTTTTTGCAGTAAATCTCATAATTAGATAAGTGGTGGTGGAGTCTGTCTAAATTTATCAGGAAATACCTCATCGGCACTCTTCCAACCCTCCATACCCTCACTCCATACTAGAGTATCTCTCATTACAGTTCCATTAGCGATATATTCAAATATTGTTGATATTGGATATGGACCTTGTGAGACTCCATCTCTTGCAATATGATATAGAACTGTTGGTGGAATTGGTGGAGGAGCTGATGGGGCTGAATTGTGTTGTGTCGGTTGTTGCATTCCATTTGACATTGTTTGAGCCATCATCTGCCCCATTGCCATACCTGCACCCATTCCAACCATATCACCCATAGAGCCACCATTTGATAGAGCCTCTGCACTCTGATATTTTAGATGTTCATCAAGATTTCCAGCAATAGCTCGACTAGAGCGATTATCCATTGCCTTTTCAACCTCTGGAGGTAGAGAGATGTTCTCTATTAATATCTTTGTTAACTCTAAACCATACTCTGTGAAGTATTGAGATATTTTATCTGTAATAAACTCTCCAAATAGCTCATAATTTCCTGCCATATCAAGTACAGGTGTATCACTCTTTCCAATAACTGTAGCAAACTTTGAGACGATAAGATTTGTAAGTTGTCTATCTATCTCATCAGTGGTAAAGTGTCCATCTGTTCCAACAATCTCTCTCATAAATACTTTTGGGTCATCAATTCTAATCTCATAAGTTCCAAAGGCTCTAAGTCTAACCATTGCAAACTCTGGGTCTCTAACCATAATTGGGTTCTTTGTCCCCCACTTTAAATCTATAAATCTTTTAGTGTTTAAAAAATATACCTCTGCTTTGAATGGAGAGTTAAATCCGTGGTCCCAATGCTGTAGAGTTGTGAGAATAGGGATATTTTTTGTCTCAAGCTCATAAGTCCCAGCTGTTAAAACATCTGCTATCTCTCCCTCATTAACAAAAATTGCAACTTGTGAAGCTCTAACAATAAGTTTCGCTCCATATTTAATCTCATTACCTTTTCGATTAAAGCGATAAACCATAGTATCGTGGGAGTCATCAGTCCAATCTATAACATCAATAAACTCTCCACCTATCCAATCAAACAGTCCCATCTTAAACCTCCTTGTTAGGTTTCTCTAATAACGCCTTCTCTGCTTTTACTTTTACTGCAATTAGAGCCTCTTTTAACTCTTTTTCACTCTTATCTAACTCTACCAGAGCCTCTTTTCTCGCTCTTTTCCCCTCATTTGCAATTTTTAGAGAGTCATTAAGTGTGGCGATAAGTGTCTCGTTTGCCTTTTTAATACTACTAATATCAAATATTCCTCTCTCCATCTGTTGACGAACTTCACTATTTGCATCTCTTAACCCCTCGGCATTTCTCTCTAGTAGCTCATTAGTTAAATCTGTTGCATCTTTCAGAGCTTTTGCACCTTTATGACTTCTAAATATTGCTACAGTTTGAGCCAACTGATTACGCCATAGTGGAACTGTATTTACAAGAGTTGAGGTTATTTTACCTATTAATGATTTATCATTCTCTTGAATGAGTCTAATACTTGGTAGAGCTTGGAGTGCCACCTGTCTTGATAGTCTAAGGTCGTGAACTCTTCTCTCTAAATCATCACTAAAACCTCTAACCTCTTTTAACTCTTGAATAAGTAACATATCTTTAGAGGCTTCAGCCTTCTCTATATACTCTGGAATAATAGTCTCTTCAAGCTCTTTAAGTTTATTCTCACCTGTCAATATATATAACTCTAAATTTCGTAGATAGTCTAAGTTTGCTTCATATAATTTATCTAATGAGATTACATCTTTCATAAGTTGCGATTTCTGCTTTTCAAGATTATTTGTAGCCACATCTATCTGGTCTCTAACATCTTCATACCCTTGGATAAAATCTGTTAATGGTTCAGCCTTTCCCATAATCTTTTGCCAAAATGAGACCTTCTGATTTGGGTCTAGTGCATCTATATCAAACCCTCTAATGGCACTAACTAAATTAGTTAAAGAGTCTCCTGCCTCTCCTAAATCTTTACTCTGAACACCATCTATCATACTATTTGATATATCATCTAGCTTCTCTTGGGCAGATGCCCCAAAATATATTACACTTGTTCTATTTTTATAATCTAGTTCGCTAGATGCCTCTTTAATCACTGCAACTTCATTCGCTTTTGCCTCTACAATAACCTCTTTCTCCATAATACACACTCCTCTATTTCTGTGTTACTTTAAATGCTGACTCTACAGCTTTTATAAAGCTATCTCTCACTTTTCCCTCTTCTAAAGATGCGTATCCACTAGCTGTTGTACCTGCTGGACTCATAACACTATCTTTAATAAGAGCTGGGTGGTTACTTGCAATTAATGGAGCAAATCCACCAAATAGAACCTGTACTAAACGCATACTATCGGCTCTCTTTAATCCCTGCTTTACCCCACCGTCCATCATAGCCTCTGCCACCAAAGATAGATAAGCTGGTCCACTTCCTGCAATGGCTGTAGCTATATCCAACTCTTTTTCGCTACTTAACCATATACTCTCTCCAACTTTATCAAATATCTCTATCGCCTCATTTTTAACTCTCTCTTCACCAGTTAAAGCAGTTGCCGACTCTCCAAAGGCAGCTGCAACATTTGGCATTGCTCTAATGGTATATCTACTTGCAATATTCTCTTTTATCTCTTTAATTGTAGTTCCTGCTAGAATAGAGTATATAGACCTTGCACTCCCTTTTAACTCTTGAGATATAGAGCTAAGAGCATTTGGTTTAACACATAGAATAATATTTTTATCGGTAATATCATTATCTCCCAAGACTCTATATGATGCGTTAAATATTGGTGAAATCTCTTTTAGTTTTTTCTCATCTCTAGCTATAAATTCAATTTTGTAGTGCGAATGTAGTCCATCAGCCAAAGCCATTGCCATAGCTCCACTACCTATAATCGTAAGTTTCATAAGTACACCATTCCTTTTTTTATTCAATTATATCAAAAAATAATAAGGCAAAGAACTGTTAACCTAAGAACTATATAAATATTGACAAATCTGTTTTTTTAATATATAATAATTTAAAAAGAAAAGTTAAATAATGAGTCAACAAAATAATCCACTTTTAGCAAAAGCAAAGCCTGAAATTGAGGGAACTTTTGAGATAAGAATAAACAATAATAATGATAAAAGTTATCTTTTTAATTATATATATGAATATAAACATTGGCAAAATATTATTACTATCTTAGTAACAGATTTATTCAAAAAAGAAGATTCTGATTATAAATATTTCTTGGATTATGAAATAATTAGAGCTTGTATTGGTGATACAGCAGGAAGCATAAAAAAGCAGGAGAAAATTTATTATATTAAAAATAAGTACAAAGATAATGGACTATATAAAAGTAAAATAGTCCCCAAAAAAGTGAGATACTATTAGAAGTCTATTTAAATCTTTCTACTATCAAATGCCAAATCTATCTATAGAGGAGGCATTAGAGATGTTTGCAATCTTTGGAGGCACTCATATAGCATTAAATTTAAAGAGTAGTATAGATAATACCATTTTAGAAAATATTGTAGATAATTATAGAGAGTTGGAGAGAGGCATATCCCCATCTTATCTTCTTGAAAAGCCATATAGAGATGTTTTAGTGGCAATATCAAGAGGTGATGGAAAAGTTTTAAATATATTTAAAAGAGCTCGATTATCTGAAACTGTAGGCAGAGATATATTAAGAGAGTTGAGAGAGTTAGATATAATATATGTTACTCCATCTCGTGAGAGACCACTCAAAACCCACCCAAAACAGAAGTTAAAGAGACATCTTCGTTCATATAGAATTCAATCCAAAGTATACTTTAGAGAGCCATTTATGAGATTTTGGTTTGGATTTGTAGAGCCATACAGAAGAGAGCTATCAGAGGGGAACACAACAAAATTTTGGAAGAATTTCAAAGAGCATAAAGAGAGGTCTCTAAGCCTCACTTTTGAGCAGTTGTCAAATGATTTAATAGAGGTAGAGTTTCAGAAGAGAGACCCACTAATTCAAAAAGGAAACCATTGGGATAGATATAGTGAATTCGATGTTTTATGTCTAACATCAAGTAGAAAGATACTATTAGGTGAGTGTAAATATAAGGGGAGAAAAATTTGTCAAAATGAGTTATCAAAACTAAAAGAGAAAGCCACTCGTTCAGGAATAGTAGTAGATAACTACATACTATTCTCACTAAATGGCTTCTCTAAAAAGCTACTTCAAAATAGAGATAAAAATCTTCTACTATTTGAAGCTAAAGATTTTTTAAAGCTTCTTTAGTTTACTACAGTCGCATTTATATCAACAGTAAATTGACTAGAGTTAACATCACCTGTTGAGATATAATACTTAAAGCTATCACTTTTATTTTCATCTACATTTAAGATATAACTTACTGTTCCCTTATCTGAGTTGAATAAACTTAATGTTCCTACATCACCTGTTGTATTATGTTCACTTGAACCATCACTCCAGCCAACAATATAATATTTATAACTTGTATTAGTATCTGCTGTACTTAATAATGCCTGTATGCTTTTATTTGCATCTGTAACATTTATATCTACATCTCCTATCTGTGCATCTAAATCGGCAACTGTAATTACTGGTGTAGAGTTTATCACCTCAATAGTTACTGTTGCTGTATCATTCCCATCATCATTATGAGCTGTTACAGTATAGAGTGTTGAACTATTGATATCCTCTGGTGTTCCTGTGATATTACAATTACTACTATTAAAATCAAGTCCTGTTGGTAAATCAGGAGATACTGTACAAGATGTTACTGCTCCTCCACTGTTTGTAAAGGATAGAGTTGTTATTGCTGTATTAACAGTATATGTTTGCGTATCAGATATATTATCTAAAGATGGTGCAGTACCATCAGCATTTACTATAATAGTGACAGTAGCTGTATTACTACCTGTATCATTTGTTCCTGTAACAGTATATTCTGCTGAAGCTTTTGCAACAGTCGGTGTTCCTGTGATATTACAGTTAGTAGTATTTAAATCTAGACCCGTTGGTAAAGCAGGAGATACTGCACAAGATGTTACTGCTCCTCCACTATTTGTAAAGGATAGAGTTGTTATTGCTGTATCAACAGTATATTTTTGTGTATCAGATATATTATCTAAAGATGGTGCAGTACCATCAGCATTTACTATAATAGTGACAGTAGCTGTATTACTACCCGTATCATTTGTTCCTGTAACAGTATATTCTGCTGAAGCTTTTGCAACAGTCGGTGTTCCTGTGATATTACAGTTAGTAGTATTTAAATCTAGACCCGTTGGTAAAGTAGGAGATACTGCACAAGATGTTACTGCTCCTCCACCGTTTGTAAAGGATAGAGTTGTTATTGCTTGACCAACAGTATATGTTTGCGTATCAGATATATTATCTAAAGATGGTGCTGAACTACCACCACTGCCACCATTACCTGTCCCACTACTACTATTACTATTTGTAGTTGTAGTGGTTGTAGTAGTTGTAGTTGTACTACTTGATGATGATTCTTCTTCTGCTTCTTGAGCCTCTAAAGCTTTTTTCTCTGCTTCCTCTTTAGCTTTCTTAGCCTCTAAAGCCTTTTTCTCTGCTTCTGCTTTAGCCTTTTTAGCCTCTAAAGCTTTTTTATCTGCTTCCTCTTTAGCTTTCTTAGCCTCTAAAGCCTTTTTATCTGCTTCCTCTTGAGCCTTTTTAGCCTCATTCAATTTGGCTTCATATTTAACTATAGCCTCTTGTTTTACTTGAGTTTTGTACTCTTTAGTAATTTTAACAAAAGTTTTCATCAATGAGTATTTAGTAATAACTTTTGTTACACTCTCTTCCTCTGCTGTAATATCGCTTACAACATTTTTAGCTTCATCTATATCTGTTGAATCCGATTTAGCAAATGCTAATCCAACACCTGTTTTATTATTAAGTATCTTCTCATCATCTCCTTGAGCCCCATTTACCACACTTAATATAAATGTAGAGACGCTAAATGTACTCATTGTGAATTGTTGATTCCAATACTCAAATCCCTCTGTATCTGGACTTCTGTCAAAAACATTTTGATATACATTTTGAATTAAATCTTCATGAGTTAATCCATCTGGATATTTCTCCTTAGTCTCTGGTTGTTCCATAATACTGGAGGCAATATTCTCTATGGGTAGATTTGTATTCATCCAATAATTTAACCCTGCTTTAGATGGGGCTCTTTGTAAAACAGATACATATACACTTGTAACTGTTATCTCTGTTGCAACCTCTGCTTGTAACATACTCAATGCCAATAGCGATGGTAATATGATTTTCTTAATCATAATAAACTCCTTTTATCTTAAAGATTACTCAATTATATAACTTTAATCCTTTAGTTAGTTACTGATAGCATTAAATTTTTAGATAAATTTATCGATATGGAGCTTTATAACCTATTTTGTGGTAAATTTTACCCTCTCCTCCTATAACTCAACGCCTCTAAAATATCTTTTTTTGTTATATCTATATTTCTATTTAGGTCTGCTATAGTTCTTGCTATCTTTTTTATACTGGCTATTGAACGGTGGGAT
>Ga0256913_10001210_pt1 | contig 13315 bp, 10 predicted proteins | sample Axial_MatmetaG_FD_185970 | JGI IMG/M metagenome (GOLD analysis project Ga0256913, IMG submission 185970) | Deep-sea worm associated microbial mat communities from Axial Seamount, Juan de Fuca Ridge, Pacific Ocean - Axial_Mat | ecosystem: Environmental > Aquatic > Marine > Oceanic > Microbial...
AGCACATCATCTTTTAACTAAAAACCACTCATTATAACCCGTTATAATTTCCTGATTTTTAGCATAAATCTAATGCCCTTTTGGTTTTCTGAGAATTAAATTATTAATCGAACTCAGGTTATTAATTGTATAAATGTACGTAAAATAATGAGAAAAGTGTAATTTTTATTAAAAAAGCATATTGTATTTCATTAAGTTTTAAGGCTTTTTTTGCCAAAAAGCCCGATTCTACGCAGATTCTTGAAATATTTATTGTTTTTTATTCAATTATTTTTTTACAAATTATGTAACAGTGTGATAAACAGTGTGTTATAACACTTTGATTTGCAATATGTTTTAATAATAAAGCTCTGAAAGCATTGATATCACTCATTTTTAGGGCTTAGGTTATTAACAATTTTCTTGAGTTATCAACAAAATGACATTTTTTTTTAGCTAAAATTTGCGTAATACCTTATTTGGCCTATATTTGCTATCGAATAAATAAAATTATTATTAACTTTTTAAATTTTAAACTATGAACAAAGCTCAATTAATTGACGCAATGGCAGCAGACGCTAACTTAACAAAAGCAGACGCAAAAAAAGCATTAGACGCATTTATTAACTCTACATCAGGAGCACTTAAAAAAGGTGACAGAGTAGCATTAGTAGGTTTTGGATCTTTCTCTATTTCTAAGAGAAGTGCAAGAACAGGAAGAAATCCAAGAACAGGTAAAGAAATTAAAATTGCAGCAAAAAATGTTGTTAAATTTAAAGCAGGTTCTGAATTAGCTGACAAAGTTAAATAAGAAACCTATCTTATAAAATTAAAGGGAGTACATTAGTGCTCCCTTTTTTTATTTTTATTACTTTAGTGGCTTAAAACCATTTTCAGATTTGAGGAAATTATTATTTGCAATATTAATATCAAGATTTATTTTTACTTTTTCGCAAGAAAGAAATAATATTATTGTTTCAAATATTAATATCTCAGGAAATAAAGTTACAAAAGAAAAAATAATACTTAGAGAATTACTTTTTAATGTTGGCGATACAATATTATTATCAGATTTAGATTCTATTACAATTCTAAATAAAGAAAATCTGGTAAACACCTCTCTTTTTAACTTTGTAACTATAAATAACACCATTATTGCAGGAAATCTTAACGTAAAAATTAACTTAGTTGAGCGATGGTATATTTGGCCAATTCCAATTTTAGAACATGCCGATAGAAACTTAAGTTCATTCTTTCATAATGGCGATTGGTCTAGAATAAATTATGGAATGTTTTTGGCAGTGGAAAATTTTAGAGGAAGAAAAGAAAGTTTAAAATTTAAGATACGTGTTGGTTATAAAGAACAATATGGTGTAGCTTACGATATTCCCGGAATTGACAAAAATCAAAAACACGGCATAGGAATAGAAACATCTTATTTTAGGCAGAAAGAATTGCCATATCAAACAATAAACAATCAACTAGATTATTATCGCGATTTCTCAAACTATTCAAAATTTCATTATCGTTTAACTTTTAGATATCGATACAGAAGCAATTTATATAATTATCATCGTGTTTATATTCAGTATAATAATACAATAGTTTCTGATTCTGTAGCTATAAAAAACCCAAATTATTTGGGAGATGGTAAAAGAGAGTTACAATATTTAAAATTGCAATATAGTTACACCCTAGACCGCAGAGATATACAATATTATCCGCTTTCCGGATATTATTTAAATGCAAGTTTAAGCAACAGGGGATTGTTTTTTAGAGAAACAAACATTACTGAATTAGAAACAAATCTCAGATGGTATCAACCAATTTTTAAACGATTATTTTTTGGACAAAAAATTGCAGGAAAACTTGCTAACGATTACAATCAAGAATATTTTTTAATTGAAGGATTAGGTTATGCAAATAATATCAGAGGATACGAGTATTATGTTATTGATGGAAATAATTATCTGCTTCTTAATCAGAATTTAAAATTTACTTTATTACCTAAAAAAATATTTAATGTGCCATTTATTCCGTGGAGTCAATTCAACAAATCTTTTATTGCAATTTATTTAAATGCTTATTTCGATTTAGCTTATGTAGACAATAAATACACCTACGAAACTAACTTTATGACAAACTCTTGGCAATATGGCTATGGTTTTGGAATTGATTTTGTTACTTATTACGATATGGTATTTCGTTTAGAATATTCACTAACAAAATATAATCAAAAAGGATTATACGTTCATATGTCGGCAGCATTTTAATTTGAAGAATATAAAAAAAGATTTACCTTAGCCGATATAAAAATATATTTTTATTCTATGAAAATTGCAATATACGGTCATCCGTTTGAAGATATTACAAATGAGTTTGTTAAGAAGCTTTTTCTTAAACTCGACAAAGCTGATGTTGAGATTCTTTTGTTTGAAGAGTTTCACAGCTTTTTAAAAGAAACAGTTAAAATCGACATAAAAAATTCTAAATTATTTAATTCATATAATGATATCCCTGAGGATACCGATTTTTTTATTAGTATTGGTGGCGATGGAACTTTCTTAGAAACAGTTTCTTTTGTTAGAGATAGTGGAATTCCTATAGTTGGTGTTAATAGTGGACGACTTGGATTTTTGGCAACAATTTCTAAAGAAGATATTGATAAAGCAGTTGACGATTTACTAAATAACAACTACGAAGTTGAAGAAAGAACCCTAATAGAATTAAATACAAAAGGACAACTTTTTAAAGATTTTAACTTTGCTTTAAATGAGTTTTCAATACAAAAAACATATTCTTCTTCTATGATAAAAATAGAAGTAAAAGTTGATAATGAATATTTAAACACATATTGGGCAGATGGCTTAATAATCTCAACACCAACCGGTTCTACAGCATATTCGCTAAGTGCCGGTGGCCCTATTGTTGTTCCAAATTCAAAAAATTTTATCATCACCCCCATTTCTCCTCATAATTTAACAGCTCGCCCTTTGGTTTTGTCAGATGATAAGAGTGTATGCGTACGAGTTTCAGGACGAAGCAAAGAATTTTTAGCTTCAATAGATTATAAATCTGAAACATTCGACGAAAGTTTAGAATTGCAAATTAAACGTGCCGATTTTACAATATCAGTAATAAAATTAAAAGGGAATTCCTTTTTTTCTACACTTAGAAATAAACTAATGTGGGGAGCAGACAAAAGAGTAAAATTATAAATATTTAGAATGAAAAAATTAATTTATCTCGTAATAGTTCTGGTTTTAACAGTTGGCGGAATATATGCCTACTTGATTTACAACAAGATATACAACCCAAATATAATTTTTGACAAAAACAAAGAATATATTTATATTCCAACAGGCAGCGACTTTGATGATGTTGTTTCAATATTAGAAAATCAAGAAATTGTAAAAGATATCAGCACTTTTAAATGGGTTGCCGAGAAAAAACACTATATCAATAAAGTAAAATCGGGTAGATATAAACTACGAGAAAACATGTCGAACAACGATATTGTTGATTTGCTGCGTTCGGGAGTGCAAGAACCGGTAAATATTTCGTTTAATAATGTTAGAACAATTCCGCAACTTGCAGGAAGAATTACAAAAAATATTGAGGCAGACTCAGTTATATTTGTTCAACTTTTACAGGATAAAGAGTTTATATCGAAATACGGTTTTAATAAAAACACAATTATATCTATGTTTATTCCAAATACTTACGAGTTATATTGGGATACAAAAGAAAAAGAATTGTTTAAAAGAATGGCAACAGAATATAAAAAGTTTTGGACTGCCGAAAGAAAAGCGAAAGCCAAAAAGCTGGGTTTGTCGCAATCACAAATTTCAAGTTTAGCTTCTATTGTACAGATGGAGACAGTTAAAAACGATGAAAAACCGGTTGTTGCGGGAGTTTATCTTAACAGATTAAAAAAAGGTTGGCCCTTGCAAGCCGATCCAACAATAATTTATGCTATGGGAGATTTTAGTATTAAACGTGTTCGAAAAGAATATTTATCGGTTGATTCTCCTTATAACACATACAAATACAAAGGATTACCACCGGGACCAATTACAATCCCTGAAATATCATCAATTGATGCTGTGTTAAATCATAAGCAACATAAATATATGTTCTTTTGTGCAAAAGAAGATTTTTCGGGCTATCATAATTTTGCAACAAATTTGCGACAACATAATATTAATGCAAAAAAATACCAACGAGCATTAAATAAACGAAAAATCTATAAATAGTTTTAATAAAATTAATATGAAAAAATCAATAATTATATTTTCAATTCTATCGGCAATTATTTTTATGTCTTGCAATTCTAACAACACAAAAGATATGCAAAAAAACAAGGCAAAAACAGCTGATACAGTAATAGTTAAAAAGAATTTAAAGTTTGGTATAAAAACCGATAATTACAAAGTAGAAGAAAAAATAGTTAAACGAAATCAAAATATTAGCGATTTACTTTTGCCTTATGGTATTAGTCAGAACGATATTTTTACAATAGCTCTTGCCGATAGTGTTTTTAATACCAGAAAAATACGCACAGGAAATAAGTATTTTACTTTTCTAAAGAAAGACAGTACTCAACATCTTGATTATATGGTTTATGCTATTGATAAAATTCGTTATGTAGTTTTTGATTTTACTGATAGTACAAATCTATATTTAGGAGAAAACGAAGTGATTAAAAACAGAAGAAAAATATCGGGAGAGATAACTTCATCGCTGTGGAATGCCTTTGTAGATAAAGATGAAGACCCAATGCTTGCAAACGAATTATCTGAAATCTATGCATGGTCTATAGACTTTTTTGGAATACAAAAAGGCGATAAATTCACTATTGTTTACGATGAGTTAATGGTAGATACAGAACAAGTTGGAATAGGAACAATTTATACTGCAAAATTCACAAATTCGGGTAAAGACTTTTATGCTTTTAGGTTTCTGCAAGATAGTGTTTACACCTATTTCGATGAAAATGGAAATTCTTTGAGAAAAACTTTTTTAAAGGCACCACTTAAATATTCTAGAATAAGTTCGCATTTTTCGAATCGAAGATTTCACCCTGTGTTGAAAATATATAGAGCACACCATGGAGTAGATTATGCTGCACCAACCGGTACTCCTGTTCACTCAATTGGTGATGGAAAAGTAATTAAAAAAGGATGGGATAATGGCGGAGGAAATTTTATAAAAATAAAGCATAATTCGGTTTATACAACCACATATATGCACCTTTCAAAATTTGCTTCGGGTATAAAAATTGGCGATTTTGTAACACAAGCTCAAGTTGTGGGATATGTTGGCAGCACAGGTTTGGCAACAGGTCCGCATTTAGATTTTAGAGTGTATAAAAATGGTCATGCAATAAATCCGTTAAAACTCGAAGCTCCACCTGCAGAGCCGGTTAAAAAAGAAAATATCGAAGCTTTTAATAAGCTTAAAGATGAGTTAATGAAAGAGTTATAAATATTTAGCCGCTTTCCCTAGATATTTTGAATCAAATTTATAACCTAATTTAAAGTTCATAAAATAATTGTTTATACCAATTTTGTATGGATAAAAATAAAGTAAATCGTTATCGTAGATATAACTTACCGAAGCAAAGAATTTATCGGAATTATAGCCGAATGAAGCTCTAATTTCTAATGAAGGAAATGTTTTTATACTTGTTTCATCAGTTTCGGAGTCTATGTATCTGTCGCGATTAACAGCAATACCTATATTTGAAACCATAGAAGCATAAAAACTTTTATAAACAATAGAGCCGGCTAATCCTCCAGTAAGTTTAAAAGAAAAAACCTTCAAAAAATTATCTATAATAATTGCAACGGAATCAATATCTTCGAATTTCCCTTTTAATTCGTAATAATTTAATCCGCTAACAAAAACAGGGGAAATTGCCGATTTTTTCTGAATATTATAATTTTTAAAATTAGCATCGTAGTTATATTTTTTAGATGTAAAATAGTATAAAGCACCACCAATCTGCTGAAAATGTATGTTTTGTCTGATTCTTGTATTTTCTAAAACGGAGTCTTCTGTATATGTAATTGTTTGTTCTTCTAGCCCTTTGTAATTCCTGTATCGTAATTCTCCGTATAATCTTTTAAAAGAATATCCACCAACAAAACTAAAAGATTTCATTTTTTTTAATTCCGGTATATTAGAATATGGTAATTGAAAAGTAACAGCAATTCCTATTCTGTAGAATGTTAAACCAAAACCAAGATATAGATTATTTTTAGATGTAAAACTTTTGTCTATATTTTCTTCAAGTTCGTTTTGTTCTTCGCCATTGCTTTTTACTCTGTACGATGATTTATAAAATTCGAATAAAGGACTTACAGAAAACCTGTTTTTTGTAATATGCACAAAGTTTGTATCGAATTGTGCCGATAATATTTTTGCAGAAATAAAAAATAATATGAATAATACTCTTGTTCTCAATTATATATATTTTATAAAAAAACCTTAGATAATAGAAAAATCTATTATCTAAGGTCTAATATCTAAAAGCATATTTCTAAATTAATAAGCAAACAATTTGAAATCTTTCATCAATTCATTTACTTCTTTTCCAACTTGCTCAATAACTGCTTCATCATCAATGTTTGAGATAACTCTATCAACAAATTCAACAATTTTTGGCATATGTTCTTCTTTCATTCCGCGAGTTGTTACGGCAGGCGTGCCTACACGTAAGCCCGAAGTTGAAAATGGAGAACGATGGTCGAATGGTACCATGTTTTTGTTAATTGTGATATGTGCACGAACAAGCGTATTCTCTACTTTTTTTCCTGTGATATCAGGGAATTTTGTACGTAAATCAATTAACATAGAATGATTATCTGTTCCACCCGATACAACTTTGTAACCAAGTTTCATAAACTCATCAGCCATTACTTTTGCATTTTTCTGCATTTGCACGGCATAGTCTTTAAAACTATCGCTTAAAGCTTCGCCAAAAGCTACTGCTTTACTGGCAATTACATGTTCTAATGGTCCGCCTTGCTGACCGGGGAATACTGCAAAATCAAGAACTGCCGACATCATTTTATCTTCGCCTTTTGGAGTTTTAATTCCCCAAGGATTAACAAAATCTTTTCCCATCATTATAATACCACCACGAGGTCCACGCAATGTTTTGTGTGTTGTAGAAGTTACAATATGGCAATATGGCATTGGGTCAGATAATAATCCTTTTGCAATTAATCCTGCAGGGTGAGCTATATCAGCCATTAAGATTGCACCTACTTTGTCAGCAATTTCTCTCATGCGAGGAAAATCCCAATCGCGAGAATAAGCCGAAGCACCTGCTACAATCATTTTTGGTTTACATTCCATAGCAATTTTTTCCATTTCATCGTAATCAACCATTCCGGTTTCTTCATTAACATGATAAGGAACAGGATTGAAATTAATACCTGAATGATTTACAGGAGAACCGTGAGATAAATGACCACCATGAGCCAAATCTAATCCCATAAAAGTATCGCCGGGTTTTAAAACCGCAAAAAATACTGCTGCATTTGCTTGTGCACCCGAGTGTGCTTGCACGTTTGCATATTCTGCACCAAAAAGCTCTTTTAATCTATCAATTGCTAATTGCTCACTTTGGTCAACAATTTGGCACCCACCATAATATCTTTTTCCGGGATATCCTTCGGCATATTTATTTGTCATAACAGAACCCATTGCTTCTAAAACTTGCTCACTTACAAAGTTCTCCGAGGCAATTAACTCAATTCCTGTTAATTGACGCTGATGTTCTTGCTCTATTAAATCGAAAATTTGCTTATCTCTTTCCATCTTTCTAAATTTTTCTTGTTAAAGTTCAAAGATATTGATTAATGTAGAATTTGCAAATAACTATTGTCAATTTTTTAGTTACATATTCTAATGAGTTAATTTTTTAAGCTAAAAGTTTTACAAAATGTTATAAATTATTGAATTTCCTTCAAGTGTCATTAGACCTCGAAGCGTAAATCAACATTGCAAAACAATGCTAGAAGCTCGGCTGCACTTCGATGTTAATTTTTATTGCTAATGGATAATTTATATTATTAATTACCCTTACCTTTGCAAAAAATAATTATATGGGCAATCTTATTTATGGAATACATGCTGTTAACGAAGCAATTAACGCAGGAAAAGAAATAGATAAAATTTTTATCAAAAACGATTTAAAAGGTGAAGCCGGAAAAGAATTAAGAGCTAGAGCTAAGCAATTACGTATTCCTGTAATGCGTGTCCCTATCGAGAAGCTAAACAGAATTACTCGCAATAATCATCAAGGTATAATTGCCTTTGTATCAGAAATTACATATTTTGATATAGAAGATTTATTGCCTCAAATTTATGATGAAGGTAAAACACCATTAATTATTTTGCTGGATAAAATTACCGATACAAGAAATCTTGGAGCTATTGCCAGAACGGCTGAGTGTGCAGGAGTTAATGCAATCGTTGTTCCTGCAAAAGGTTCTGCATTAATAACTTCCGATTCAATAAAAACATCGGCAGGTGCTTTGCTAAAAATACCTGTTTGCAGAGCACATAATATTTACGAAACTGTAGATTATTTATTAGATTACGGTTTGCAATTAGTTTCGGCAAGCGAAAAAGCCGATAAAATGATTTACGATGTAGATTTTACAATCCCTACTGTAATTGTTATGGGGAATGAAGAAAAAGGGGTTACACGTGAGATTTTAAATAAATCTACCGAAAAAGTAAAAATCCCAATGATTGGCGAAATAGAATCGTTAAATGTATCTGTTGCAACCGGCATTATTGTTTACGAAGCAGTTCGTCAACGTACAAAATGAACTTACCATTTCTCATTACAATACAAGTTCCCGATAGCTTTAGTTTCTCATTCTAATAAAGCTTTTCCTATTACTGAATGGCTAAAGTGTTCTATTGCTAAAGTGTTAAATTGTTAAATGTTTTTTTTTGACGCAGATGTACGCTGATTTTTTATGATTTCTTTACCACAGATTATTAGGATTGTTAGGATTATTTGGATTTTTTAATCTTTTTAAATCTGATAATCTGTGGTTCTATTGTTAAATTGCTAAAATCTAAAATCTAATGTCTAGTTCCTTATTGGTTATTGGAAATTCCTTGTTTGGTATTGGATATTTAATTCTATGGTTCTATGGCTAAAGACCTTAAATCTAATATCTTTTAATCACAATGATATTAAATATGCCGCATAATGATATTACAGTTTAATGTGTCTCTTAGGTTTTTGAGCACGCATCTACTTTGTTGCCAAAGTCTTGAAATACATTTGTATATCTGCTAATTCGGACGCCTCGTATCTGCATACTCAAAAACCTATGAACGGCGTAACCCTCACCGATAGGTAATAATACGGGTTAATTATTTTCAAAATAACTCACTATTTCTTAAGAAATTAAATTGTATCTGAAAAATTATGAAAATATTGTTAAAAAACTAATTTTTAGAACTTCCCTAAAACTAATTCTTAACAATTTTATTTATTACCGTAGCATTTTCAGTTATTATTTTAACAAAATATACTCCTTTAGGATTATTTGCTAAGTCAAACTCATAATAATCTTTTAATATTTTATCATCACTTATAAGTTTACCTGTTATATCATAAATTACAACTTGCTTAATATCCTTAGCTTCTATAGAAAATAATCCTTTTGTAGGATTTGGATAAATCTTAATAAAATCAATATCCTCACCAAATATATCATTTGTTATTGCATAAGTAATATTTATACAATCAGAAACACCACATCCGTTATTATCTATAACAGTAACACAATAATTTCCTGTTCCAAATCCTACATTTGTAGAATCTGCTGTGTAAGTAGGTGAAGTATTACTGAAACAACCTGTTGGTGTACTCCAAGTATAATTTGTATATCCCGAACCGGCATAAAGAACTATATTTTGATTTGCAAAGATTGTTGTATCATTACCTAAATCTACTACAGGATTATTGTGAATAACAACATTTGCACTACTTGTTCCTGAACAAGCGTTGGCATCTGTTAAGCTTACAGAAACTGTACCTGAAGAATAAAAATATGTACAATTACTTGTATCACCATTTGACCAAATATATGTTGACATAGGTGGTATAGTATCAATGCATAAATAAACTCCATACCCCTCACATGTTTCTAATGAGCCTGTAATATTAATAACAGGATTTAATACTTTTTTTACTGTTACTACATTGCTTGTATCAGCATAAGCTAAAGTATCGCTAACAATTCTCCTATACAACATAGAATCTGATGGCATAGCAGGTGTATATGTTTCTGCGTTATTTGTTCCATTTGCATCTGTCCAAGTAATATTATCTGAGCTTTCTTGCCATAAATAAGTATAAGTACCAATTCCGCCCGTAGTGGTAGAACCTGTTATTGTATTTGGTGTATTTGTTTCGCAAACAATTTGATTATCTTCAATTATATTTCCTGTGATATTATCTAATAAAATAACATTATCGATATCTACAATTGCCATATTAGAATCCCAATCGGAAACAAAACCTACAATAATTTCTTGCCCTGCATAAGCTGCAAGCGAAACTTCTTTTGTTGCAAACTCACTTGTATTTACATGATTAAGTGTATCTATAGTAAAAATCGTATCGAATGTTACACCACAATCGGTTGAAACAACAATATGTATCATTTCATTAGAGTTTATTGCAATACTATCAGTTGGAGGCCATTGTCCACTGTTTAAAAATCTATAATCGAAACGCATATTCGTATTTGCTGTAATATTATCAACTTTTCTGTCGTATAACAAAAACATATACATCATTTCATCAATCCAAGCTCTCATTATGTAGTTTGTATCGGTACCGTTTACATCAATATCAGGGGAAGCTGCCCAATTTCTATCGTACCAATCTCCCTGCTCTCCATGTAAATCATCGAATATTTCTGCATGAGGTACAGATAGAATTGTTTTTGTATATGCTTCGTAATAGCTTGTATCATTACTATTTATTACATTATCACTAGCTAAATTTGTATAAGCAGTATAGCTATATGTTCCTAGTTCTGTTGTGTTTATTGTTCCAATATCAAAATATTGCCACTCGTTTCGTGCAATAGGTCCTGGAAGAATTCCGTTAATTGTAACAGGTCCACTTGGCGTGATAACATCAACAACTACAGGTATATTTGTTTGGGTATTTGCTCCAAAATTTTTAACTAATACTTGAATTGTGTCAAGCAACTTACCACAAGTTTTTGTTTGAGGCAGGTACTGATAAGTAATTCCAACATCATCGAAAGCAATTGTATAGCTTATTTCCCAACCTGGTGCTGTTCTAAAATTATCGGAAACAAAATGAAAATAAACCGAGCCGGTACTCGAGAAAAAATTATCGGGAATAGTATCACCACTTAAAGCATAAAGCAATGGTGCTGAAGCATCTGCTCCATCATAAACATATAAACTATCTTCTCCTTCTATTGTAGAAAAACTTTCGAAATCGATATAAACAGATGTTGCTCCTGTTGGCTGAATTAAATATTCGCAATTTGAGCAATTACTATAATTTGTATAATATCCGCTTATAGGCGAACCATCTGTTAAAGTTCCTGAAGCATCTGTTAATGTTGTTACACTTCCACCACATTGCGGACTTAAACAATCCGGATAACAATTTATTAATGCTGCCTGAGAATAAGTGTAATCTTGTGAGCCGGGAGTTAAATCATCTAAATAAAAATATCCGTTATACGAGCCACCCCAACCCCAATTAAAATGAAAATAATCTGTTCCTTGATATCCATCGCAATTAAATGCATGACCGCTTCCGGAACTTGGATATCCCGAATAAAATAATGGGTGACCTAAGTCTAATTCGCTTTTTATTAAATCTCGCCAAGCAGTATCAACAAAATTATTTTTTACGCCTACATAAAGATTATGCGAGTAATCGAAAAAACGCTTTAATCCGGTTGCAGCTTCACCTGTGTTAGAACTAGAACCATTTGTACCATAACTCATATTAACTGCTACTCCACAATGATAAGAAAGCGTAGCAACAGGTGTGTTATAAGTGCTTAAGGAATTTGGCATTGAAGCCCAATCGTAATAAGTATTTTCGAAATCGGCAGTTTGTGTTCCATAAATGAAATCGTTATATGTGTTTTGGCCTGAGCCATAATCCGGATAATTCCAAAATTTTATAACCTGTGCCATTGCAGTGGCAACACAACCAACCCATACATGACCGTTTTGACCTCCTGCATCTGCAGGGCAAAGTTCATTATAATATGTTCCTTGATTCCATGTTGTTGTTAACAATGGTGCTATATCTTTTTCATTTGATTTTGTTGATATATCTGGAACCGAACTGTATTTAACCCATGTATCAGTAATTTTTTTTGTAGCTTTTATATCGTTTTTTCTGATATATTCTATTTGTTCTTTGTAATGATTCATCCAGCCCTCGAAAGCAGGTGCAATTTCTTGATTTATATCGTAGTTTACTTCGTAAGAATATCCTAAAATTGGTGTAGTTTCACTTTCGGCAGATATTATCACAAATCCTGTTTGATTTTTTAAATTATAAATATAAAAAGCAGGCTCGTTGTTTAAATTTTCTGTTTTTAAATATTTTAATTCAATATTTTCATAAACTACTTTATCGTTTTTATTTATCTTCTTGAAAATAAAATTTCTTGCTGTATTTTTTGCTGTTGTTGTATCTACAACACTTGCTTTAGTAATCCCACTTATTAAAAATAAAACTGAAACTGCTACAATTAAAGTTTTTGTTTTCATAAAATTAATTTTTTTTAAGACAAATTAACTACTAATAAGTTGCATATTTACTAAATACAGCACTAATTTGTAATAAATCTAAATAGCCTTAAGCCATGAAATAGGGTACTATCTTAATGTATCTTTTGTTTTTCAATAAAACCGCATCTATTTTTTTTAATTGTGTATCATTTCTCTCTCCAATTACTTTATTGATACTTACGTCTTTTCTTCTTTTGTTAATGAAAGCTAACACCTCATAAGCTAAAACTATTTTCTGAAATATTTTAGTATTCCTCTTAGTTGCTTCTGGATGATATATTTTTGAGAAATTAATTCTCAATTTTAGGAAAGTTATAAATTCTCTAATATCTGATTCATCTATTCTTTCTCTCATTCAATTACTTTTTTTTCATGACATATTGATATAAAATTTCATTATCAAACAATTCTTACAGGTGAATTAATTAAACACAACGGCAGTTCGTAAAGTTACCCAAAAAATTATTTATTGAGTAAAAAAAATGCATTATTT
>Ga0256913_10001211_pt1 | contig 13306 bp, 11 predicted proteins | sample Axial_MatmetaG_FD_185970 | JGI IMG/M metagenome (GOLD analysis project Ga0256913, IMG submission 185970) | Deep-sea worm associated microbial mat communities from Axial Seamount, Juan de Fuca Ridge, Pacific Ocean - Axial_Mat | ecosystem: Environmental > Aquatic > Marine > Oceanic > Microbial...
AATCCGATAACTCGTTACGATTAAGATATAGTCTTTCAGGCACATATAAATTTAATAAACAACAAGATAAATATTGGGAAGCTCTTTTGAAGACGGAAGTATTTATAAATTTTGCAAAAGAAAAGAATAAGTTGAATGAAGAATTTCGTTTCACTGTAGGATTAGATAGGGGGTTTTCTTATGTTTCGCATGTACGGTTTGAGTTAACTTGGCAAAAAGAAACATTTTTTAAAAATGATATTTCGGTAATTTACTTTCACTTAAGCTGGTACAGAAGCTGGAGTAAATTTTAATTTATATTCTTGTCAATAAAATCAAGCATTTCGTGTCCTATATTATTTGCGGGGTATATTTCAATAATCTTTTTTACAATCTTTTTTGCTTTGGTATATTTTTGCAATCGTATATAATGATTTGCCAGAGCATAAAGAAAATCAAAATCTTTCGGATTGGTTTTAAGAGCTTTTAAAAATTCTTTTTCCGCTTCATTGTTTTCTCCGAGATATTGTAACATTAATCCGGTGTTATAATTTATTCTTCCCCTTTCCGGCATTAACTCCGATGCCCGTTGCATATAATAAACAGCTTCCTTGTAATTTTTCTTTTCCGCCAGAAGTAAACCCAGGTAATAATATGCATCAAACAATTCCGGGTGGTTTTTAATCAGCTCACGCAAAATAATTTCGGCTTTCTCATTTTCTCCCAATTGATTATAAACAATAGCCAAGTTTACTTTTGCGGGGAGAAATAAAGAATCGATTTTAACTGCTTCTTCATATTCTTTTGCCGCTTTCTTAAGTTTGTTTTGGTTTGCATACATTATTCCCAAGTTCATTCTCCCCGAAGGAAAATCGGACATATATAAATTTACCGCTTTATATTCTGCCAATGCTTTTTCGAAAGCTGCGTTATATTTTTTAGGGATTGTATTTGCAGGCAGTTCCGAAATACGAATAGCCGCTTCCACACGTACTGCTTTTACCGGGTCGTTCAATAATTTAAGTAAATCTTTTTTAAATTCTTCAATATTGTTATTGGAATATACACGGATTGCAGTTTCTCTGAGTAAGGGTTCGTTACTGTTTAACATCATTTTAATTGTGTTAATAACTTTTGCGGATGAATACCTATCCAGCAACGAAACTGCCGTAGCCCTTACTATCAAAGGGTAATTATCATCTTTGGAAATTTTTATCAATTGTTTTTCCGCGGTCAATTTACCTTTTCTTGCAGCGGCAAAAGTAAGTCCGTAATGGTAATATCTCTTTTCGCCGTACCATTTTGTAATATATTTTTCCGCCCATTGAGGTGTTTTATCAGCATGACAATTATTACATGCGTTGGGAGAACCGATTGATATTGTTAAATCAGGTCGCGGGATTCTTATGCTGTGGTCACGTCTAAAATCGATTCCCATATAAAATTGCCCGGGCATGTGACAATTAATGCATAATGCACCTTCGCCCACTTCTATTGTTTTTTCTTTAAGTTTTACGGGGGTTCCTTTTTCGCCTTTATATTTGTGAAAATGATGCTCTTTTGTATCGTATATATCTGTTTCATGGCACTGGGCACAAAGCGCATTGCCTTCCAGCACCAATTTGCCGGTATGTACGTTGTGGCAATCATTACAGCGCACATCGTTATCATACATTTTGCTTTGAAGAAATGATGCGTAAACATAATCTTCATCAAGTATCTGTCCGTCAGGGTGATAATTTTCGTTTAGCAAAGTAGGCAGCATAGAATCAAGTAAATCTTTTTTCCCGTGTACATAGTTGCCTAATTGTGAGCGGCGTGCATGGCATCGTGCACAATTATCAACATATTGTCTGTTATCAATTCCGCTTGTTTTAACTATCAGTCCCATATTATTGTCTTTCGGTCTGATTGCTTCCGGCAAATTAGCCCAATCCAAATGTGCGGAACCCGGACCGTGGCACGATTCGCAACTGACATTTATTTCGGAATAAGTTGTATTGAAAGAATGTGTTTGTGGATTGTAGTTTTTTTTCAAGTTTGTGGAATGACATTCCGAACACATGCCGTTCCAATTCTGCCCTCCGTTTGTCCAATAAAGCCAGTTTGTAGGAGTTAAATTTTCGTTAGGGTATAGTTTTTCGGGTAGCGAATACCATTCTTTTTTCTCTGTGTCCCATGCTATCGGCAAGCATTGATATTTTCCGTTTTCGAAAGGAATAAGATATTGTTGCAAAGGATGCCAACCGAATGTGTATGCAATTTGGTGCTCTTTTACTTTTCCTCCGACCCCTTCCGTTTTAACATAAAACTTCCCGTTACGTTTATAAAAGAGGGTTTCTTTGCCGTCTTTTGAAACAAATTTTGTGTTGTTAAAATCTCCGAGTACGGAACTGTCCGAAGCTATCAACATGGCTTTGCTGTGGTCGGATTGTAGCCATTGATCATATTCAATCTTATGGCATTGCATACATTGCTCTTTCCCTACAAAATGCAACTCGGGTTTCTTTTTGTTATTGTTGGTAAAAAAAATTTTTTGCAATATATAAAGAGGGATTGTGATAACAATTATAATTGTAGCGGCTATCCCGGATATTTTCCAACTATTCATTTTTATAACTCCGGATAAGTTTCTTGAGATTTTTCAAACTTTTGTCGTTTAACCGGAGAAGAGAGATCAACTTTTACAATTCCGTTTTCAATTACAACGGGAAGCAAATCCAATGCCCGTGGTGCCGGCGGAGAAATTACTTCACCGGTAATAGTATAGGTGGATGAATGGCACGGACAGATAAAGTGGTTTGCGGAATTATCCCAACCTACAGAACAGCCGAGATGTGTGCACGTTAAAGAGAGCGCAAGAAAACCGCCGTCTTTTAAACGCGAAAGATAAAATTTATGTCCGCTGAACATAGTTACTGTTCCGGGACTAAACTCGTTAACATTTCCCGCAACAACAAGGGAGGAGGCGGAATCGGTTTTGTTTTTAGCGGGGTGAAACAAAAAATTAAATGAAATTCCCAAAAACTCAATACCGGCAAGGGTCCCTAGGGCTATCCACACTTTTTTAAAAAAATCTTTACGAGAAATTTTATTTTTTTTTTCTTCTTTTTTCTTTGTCGTCATTATCAATTCCACGGAAAAGTTAACATCATTCCTTTCCCTCTGAATACTATTGCGGTTAACGTTAACAAAATAAAAATTGTTAAAATCAAAACAAAAAGAGCTTGTATCGTTTCGGCTTTATCAGTGCTAAATTTTGTTTTAACAAATTTAAAATATCCGAAAAGGATTAGCAAAACAATTACAAACGGAATTAATCCGTTATATATTATAGGCGGTACAAAGGCAATACCGACACCGGCTTTCATAAAATATTCGTCTGCAATAATTAATAAGGGGGTAATAATTAAACCGATAATTGTAGAATGTTTGGCTGTTCGTTTCCCTTTTTCGGATAAAAACCATGTTCCGGAAATCTCATTATCGTATCGGAAATATGGTAACAAAACAAGAAAGCCCACCACCGTTACGGGAATTACTATTGCCGCAAAAAAAGGATGAAAATGAAGCATTAATTCTTGTATTCCCTCAAAATACCATGGAGCTTTTGCAGGGTTAGGGCTAAACGCCGGATTCGCTTTATTCAGCAAAGGAGCATTAAATAGGAGGGAAAAAACCAAAAGCACGGCAATTAAAATTAAAGCCACAACAAATTCGCGTACTACTAAATTAGGAATTGTTGTTACCGTTTTGATTTCTGTATCGGTCTCTTTTTCTGGAAAGACCACGCCGCCCGCTTTTCTTATCCGCCAAAAGTGAAATCCCATTATTCCCAATAATAACAAAGGGAAAACGCCCGTATGTAAATTATAAAAAAGCAAAAGAGTATTTGCTCCAACATCTTTTCCGCCTCTAATTATTTCCACAAGATTATCCCCCATAAACGGGATGTATGAAAACATACTGGTGCTTACGGTAATTGCCCAATATGCAAGTTGATCCCATGGCAAAAGGTAACCTGTAAAATTTGAAAAAAGAAGAATTATCAAAAGCAAAATTCCCAACACCCAGTTAAATTGCCGTTTGCCGAAATAACCGCCGGTAAAATAAACACGGAGTAGGTGAAGAAAAACAATTACAAGTAAAAATGTTCCACTCCAATGATGAATGTTACGAACAAACTCTCCGAAAAATATATTGTTTTTTATATATAAAATTGAATCGTATGCTCTATCGGGGAAAGGCTGATAAGCAAAACGCAAAAGTATTCCGGTAATACCCTGAATAAAAACCAGAAGCACCGCCATTCCTCCGAGACCCAAGGTTACAGAGAAGTTTAATGATTTTTCAGGAAGAGTTGAAGGATGTAAATGCAGAATAAAACTTCGAAAAACAACTTGGATTTTTTCTTTTTCCTCTTTCGGAGTAATTGAACGGGTAAAAACGGAGTTTTTAAAACGTTGGAATATATTATTTTTATTTAATTTTTTTTCCAAGACCAAATTGAAAGTTAGTTACAATGCGAAATTACTTTGTTTAACAATTATCTTCGTCGCTTTCTCTTTTTAGATTTTGGCTTTACAAAAGAGCCGAAAATAATAGTTTCTCCGGTAGGGGTAATTGCCCCGTCTTTTTTCTCCTTTGTAACTCTGAACATTTCTATTTCGTCTTTCATTACAAAAGGTATTTCCGAAAGGAAAATATATCGTTTGTCCGGCTTAACCTCAAAAGTTCCCAAAGAGAAAGTTCCCGATTTGGTAACAATCCAAAGTTGAAAGATTTTTTCCGGGTCCAAACGAGGCATATTACGTACTTGAAGTAATCCTTCTCCCGTTCCGAAAGAAAGGAATAAACGACCGCTTGCTTTGGAACTTTTATCTATTCCTTTCAGAGGAACAAAGTCTATATAGGGGTTATTAAAAAATTCTACGAAATCGGTGTTTTGCTTTATAAATTCGTTTGTGGAAGATATATCGGAGCGAAGTTTTGTAACCTTTATTTCGAGCATGGAGGTTTTTGTTTTAAGATCGGATATTTTATTATTGAGAGTTATATAAACAAAAACCAAGGCAACAGCCAGCAAAATTAAAAGAAACCACATAGCTACAGTACCGTAATTTTTTTTGCGTTTTGTATGCGGTTCAATAATTGTATTCATTCTTGTGGGATTTTGTTTCTCTTTTTTTGTTTCTCTTTTTTCTTCCCTTTTAATAGGCGGTGAGGGGAGGGGTTTGCGGTTTTGTCCTACATCAAATACTTTTGTTGCAACATCACGTTTTATAAATTCTTTTGTTGCGACTATTCTTGTATTACGTCTGTCTTCAATTATATTATTATTAATATCTTTCTGGATTTGTATTAATTTTTTCCCCAATTCGTTTTTCAATTCTTCTCTCGGAGATTCAATATCTAAAATAGTTGGTATTAAAGCCACAATGTTTTGTAAATCTCCAAGCTCTCCTTCGGGGAGTTTCCCGTTTTTTTTAAGATAATTTTTAAACTGTTTGAAATTTTCTTTATCCATACAGCCAAGAGCATAAGCGGCAATCATTTCTTTTATTGCATCATCAGCCATATTATTCACCAAGTAAATTATCTTTTAATTGATAAAGAGCAACCTGAACTTTTTTTCGAACGGTTGGTATGGGGATATTCAGTTTTTCCGAAATTTCATTTAATGTATAACCTTCGTAAAACGAAAGATGAAGAACATATTTTTGTGCTTCGGTTAAATTCTCTAAAGCTGCGGAAATTTCCGCTTTTGCATTCATGGCAGAGTCAAGGGAAAGATAGTCTATATTTTTATCTAAAAGCGGCATAATGTAAAAATCTTCATAATTATCGTCAAACGGTTGATTGGTATTTTTTATAAACTCCACAGCTTTATTACGTGTTATAAAAACCAGCCAAGTGTAAACGTTTCCGCTTTTAAAGTCGAACAAATCAATTTTTTTCCACACAGTGGTGAAAACATCTAATAAAATATTTTCCGCATCATTTTTGTTTTTTACAATTTTTTTGATAAGAGAAAAAAGAAGAGGAGAATACCTGATATAAAGCTCCTCCAATGCTTTGGAATCATATTTTACTATCTTTTCAAACAGCTCTATATCTTTATGGTTTTTATAAGAATTTAAGTTGTCCATACATTCTTATTTTAAATGATAATAAATCTAAGAAACTTCTTTAAATAATAAAAGGAGATAGCTCTTTATTATTCTTTTTTAATACAAACAACAGTTACATCATCTTCAAATTTATTGTTAGTTAATTTTGAAACTTGTTCTTTAATATATTTTAAGGAATCGTTTTCGCCTTTTTGTAAAATAATTTCGATTAGCCGTTCGTTTTCAATTGAACGTCCTTTTATATCACGGGTTTCAATAATTCCGTCGGTTAAAACAAAAAGTTCGTTATTTTTCTTTAGCGGAATAGTTAAGTCTTCATATTTGCTTTTTTTTGCAAAACCGATTAAAGTTCCGGAAGATTTAACAATATTAACTTTTCCTTCCGTGTAGTGAAGAACCGGAATATCTCCGGCACCACAATAATCAACCGTGTTCTCTTTATTGTCTATAACGAGGATAGAAAGGGTAATGAAGACATCTGAAATGCGTTCGTCGTTATAAACAGCTTCATTAACACGTTTCATAATTTCGCTTGCTGAAAAGTTTTTTGCCTCGTCAAGCACAAAGCGGATTGCACTACGTACATAACCGGCATAAGCAACTGCAAAATACCACGCGCCCCATTTTTTACCCATCACATCACCAACAACAACAACAAGTTTGTTTTCAGATATTTTTACATAGTCAATAAAATCGCCGCCAGGTATATCGTTAAAAGATTTGTGCATTTGGGTTATTTTGTATCCGTTAAACTTAGGAACTTTATCCGGCACCACCTTTGCACCTAAGGCTGCAGCGGCTTTTTTAATTTCTTTTTCCCCTTTTGCCTTTTGCACTTGACTTGAATTAATTACGGATTTTAATTTTGCCATAATTATTTTTGGGCTGGCGGTTTTTACAATATAATCTTGAATTTCCAAATCGTACCCTAAAAGCATATCATCCTCTTCCCCTTTTGCGGTAAGAAAAATAAAGGGAATGGATTTAAATTCATCGCTATTTAAAAGCAGTTTCCTAAAAGCAAAACCGTCAACTTCGGGCATCATAATATCGCTTATTATTACATCGGGTTCAAACTTATGACTTTTAAGCACCTCAAATGCTATTCCGCCATGGATGGTATGTTTAACTTCATACCCGTTTTTTTCCAAATTGTATTGCAATAAGCGTGCAATATTTTTGTCGTCTTCAACTAATAATACTTTGTGTTTTGTTTCTGTTGTCATTGTTCTAATTAAAACTTTGAACGGCTTCGTCTCCGTTGCCGTATATTTCAAAAATTTGTGATAATCTTGTAAGCTCAAACATTGATTTTACAGGTGGTTTAAGTCCTACAAGTTTTAATTCCCCGTCTTCTTTGGTAATTTTTTTTAATATTGTTACCAATGCGGAAAGGAAGGTTGAATCTATAAATTCACATTCGGATAAATCGACAATAAATTTTTTATTTCCACTATCAATTGCAGCTTGCATAACAATTTTAAAGTCGTCAACATCTACCACAGTGGCTCGTTCTAACTCTACCAAAACAACCAAAACATCTTTAATGTTATTTGAAATAATAGGCATTATTTTCTTTCAATCTCCAAATTATATTTTTCCATAAGTCTATACATTGTTGCTCTTCCAATCTTTAATTTTCTTGCGGCTTCCACAATGTTTCCGTCTGTTTTTGTAAGGGCATGTTTAATGGCTTCTTCTTTTAACTTTTCAAAAGGAATAATGGGAGAATTTTCCGTAAAAAGTTTTTCGTTTGTACCGATTCCAGGTTTTTCATTTTGTAATAAAACAACTTCCGGCAGTACATCAACATCAATTTCATTTGTATCGGTAAGAATAATACAACGTTCTATTGTATTTTCCAATTCCCGAATATTTCCGGGCCAATCGTAATCGTAAAGATATTTAAGTGCTTTTTTTGTTACACCTTTAATATTTGTCCCGTTCTTTTTGTTAAATTTTTCTATAAAATGATTTATTAAAATTACGATATCGCCTCTACGTTCGCGCAAAGAAGGAACAACAATAGGGAAGGAGCTTAAACGATAATAGAGGTCTTCTCTGAATTCGTTTCGTGCAACCATTTCTTTCAGATCTCTGTTTGTGGCAGAAAGGATTCGCACATCAACTTTCAAGGTTTCGTTTCCGCCTACACGTTCAAATTCTTTTTCCTGAATTACGCGTAATATTTTTGCTTGAAGCAACATTTCCATTTCGCCAATTTCATCAAGGAAGAGGGTTCCGCCGTTAGCTGCTTCAAATTTACCCAACTTTCTTTGATGCGCACCTGTAAAAGCGCCTTTTTCGTGCCCGAATAATTCGCTTTCTAACAATTCGCGTGGAATGGATGCACAATTAACAACAACAAAAGGTTTATCTTTTCGTTTCCCGTTATAATGAATTGCACGTGCAACAAGCTCTTTTCCGGTACCGCTTTCGCCGTTTATCAAAACGGTGATATCGTTGTTTAACACTTTTGAAACCAGTTTGAAAACATTTTGCATACGGGGGTCGTTCGATATTATATTGTCGAAACTATACTCGTGTTGAATATCTTCTTCCAGTTCTTCAACTCTTTTATGCAGTTCGTAATTGCTGATGGCGTTCTTTATTGCCGGTCCTAATCTGTTGCTGTCAATCGGTTTGGGAAAATAATCAAAAGCACCGCGTCGTATGGATTCAAGAGCAACTTCAATACTGCCTTGAGCGGAAAGCATAATAATGGGAAGATTCGGGTCGTAATTTTTGATTTCCGGAATAAGTTCTATTCCGTTCGAATCCGGCAGCATGATATCAAGAAGAATAAGAGCGGGATTTTGATCCAACTTATTTAACATATCAAAGCCGTTTTCAAAAGTTTCCACTTCGTATCCCCATTGGTTTTTAACCCAATGAGTAAGTAGTTTTCTGATTGACGGTTCGTCATCAACAATAAAAATTAATTTTCCCAACGTTACCTCGCTATTTATTTTTCGGCAAACGAATAATAAAAGTTGTTCCTTCACCTATGCTGCTTTTAACCTGAAGTAAACCTTTATGATGTTCAAAAATTTGCTTTACCAACGATAAAGCTATGCCGGCAGTAGGAGTTTTTGCGTTGGTAGAACCGGCAGAGTGAAATTTATCGAAAAGAAGTTCCAAATCGCTTTCTGATATTCCGTTACCATCATCACTAATTATAATTTCAACTTCTTTTAGAAAATCTTGAATTACAAGCGACACATTATCGCCGCTTTTGGTAAATCGTAAAGTGTTTTCAAAAATAGTATTAAAAGCTTTTATTAATTTTTCTTTATCTGCAAAGATAATAATTTCGGCATCAGGTATTAAAGACGTAAAAGAAATTTTTTGAGCATTAAATTCTTTTTCAACTTTTTTTGCAAGTTCTTTAAGAACGGTTACTATATTAAATTCCTCTTTTTGTAAATTTGCTCCGCCGCTTTCCAATTCGGAAAAATCTAAAATATCTTCTATAAATCTTGCAAGCCGTTTCCCTTCGGTAAGAATTATATTGCTGAATTCCGAGATAAGCTCTCTCGGTAAATCTTCGTCAGATGCAAGTGTTTCGGCAAAACCGACTATAGAAGCGAGCGGAGTGCGCAGTTCGTGTGAAACATTTGAGATAAATTCGTTTTTTAAAAGATTTATTTCTTCCAAGATTGTAATTTGTTGTTTGGCTCTGTCTCTTTCAATCTCCACAAGGCGTTTGGTCTCTTTCAACTTTTGTTTTAGTCGTTCAATTGTTTCTTCGTTTTTTCTGCGTCGTGTAATATCTCTGCCTATACCGAGCATGCCGGTAATTTCATCATTTTCAATTAATGGAGTAGCAAGAAATTCAAATTTAATGGGTTTATTTAATTTATGTAGCAAATCTATTTCAAAGTGAATTGTTGATTTGCTTGAAAGCATTTCTTGAAACGATTTTGTAATATCGTTTTTTTGATAATCGGCTGCAAAATCGAGAAAATGTTTGCCTAACATCTCTTCCGTTTTGTATCCGAGAGCATTTGCCCCGTTTTCGTTTACTTGAATTAAATATCCGAAACCGTTGAGTGAAAAAATAAAATCTATTGCGGTATTTATAAGAAGTCCGAATCTTTTTTCGGAACGCTTCAAACGGTTAATCATCTCTTTTTCTTGTGTAATATCACTAATTACACCAACCACTCTGTCAACCTTTCCTTCAAACATTATAGGCTCGGCAACGTGTCTTAAAAATTTATCGCCTCCAAGTTTAATTTTATATTCATAGTCAACAGAAGCATGTTCTCCTCTTAATAATTTTGCAATAAATCTTTTGTAAGCTGTATAATATTGAGGATATACCCTTCGTACAAGTTTTATAGGATGATTAACAATTTCATCTTCGGTTAAGTCTAATATTTTTTTTGCGGAACCGGAAATAAAGTGGTATTTCTTCTTTTGAATATTATAAGAATATATTACCGCATCAATTCTTGAAGAAACCAAGTCATATTTTTCGAACAGTTCGTGTTGTAATCTTAACTCGGTTGTAATGGAATTAATAATAGTTTGGAGATGCGGATTGTGTTTTAAAATATTTTCCGGCTGGGGTGATAAATCTATAAGATAGTAATTAATTCCGTCAATATTACAGACCGGATTGATAAAAGCATTTTTAAATTTAAAAACTTTTTTTAACTTTTCTATAAACGAAAACTGTTCGGAATTTTTTAACTTCGATCCTTTTCCCGCAAGTTCGGCAAAAGACAAATTAATTATTTCTTCATTTTTATGTGATAACTCATCACTTTTGCCAAGCAATTCTCCTCCATCTTCAGCTTTTATCAAAAAGCAGAAAGAAGAACCCGCAAGGTCGTTGTATAGTTTTATCAAATCCGAAAAGTCAATATTCATAAGTCTATATAGAATTAATTACTTTTTAAAAGTTAATCAATAATTATGAATATTTCAGAAATATGAGGAAAGGTTTTTAAATTATTGTAAAAAATATTTCATAATAAATTGTTGTAAATAGATTTAGTATCTTTAAATATAAAAAAAGAGTTTGTGTATTAAAAAAGGATAATAATAGATTTGGATAAAAAAAACGAAAAAAAACCGGAATTACTTGCGGGAGCCGGAGATTGGAAAATGTTACGTACTGCGGTAAAAAACGGTGCCGATGCAATTTATTTCGGGGTTGACGAATTAAATTTAAGAGCCAAAGCAAGCAATTTTGCTTTGGAGGAATTAGAGCAGGTTGTTACCTTTTTACACGAAAACAATGTTGATGCACACCTTACCGTAAATGCCGTTGTTTATGACGAGCAAATGGGAAAAGTGGATTTGGTTTTAAAAGAAGCCGAACGTACCGGTGTGGATATGATAATTGCATGGGATATGGCGATAATAAAAAAAACCGTTGAAATGAATTTACCACTCTGTATAAGCACGCAAGCATCGGTTAGCAATTCTGTCGCGGCAGAATTCTATAAAGATTTAGGAGCAAAAAGGATTGTGCTTGCCAGAGAATGTTCCCTTCAACAGATTAAAGAAATAAAAAGTAAGGTGGATATTGACATCGAAGCTTTTGTGCACGGTGCAATGTGTGTGGCAATAAGCGGCAGATGTTTTATGAGTCATCATGCTTTCGGACAAAGTGCCAATACGGGTGAATGTTTACAAAATTGCAGACGAGAATATGAAATAAGAGACACGAGCGGCGAAACAAGTTTTATTATCGGAACGGATTATGTTATGTCACCTAAAGATATGAATACTATAGAGTTTTTAGACGAATTGATCGAAGCCGGTATTGATTCATTTAAAATAGAAGGGCGTAAACGCAGTCCGGAATATATTGCAAAAACAGTTGCAAATTATCGCAAGGCAATTGATTATTATTTTGAAGGGAAATTGGATAAAAAGATTAAACATAAAATGTTTGAAGAATTGGGAACGGTTTACAACCGCGGATTTTCCGCCGGCTTTTATCATGGCATCCCAAGCGGTGCAGATTATACCGAACGTTACGGAAATCAAGCAACAACGAAAAAAACCTATGTAGGTAAAGTACTTAACTACTATAAAAAATCAAAAGTTGCCCATGTAAAAATGGAAGCCGGAAATGTTGAATTAAACGATACGCTTTATGTAATAGGCAATACAACGGGTTTGGTTGAAACACGTTTGCAATCTATGATGAAAGACGAAAAACAAATTGAAAAAGCGGCAAAAGGAGAAGAAATCACTTTTTATCTCGATGAATTAGTGAGACCGCGAGACCAAGTTTATAAAGTAATACATGTTAAGTAAATATGAATTTAAAAGAAGAAGTTAAAACTGCAAAAAAAGCGGCGTTAAATGCGGGAAAATATCTTGTTGAAAATTTTTGTAAAAGTTACGAGTTAAAGTTTAAAACCCCTAAAGATATTACTATTGCCGAGGATAAAGAGAGTGAAAGGATAATCTTTAGTATTATCAAGGCAAAATACCCGTCATATAATATTTTTTCGGAAGAAACCGGTATAATTAATAAAAACAGCGAATATACTTGGGTTGTGGACCCGCTGGATGGAACAAACAATTATATTGCGGGCATACCATATTTTGCCGTTTCCATTGCATTATTAAAGGCAGAAGAGATTATTCTCGGTGTTGTTTATAATCCCGCTTCAAATCAATTATTCGAAGCAACTAAAAACGAAGGGGCTTTTTTAAACGGAATGCCAATGCAACCATCAAAAAATAAAGTTTTGGAAAAATCACTTTGTTCCTTTATACAAGGGCACACGGTAAGTCAATCACAAAATTTATCCGATAGTGTAAAAACAATTTGCAATAAAATTTCAACAAAATGCAGACGTGTTATTACCACTTGGGCTCCTTCTTTAGATTGGTGTTTACTTGCATATGGCGGAATAGATTTGTTAATTAGTTTTGAAAGCGAAACGGAAGATATGTATGCTGGATTACTTATTGCTAAAGAAGCGGGCGCCAAAATTATAGATTTTAACGGCAAAAGTCACATGACAAAAAGTACGAAGATAATTGCCGGCAATAATTCGATAATAGAAAAAATGTTAAATATAATCGGAGAATAATTTATTTTATTAACGAATCCGTTTTTATCATTTTTGCATAATTATTTGTAACCGCCGCAAACTCAAAGCCCGTACGTAATGCATAACCGGCATACTCTCCGTTTTTATTAAGGGCAATATATGCCACTT
>Ga0256913_10001212_pt1 | contig 13291 bp, 15 predicted proteins | sample Axial_MatmetaG_FD_185970 | JGI IMG/M metagenome (GOLD analysis project Ga0256913, IMG submission 185970) | Deep-sea worm associated microbial mat communities from Axial Seamount, Juan de Fuca Ridge, Pacific Ocean - Axial_Mat | ecosystem: Environmental > Aquatic > Marine > Oceanic > Microbial...
TAATAACAATACAAAACAAATTCGTATTTATTTGATAAACAACATATTGCAAAAACACTAAATTTGAGCTTAAAAAAAACTTATTCCAAACTTTAAAATCCGGCATCCAAACTTTTATTTACCTATAAAAACAGACTGAAATTTATTTTATACTGAAATCCAATATTTAATATTTTATTCTATATTTCTTTATTTTCACATATTAAATTTGCTTTACGAATCAAATACATATGTCAGACCAAATATAATTTAGAATTAATCCAAAGGTATTTTAGCTATTGTCTAATAAGCTAATCGTATATAGATTTGTACCGGAAATTAAAATCATTTTAAACCTAATTATTGATCATGAATGAAATCGTAAAAAACATATTGAAGAAATACGATGATAAAAACCGGATGATGGATATATTCCATTGTATCCAAAAAGAGTTTGGGTATATTGACAATGATAATATTAAAGAAATAGCAAATTACTTTAATATTTCCTCTGTTGATGTAATACAGACCTTGTCATTTTATCATTTTTTCAAAAGGAATAGAGCTGCAAAGTACAATATTTACTTAAATAATGGAATAGTATCTGAATTGTACAATCAAAACAGAATCGCCAAGGCATTTGAAAATGCTACCAAGATCAAATTCAATTCTATTTCTGAAGACGGATTATTCGCTCTTTATGATACATCGGATATCGGAATGTGCGACCAGGAGCCGGCAGCAATTATTAATGGCGTGGTCTTTCCCAAAATAACCACTTTCAGGGTAAGGGAGATAATTAAAGAATTCAGAAAGGGAAAATCGGTTACTGATTTGATCAATAGTTATGGTGACGGTCACAATCAGGACAAATTGATCTCAAGCATGGTTGTAAACAACCTCAATAGAAGAGGCAGGGTAATCTTTTCAGGTTACGAACCGGGTTCGGGTTTGAAAAAAGCTTTGGAAATGACTCCTGAAGAAGTAATCGAACTTATAAAAAACTCTAACATTAGAGGAAGAGGAGGTGCGGGCTTTCCTATCGGATTGAAATGGAAATATTGCAGAGCTTCTAAAGGTGATAAAAAATATGTAGTGTGCAATGCCGACGAAGGTGAACCAGGAACTTTTAAAGACAGGGTATTGCTTACCGAACTACCGATGGATACCATTGAAGGAATGTGTATAGCAGCTTATGCCATAGGTGCATCAGAAGGTATTATTTATTTAAGAAAAGAATATGAATATCTGCTACCTTATTTGAATAATTGCATTATAACAGCAAAGAAGAAAAAATTTCTCGGTAAGGATATTCTTGGGCGTAAAGGATTCGATTTTGATATAAGAATTCAGTTCGGTGCAGGAGCTTATGTTTGCGGAGAAGAATCGGCATTGCTTGAATCCTGTGAGGGCAAAAGAGGTGAACCCAGGAACAGACCTCCTTTCCCGATAGAAAAAGGATATCTTGGAAAACCGACTGTGATCAATAATGTGGAATCCCTGAATGCCATTCCGAAAATCATAAATAAGGGCGCAGCTTGGTACCGTTCTATGGGAACCAAAGAATCCTCGGGAACCAAATTGATAAGTATTTCAGGTGATGTAATGTTTCCGGGCGTTTTTGAAGTGGAATGGGGCATTACTATAAGGGAAATGATAGAAATGGCGGGAGCACTCAATACCAAAGCTGTAGTTGTAGGCGGTCCTTCGGGTAAAATTCTTTCGGAAAATCTATTTTCGCACAAGATAGCCTATGAAGACATGAGCACGGGAGGTGCAATAATCGTTTTTAATAAATCAAGAAACATTTTAGATATAGTTAAAAATTTTACAGACTTCTTTATTGAGGAATCCTGTGGGTCCTGTGCCCCTTGCCGGTATCTTACAGTGATATTGAAAAACAAGTTGCAAAAAATACTCGATGGTCACGGTACGGAATCGGATCTTACGGAAATGGAACATTGGGCTAAGCAAATGAGGAAAGCCAACAGATGCGGACTGGGACAAGCAGCAGCAAATCCCATACTATCAAGTCTTGAAAACTTTAGGAATGAATACGATAAGATCATACAAAAAGGTATTTATTTCGATACTGAATTTGATATTAACAAAGCGATAATACAAGGAGCCAAAGCAGTGGGAAGGTTTCCTTCTGCATAAATTAATAAAAACTCGAACAATGGACAAAACAATTAAAATAGACGGAAAAGAAATTATGGTAAAAGAAGGTCAAACCATAGTGGAAGCAGCAGCGGAAAACGGAATTTACATCCCTACCCTTTGCCATATGAAAGGAGTGATACCTTCAGGTTCTTGCAGGATATGCAATGTTAAGGTTAACGGTCGTTTTATGACAGCTTGTACAACCAAGGTACATGACGGATTTGAAATCGAAAATAATACTGACGAGATAAGGGAATTAAGAAAAATCATTATTGAAACATTATTCGTTTCAGGCAATCATTATTGTCCTTCTTGTGAAAAAAGCGGCAATTGTATCCTACAGGCATTAGCTTATCAATACAGGATCATGATACCGAGATTTCCTTTTACTTATGAGCGAAAAGAGATCGATGCTGAAAGCCCTAGACTGGTAATTGAAAGAAACCGCTGTGTGCTTTGCAAAAGATGCATTAGAACAATTAAAACAGACGATGGTAAAAACTATTTTGCGATGGAAGGCAGAGGGCATAATGCAAGAATTATATTGGATAAAGACCTGGCGTTGAACATGACTGATGAAGAAGCCATAAAAGCTATGGAAAACTGTCCGGTAGGAAGTATTTTGAAGAAGGAAACAGGATTTACTACACCTATCGGCACAAGGAAATACGATACAAAACCCATAAGTGAAGAAATTGAAATCAATTAAATAAAAAAAATAAAATTTTAATAAAATGAGTAAACCGGTAATAGCAACAACTTCATTGGCAGGATGTTTCGGATGTCACATGTCGCTTTTGGATATTGATGAAAAGATCTTGGACTTGATAGAATTGGTTGAATTTAACAAATCTCCGATTGATGATATCAAAACATTTACAAAACCCGTAGATGTAGGAATTATTGAAGGCGGATGTTGCAATAGTGAAAATATCCACATTTTAAAATATTTCAGGGAAAACTGCAAAATTCTTGTATCTCTTGGGGAATGTGCCATGATGGGCGGGCTTCCTGCCATGAGAAATACCATTCCTCTTGAAGAATGTATCAGAGAAGCATATCTGGACGGTCCATCCACTTCAAATGTGGAAGGTATATTGCCCAACGATGATGAACTTCCCATTATTCTTGACAAGGTATATCCATGTCATGAAATAGTAAAAATAGATTATTTTCTTCCGGGATGTCCTCCGAGAGCGGATTTGATCTGGGATGCACTATTACATTTGGCAGCAGGAAAAAAACTCGAATTGGCTTATGAATCATTCAAATATGATTGATCAAATATCAATGTTGACTTTTTGATAAAACAAAATAACTTAATAAAATATTCAGATTATGTCTCAAAAAATAATAATAGATCCGGTAACAAGAGTAGAAGGTCATGGTAAAGTAACAATTTATCTCGATAATGATAACAATGTCAGTCAAAGCAGATTGCACATAGTGGAATTCAGAGGTTTTGAAAGATTTATTCAAGGCAGACCATATTGGGAAGCACCTGTATTAGTACAGCGCTTATGTGGTATATGTCCGGTCAGTCATCACCTTGCTGCCGCCAAGGCAATAGATGTTATCACAGGAGCTGGAAAAGGTGACGGATTAACTCCTACAGCAGAAAAAATGCGCAGATTGATGCATTACGGACAAATATTCCAATCTCATGTTTTGCATTTTTTCCATTTGGCATCACCAGACCTTTTGTTTGGATTGGATGCTGCTATTGATATTAGAAATATTATAGGTGTTGCCAAGGAAAACAAGCATCTTGCAGTGATGGGTATAATGATGAGAAAATTTGGTCAGGAGATCATCAAAGTTACGGCAGGAAAGAAAATCCACGGAACAGGAGCTATTCCGGGAGGGATAAACAAACATCTTTCGGTAGAAGAACGGGATTCATTTCTTAAGGGAGATAATAGTATTGATCAAATGATTGACTGGTCTCTTGAAGCATTGGCTTTTTTAAAAAATTATCACAAAAATAACAAAGACTTTATAGATAATTTCGCATCATTCCCTTCAAGTCATTTAAGTATCGTAAGAAAAGACGGTGCTATGGATCTGTATCACGGAGTAATAAGAGCTGTTGACTACAAAGGAAACAGAATACTGGATGATGTCGATTATCACGATTACCTTGATTATATCGCCGAAGGAGTTAAGAACTGGAGTTACATGAAATTCCCGTATCTCAAGCATCTCGGACCGGATAAAGGATGGTATCGTGTAGGTCCTTTGGCTAGGCTCAATACCTGTGATTTTATACCTACCCCACTGGCACAAAAAGAATTTGAAGAATTCAGAAGTTATACGGGAGGAAAACCTAATAATATGACAATGCACTATCATTGGGCAAGACTTATCGAAACGCTTCATGCGGCAGAGGTAATGAAGGAACTTTTGAATGATGATGATCTGTTATCGGGCGAACTGGTGATAAAAGGTGAAAAACAAAGTGAAGGAGTAGGAGTAATTGAGGCTCCGAGAGGTACATTGATTCATCATTACAGGATTGATAAAAATGACCGGATTGAAATGGCAAATTTGATAGTTTCTACTACCAACAATAATAATCCTATGAATCTGGCTGTAAATGAAGCTGCAAAACAAATGATGCAAGGACAAAGAGAGATAACCGAACCTATGATGAATGCTGTCGAAGTAGCTATCAGAGCCTATGACCCATGCTTGAGTTGTGCTACTCATGCTCTTGGACAAATGCCATTGGAAATAGTACTGAAAGACAAAAATGATACGATAATACAGGTAAAGAGAACGTAAAATCCAAACAAATGAATACACTAATATATGCATACGGCAATCCAGGAAGAATGGATGACGGACTAGGAAGTGAACTGGTAAATGCTCTTGAAAAATGGGTACTGGAAAATCATAAAGAGAATATTGAATTTGATTGCAATTATCAGCTCAATATAGAGGACGCCTATGAAATATCCACAAAGGACCTTGTGATTTTTGTTGATGCATCAAAGGAAGATATCCAAGACTTTGTATTGACAAAAGTTGATGAAAATTCAAAAATGAGTTTCACCTCACACGAAGCATCTCCGGGATATATTTATTATCTTTCAAAAAAATTGTTCGATAGATCACCTGAAACATTTCTGTTGCATATAAAGGGTTATAAATGGGATTTTAAACAGGGATTATCAAATGGAGCCAAACACAATTTGCACAAAACAATTGCCTATATGAAAATCATTTTAACGGAACCTGAAAAAATACTAAAATTGAAACATAACATTATTCAAAACTAAATAATAGCAATATGGATCTCACAACAAAATATCTCGGACTTGAATTAAAAAACCCATTGATTGTCAGTAGCTCAAAATTAACAAAAGAATTTGACAGTATAAAATATTGTGCAGAAATGGGTGCTGGCGCAATAGTCACAAAATCAATTTTCGAAGAGCAGTTATTGGCTGACCATGACAAACTTAAAGATCAGGATGCAAAATATTTTTGGTATCCTGAAGCAGTTGAACTGATAAACAAACACTCAAAGGAATTCGGCTTAAAAAAAGTACTGGATCTCATCAAACGGGTAAAATCCGAACTTGATATTCCGGTTATTGCCAGTGTAAATTGTATTTCCGATCAGGAATGGACAAATTTCGCAGGTGTATTTGAAGAAGCCGGAGCAGATGCAATAGAACTGAATATCGCTATAATTCCTTTTGATAAATATACTACCTGTACTGAAATTAATGAAAGATATCTTGATATACTGAAAAATGTCAAAAAGCATGTAAATATTCCGGTAAGTGTGAAACTTGGAAGTTATTTTACCAATATCATAGGAATGACACACAAACTTGACCGCACAGGAGCGGACGGACTGGTACTTTTCAACAGATTTTACAGACCCGATATCAATATAGAAACGGAAGAAATCATAAACACAAATATCTTAAGCGGTCCCAGCGAAGCGACAAGATCATTGAGATGGATTGCATTGTTGTCGCATCAATTGGAATGCGACCTAAGTGCCGGAACAGGCATCCATGATTATAATGCAGTTATAAAACAATTATTGGTCGGTGCTGATGCAGTTCAGATTTGTTCAGCTTTATTCAGGCACGGAATCAGTTACCTTGAAACTATTTTATTTGACATAGAAAAATGGATGAGAAGACGAGGATACAATTCACTTTCCGAATTCCAAGGCAAAATACATAAAATGGGAGGAGAGGAAGTAGCAAAATTTGAAAGGATACAATTTTTAAATAAGGATTAACCGGAAGAAGTCGTTTGTAGAATAAAATTCAAACGGCATTTTATCCATTACCCCATAAACCACATATTTGTTGGCAGTAGTACATTTAAGATTTTTATTATAACTATGAAAACTTAAATAAATCTGAATAAATTTTTAGTTTCAAATGCACAATTTTATTTTTTATTTGTTAAGTCTTTGTATTAAAAAATGATTAATTAAACAAAAGAAAAGAATTATGGCGATTTTTGATGATAACATTAGAAAACAACTAATTGACCTATTGGGAGATATTCCACAAAAAGTAAATATTTTATTATTCACTAGCGAAGAAAACTGTCGATCATGCAATGATACCAGGCAATACATGACTGAATTTGCAGATCTGAATGAAAATATCAATCTTGAGGTATATGATTTTGATAAAGACAAGGAAACAGCTGAAAAATATGACATAAAACGTGTTCCTACAATCGCAGTACTCGATAAAGATCATAGCGACAAAGGAATCCGGTTTAACGGTATTCCTGCAGGATATGAAATTCATTCTTTGATGGCTTCTGTAAAAGGTGCTGCAGGTGTTCCGGGAAATATTACACAGGAACAAATTGACAGAATATCAAAAATTGATAAAGATATACATATTCAGGTATTTGTAACTCCGACATGTCCTCATTGTCCTACTGCTGTTATATATGCTCACAAAATAGCTGAGAAAAGTCCGAATGTAAAAAGCGAAATGATAGAAGCCACTACATTCCCCGAATTATCACAAAAATACGGAGTAAGAGGTGTACCTAAGATCATAATCAATGAAACTCATGAATTTGTAGGAGCTCAGCCTCTTGATAAATTTCTGGAGACTATCGAAAATGTATAGAAAAAGATAAAATAATTAAAATTCTATTTTATGAAAGTACTTATGATATATGCTGACAGGTTTGCTTATAAACCTACTATTAAGACATTGGATTTTGTACCTGAAATGATGGAAAGCATGGAATACAATAATGTTCAGGTTGCTTTTATACAGGTTGAGAAAGAAGATGAGGAGAAGATTCCAACAAAGAAATTTACAAATTTCATAAAATGGTTAAGCCGTAAAAATGAATTTAAAACCATAATATTACATTCTTTCGGGCATTTATCGGAAAGTAAGGCTGATCCCAAGTTCACTCTTGATGTATTGAATCTTTTTGAAGAAAAACTAAAAAATGCCGGTTTTGAAGTATATCAAACTCCATTTGGATACTTTTTAGATCTTGATATCAAAGCTCCGGGTTATTCTCTGGCGAGGGTATTCAAAAGTATGTAAGGTTTGAGCCAAAATCGATATTATGACATAAAATGTATTATAAAATAAATATATTTTAATTATTTAGAGTATGTAATAAACCTATAAACAACTGATAAATATATTAGTATTAGTTTTTTTGGCACGATGTTTGTTGTATAATACTTGAGTTTTGGTTATTAAATTGAGTAATGCCCGTGTTATAGAGATAATACGGGCTTATTTTTTGTTCCTTGGTTTGATATAATCTTTATGTTGTTTTACATAAGTTTTATTTATATTGTATAATATCCCTATATTAAAAACAGATGCTTCCGTGTCTTTATTGAATCCGTATCTAACATAAAAATAACCTGCACTTCCAAAAGAACCGACTCCCATATTCATCTCAATTACATACGTCTTAAACATAGATCTGCTAACTCCTTTATCTCTATATGTCTTACTGAAAATCAATTCGGTTTTAGTATATTGTATTCCACCTCCTATTGAAAATCCCTTTGCATAACCGGGCAAAAACATACTTAATCCCCTATAATTGATCTTTGCCATAAGGGGAAACGCGACAGCTCCCATTCCCTTAAAATCCTTCAAGGCAAAAGAAGTAACCCCAAGGTTTACCTGTCCTTCCAAAGATAAGGAAATATTTTCAGTTCCAAGCCAAACTTTAGTTCCGTAGATCAAATTCAACATAGCATTGCCTGAAGCGGGATATGCAATATCATCTTTAGGATTAACATATCTTTGATATAAATCAATACCGCCAATAGTTCCGAAACCTATTTGTGAAAAAAGATTTTGATATATGAATATGATTGAAATAAAAAGTAGAATTTTTTTCATTTTAACACGGATTTATTTTCAAAAATAGTAAATTTTATTTAATAACAGTTCTAAAACAAATAAAAAAAGCGCAATTGACATACATGCGCTTTTTTAAAATATTATTTTATATGAATTCAGGGATTAAATACTCTCTATCCAACCAAATTCATCTTCTATCTCTCCTTTTCTGACCTGATTTATATAATTCTGAACAAAATTGGCAATATTATATTTATCAACATCAAAATTCATGATTTTATCTTTGATCGCCAATTTATTTATTTTAGCAACTATTGCAGCGGTTCCCGATCCGAAAACCTCTTTTAATTCTCCTTTGTCATACGCTTCTATAAGTTCATCAATGGACAACAATCTTTCTTCAACTTTATATCCTTTTGCCTTCATCAAGGTGATAATACTATCCCTGGTTATACCTGCCAATACTGCTCCGTCCAACATAGGTGTTACTAATGTATCTCCTATCACGAAAAAGATATTCATCGTGCCAATCTCCTGAACATATTTCCTGTGAATTCCATCCAGCCACATTATTTGATCATAACCTTCTTTTTTTGCCAATTGGAAAGGATACAAAGATGCTCCGTAGTTTCCTGCCGTTTTAGCCTCCCCTATTCCACCTTTTACTGCCCTTACAAATTCAGTCTCTGCTTTTAAGCTCAAAGGTCTATTGTAATATGGACCGGAAGGCAATGTAAGAATAATAAATTTATAATTAAATGATGGCTTTACTCCGACAACAGCATCCATTGCAAACATCAAAGGACGAATATATAAAGCGCTTCCTATAGCTTTGGGTATCCAGTTCACTTCCAGTTTTACCAGAGCTTTTACCGCATCAATAAACACATCTTCAGGTATTGAAGGCATACTCATTCTATTGGCTGATCGATTAAATCTTTTCGCATGCATTTCCGGTCTGAATAATATCGGTTTATCATCATTTGTCAAAAATGCCTTCATCCCTTCAAATATAGTCTGACCATAATGTAGCGTAAGATTTGCTGGATGTATTGAAAGGTTTTCAAGTGGCTTTATTTCAAAATTTTGCCACTTTCCATCAATATAATCGGCTACAAACATATGGTCGGTAAAAGCAGAACCAAAAGCGGGCATATTATTAAAATCAAATTTAGAAATGTTGGATTTTTCAATTTTCGTTATCTTAATATCTGTACTCATATCATTGATTTGTTACTTCAAAAAATTATTTCAATTAAAAATTCGATTTATCGATCTCACCTGATTTTATGTTTGAATCTATCCGAGACTTTTAAAACACTTTTGTGATTTTAAAAAATCCATTAAATCAAATTCATATTTTCACAAAATTAAATTGCTAGTTATTTCTTAACTTTATAAAAATATTTTACTTTTATTAAAAACATTGATTAATCAAAACAACCAATAATTTATAATTGTTTGCAATTTAAGAAAATTTGAAATAATAATTGTGTTTTTCTTCATATTTTTATGAAATAAATTTTTAATTTTGATTTTGTATAAATATTGAAATATAATTTTATGCTTGAAAATAAAGACTATATAGATTTCCCCGTTTATAAAATATCGGATAACTCCAAAGGCAAACTGGTAAAATCAAATGAATTTTCACATGCTTATCTTACTATGTTGATTCCTGAAAATGATAATTCCTCTGCAAATCTTGATTTCCTGAAAAAAATAATTTCAGCATTGAATATTTCCTGGGAAAGTGACTGCAGAATAAGAAGTTTTCAAATCTATACTAAAATAGATATTTATAAAATATTACACGAGGATAAATCAAAATATATTTTATCATTTGGTTTTGCTCCGGAGAACTTTAATTCACAGGCTATCTTAAATACCAATAAATGGAATAAATTCAATTCTTTTAAAATGCTTTTGTCATTTACATTATCAGGATTAAAAGATAATAATGTAAATAAAAGAATATTGTGGAATGAACTTCAAAAAGAATTCAATGGAAAATAAAAAAGTTTTAATTTTTGCTACATCAAATAATAATAAGATCATAGAGGCAAATAAATTACTAAAGTCTGCTACTCCATATATTATTATCAGTAAAGAGGACGCAGGTATTCCAGATGATATTCCTGAAACAGGTACTACTATAGAAGAAAATGCAATCCAAAAAGCTAATTATATCTATGTCAATTTCAAAAAAAATTGTTTTGCTGAAGATACCGGATTGATTATTGATGCTCTTAATGGCGAACCTGGAATTTATTCGGGAAGATACGCCGGAGAGGATAAAGATGATAAAAAAAATATAGAAAAAGTACTAAATAACATCAAAAATAAAACTAATAGAACGGCAAGGTTCCAAACTGTAATCGCCTTGATATTAGATGGAAAAATGTACGCTTTCGAAGGGAAAGTCGAAGGCAAAATAATAGATACTCCCCGCGGAACGAAAGGATTTGGCTACGATCCTATCTTTGTACCGGATGGATTTGATAAAACATTTGCAGAACTGGGATTGGAAATTAAAAACAAGATAAGTCACAGAGCAAAAGCTATGGAAAAACTCAAGACGTTTTTATTAAAACACTAATAAATTCTTTCTAAAACAATATCAGAGTTTAGGTTGAAACTCTTTTTCAAATTTAGACCAAGGGGTTGTTTTAAAATAATCTTCACCGAAATAATTAATGATATATTCAAAATCTTTGGCACTTCTGTATCCTGGAAGTACCTGCAACAATGCTATGTCTTCAGTAAGAAATACGTATGTGGGATAAGACAGATTATTTTGCGTCAATGCTGCAGCCAATTCATGATATCCCCTCCTACCCGACTTAACGAATTTATAAACAGTGCCGTCAAATTCTACATCTTCTTTTTGTTCTGCATTGAATTTCACAGCATAATAATGCTTATTTATATAATCGACAATAACAGGATTTGTAAAAGTTGTTTTATCCATTCTTTTGCACCAACCACACCAATCCGTATATAGATCAACAATGACTTTGCGTTTCTCTACCTTCTCCTTTTCAATCATTTGGTCCCAGCTCATCCAGTTTATTTTTTTTTGAGCAAAAGAGGACAAGGAAATTAAGGAGAATAATATAACAATTATTGTTCTCACTGATTTATTCATTTTAAATATTTATTTTTTAAAACCGATATTAACAGAAAATGTTTTATTTACTTATTATTTTTAATAAATATTTGACACTTTTGTATCTATTTAACATTTTTTTTAACAAATTTTAAAACAAATTAAAACATATCGTGTTTAGATAATCGAAGTATATTTTAGCAAATTAATAAAAAATCATTTTTAATTAAAAAATAATTATGGCAACTATCAAATTAACAAATCAAATGTTTTTAGATGAAATCTTTGATTACACTACAGAAAAAGAGTGGAAATACAAAGATTCTGTTCCTGCGATCATTGACTTCTATGCAGATTGGTGTGCACCTTGTAAAATGGTAGCACCGATATTGGAAGAACTTTCCGGTGTTTACGAAGGAAAATTGAAGATTTACAAACTTGATACTGAAGCAGAAAGAGAATTGGCTGCTGTTTTCGGTATAAGAAGTATTCCAAGTATTTTATTTATTCCTGTTGACGGAAAACCAATGATGCAAGTAGGAGCATTACCTAAATCAACATTAATTGATGTTATAGAAAAAGAATTATTAAAAGAAAAAACCGAAGAGGTTTAAATTCTTAATTCAGATAAAAAAAATTAGCTTGTTGTTTCAACAAGCTTTTTTTTTGTTATTTTGTATTATATTTGTTCTTAAATAATCATTTGTTAAATTGAAAATACTTGTAATCAGATTTAGTTCGATCGGAGATATAGTCCTGACATCCCCCGTCGTAAGAATAATAAAAAAGCAACTCAACGCAGAGGTTCATTTTATTACGAAAAAGCAGTATGTCTCGTTGCTAAATCACAATCCTAATATAGATAGAGTATATTCCATCAAATCAGATGTCCGGGAAGTAATCAAAGAACTGAAAAATGAACAATATGATTACATTATTGATTTGCATAATAGCTTAAGAAGTAAAATATTGAAGTTATTATTAAGAAAAAGATCATTTTCATTCAGAAAAAAAAATATCAGAAAATGGTTGATGGTCAATTTCAAATTGAAAATGGAAATACCGCATATTGTAGAAAGATATGTTAAGACTTTGAATCATTTTAATATTAAAAATGATAATAAAGGACTGGATTTTTATTTTCAAAATAATGAAAACCTGTTTAAGACTTATGATATTCCTAAATCCTATATATGCATATCGCTTGGAGCAAAGCATTTTACTAAAAAAATGCCTCCTGACATTTTAAAAAAAATCATTTCGCAATTAGAATACAAATTTGTTCTGACCGGTGGCAAGGATGTTGTGGAAGATGCTATTTCCATTACAAAATATTATCCTGAGCGCATTATTAATCTTACAGGCAAAACCAGCATTTACGAATCTGCCCGGCTAATAGAGCAAAGCCGTTTTTTAATAACATCGGACACAGGAATGATGCATATTGGCGCTGCATTAAAAAAGAAAATGATTGTGATATGGGGAAGTACCGTACCTGAATTTGGCATGTATCCGTATTATGGCAGCGAAGATATTATGCATTTTAATAGCGAGGTTAAGAATTTATCATGCAGACCTTGTTCCAAAATAGGATTTGACCATTGTCCCAAAAATCATTTCAAATGTATGATGAACCAGGATATAGATAAGATTATACATTTTGCGCACCAATTGCTAAAAATTTAAAATTTGTCGTTTT
>Ga0256913_10001213_pt1 | contig 13287 bp, 8 predicted proteins | sample Axial_MatmetaG_FD_185970 | JGI IMG/M metagenome (GOLD analysis project Ga0256913, IMG submission 185970) | Deep-sea worm associated microbial mat communities from Axial Seamount, Juan de Fuca Ridge, Pacific Ocean - Axial_Mat | ecosystem: Environmental > Aquatic > Marine > Oceanic > Microbial...
TGGTACTGATGTAGCAAAAAGTATTTCTGATATCATCTTAACCGATGATAATTTTGCAACTATTATTATAGCCGTTAAAGAAGGTCGCCGTACATATTCAAATATCATTAAAGCCATACAATTTCTTCTTTCTGCAAATACTGCAGAAGTATTAGCTTTATTTGTAGCTACTTTTTTAAGTTGGAAGTTTTTATTCCCAATACATATACTATGGATTAATTTAATAACAGATTCATTTCCTGCTTTAGCTTTAGGCATGGAACACTCCGAAAGCGATATAATGGATAAAAAGCCTAGAAAGATACAAAAGAATTTATTTGCAGGAATGTTAGGCAAAAATATTATAATACAAGGGATTTTACAAGGTGTTATTGTATTAGGTATTTACGCATATGCCATTACAAATTTTTCAGTGCCAACTTCAATAACCATGGTATTTTTAACATTAGGTTTAATTCAACTATTCCATGTTTTTAATGTACGTGCTATGGATAAAAGTATATTTAAAAGTAATTTCTTTTCAAATAGATACTTGTTTTTAGCAATAATACTATCTGCTTTTTTACAAGTAAGTGTTGTTTTAATCACACCTTTGAATAGTATTTTTAAAACTGTGCCACTATCTTTATATCAATGGATAATTGTATTGACTGGTTCTTTTCTAATTATACCTTTAGTAGAATTAACAAAAATACTTGTAAAACTTTTTAAAAAATAATAGTTACCTATTTTCATCAACTAGGCTTTTAATGTTATAAATCTTTTTAGTTATTATAGCTGCAATTTCATTATTTTCAATTGCACTACTATTCCAACTTATAATCCTTCTTTGTTTATTCATTTTTATATTCAATTTATATGTTGTAGAATCAGCTAATTGTTCTTTTACATCAAAAGATGTAGGAAGATAGCTCCATATTTCTTTTATCTGCTTATAAATAACTTGTTCTTCTTCTTTTGTTAAGTTTAATACATCCTTCATATCTTTATTTTTTTCATCATAATGTCTATATGTATTATCAAAAGTAGAAATACCATAATAATGTGTCCATCCTCCGTATATCTCAAGTGAAAAATTGAAATCCTCAGGAATATTTTTCGTACAAGCTATATTAACTAATAATATGCCTATTAATATAATTAATAAAAAATTTTTAATAATTTAATTTTCTCCCTTTCATTATATTATTCAATTGTTTTTTTGCCCTTTTATATTATATCACTTGAATATGTTTGTAAAAAGCAATATAATATCAATGGAAATATATTTTTACAAAAGAGGACTTTTCTGTGAATGAAAATAACAAATTCTACGACCTAACGTATCCTCAAAAAGGCATATGGAATTTAGAAAAAATGTACCCTAACACTAGTATAGGGAATCTTTCTGCAACCCTAAAAATCAATAAAAACTTAGATTTAAAGATAATGGCTCAAGCCTTAAACTATATTATAAAAAAAAATGATGCTCTTAGAATGAGAGTAACTGAAATTGATGGTGAAGCCAAACAATATATAACTCCATATAAATACCAAAAAATAGATATGCTTGATTTTTCAAATAAAGATATTAGCGAGTTATACAAATGGGATACTAAAATGACTCGCGAACCTTTTTTCGCGTTAAACTCTCCTCTTTTTCATACTGCAGTATTAAAAGTTACAGAAGATTCAGTGGCACTATATGTTAAATTCCATCATTTAATAGGAGATGCATGGACGCTAGTTGAAATTGGAAATGATCTTATGATTTATTATCAAAAAATTATTAGCGGCGAAGTGATTGATGATGTCATGGCACCTTCATATATTGATTATGTGGAAAAAGAACAAAAATATTTACATTCTGAACGTTTCTTAAAAGATGAAGCTTTTTGGTTAAATAAATTTAATTATTTGAACGAGTTAACCACTCTAAAGCCTAATAAAGATAACCGTTTATATTTAAAATCTAAAAGAAAAACATATATTATTCCTGAAAAGTTATGTAAAAAAATTCGAGAACATTGCGCTTTAAATAAAACTTCTATTTTTAGTTTATATATAAGCGCTATGGCGTTATATTTCAATCGTACTAGAGGTGTAGATGAAATTGTATTTGGTACTCCCGTTTTAAACCGTTCAAACTTAAAAGATAAAAAAACTTATGGGATGTTTATTAGTACAGCTCCAATTAAAATAGTAATAGATGATCAGCAAAGTTATAATACTTTTGCAGAAACTATTAACTCAGATTGGCTATCTTTATTAAAACATCAAAAATATCCTTATACACAACTATTAACAAAACTACGAAAGAAAAATAACAATTTTAAAAAATTATATGATATTGTAATTTCATACCAAAACGCAAAATTTATTAAAAGTGATGAGAACCTTTCCCATGAAGGTCGTTGGCACCTTCCAGGATATCAAACTGATTCTTTAAATATTCATATTAATGATCGAGAAAGTGATGGTAATATTATTGTTGATTATGACTATTTATATGAACTATTTTATGAAAAAGAAATAGACTTCTTACACAAGCATGTAATAAGTTTACTATGGCATTCAATTGATAATCCTAAACGAAAACTTCCTCTTATTGAAATGATATCAGAAGCAGAAAAGAAAAAAATACTTTATGATTTTAATGATACTAAAAAAGATTATCCTAAAGATAAAACTATACAAGAACTTTTTGAAATACAAGTAAACAAAAACCCTAAAGCTAATTGTATTGTATTTGAAGATCAAACTATTACTTATGAACAGTATAATAAAAAATCTAATCAACTAGCACGTTTACTTAGAGAAAAAGGAATACGCAAAGAAGATATTGTTTCTATTTTAATTCCTCGCTCTATTGAATTAATGATTGGCATAATGGGAGTTATAAAGGCAGGTGGTGCTTATTTGCCTCTTGATACTGATTATCCTTTAAATAGAACTAATGTAATTTTAAACGATAGTCAAAGCAAGTTACTTCTTACCCATTCTTCCATAACTAACAATACTATCTTTGATTTGCCAAGTTTAGAAATAGATAAAACAGATTTAAGTAAGTATGATGATTCTAATTTAAACAATATAAATACTCCTAGTGATTTACTTTATATTATTTATACATCTGGAACTACTGGAAAACCTAAAGGAGTTATGATTGAGCATAATTCTCTTGTGAATTTTATTTATGATGCTAAAAATGTTTTAGAACTTTCTTTAGATAGTAAGGTTTTATCTGTTACTACCGTAACTTTTGATCTTTTCATTTTAGAAAACTTTCCTTCTCTACTAAGTGGTGCATGTATGTTTATGGCTAATGAAACACAGCAAAACAATACCATTATGCTAAAAAAATTAATTATGCGTAAAAAAATTAATAGTATCTTAATGACACCATCTAGATTGCAAATGCTATTAGATGAAAAGATTAATCCGGATTTTTTAAAAAACATTAAAATATTAATGGTAGGAGGAGAATTTTTTTCAGAGCATTTATACAAACAACTTCAAAAGGCAACTCAAGCTAAAATCATAAATATGTATGGTCCTACTGAAGCTACTATTGCAGTTTCATATAAAGTAGTGAATAACGAAATAAATATTGGTAAACCCGTAAATAATACAAAAATATATATATTAGATAAACATATGAATCTATTACCAATTGGAGTTCCAGGAGAACTATGTGTTGGAGGAAATTGTTTATCAAGAGGCTATTTAAATAACGATAATTTAACAAATGAATATTTTGTGCAAAATCCTTTTGATGAAAAAAACAAAATTTATAAAACTGGTGATGTGGCAAAATGGTATGCTAAAGGAGAATTACTATATATTGGTAGAAATGATTCCCAAGTTAAAATCAATGGATATAGAGTAGAAACAAAAGAGATTGAAAAAGTAATATTAGAATACAAAAAAATTCTTAATACAATTGTAGTTGCCTTTTCATACGAATCTGGTAAAAAGTATTTGTGTGCATATGTCGTTTGCGATAGTAAATTTCCTATGCAAAAGTTGCGTAATTATTTATCCGATAAACTCCCTAAATATATGATACCTTCTTTCTTTGTTCAAATTGATAAAATTCCACTTTCTTTAAGTGGTAAAGTGAATATAAAGCTACTTCCTTTACCTGATATACATAAAGATCTAAAAAAGGAGATTATATTATCAAGAAATTCTTTAGATAAAACATTAACAAAAATATGGTGTGATTTACTAAATATAAAAACTATAGGAATTGACAATGATTTTTTTGAAATGGGTGGTGATTCTTTATCTGCCATACAATTAATGTCACTATTATATAAACAATATGGCCAACTATCCATACAAGATATTTATACTCACCCCACAATAAGAACCTTAAGCGATTTTTTAGCAAGTGATCCTTTTTCAATCAAATCTACAGCACCTGCAGATATTTTGCTTGATTCTAATAAATTCAATTTTATTGAACAAACCCCATTGTCAGATTTAATAATTAATAAAAAACTTAACAAAATTGATTCTGCCGCCATTACTTATATTCCTGAAGATATTGCAATTTCAATGAATTACTTTAACAAACCTACCTTATTTAATTATATAGAAACTAAATTAGGTAACATAGGGTTGTTTGCTATTCCTATTTCAAGTATAAATATTTATAATAATCCTGATAAATTAATATCTTTATGTGTTCAAGCAATTGAAAAAGCTTATCAATTAGGCGCAAAATCTGTTTCATTGACTGGATTAATCCCTTCGGCTACACATTATGGTCATGATATAGTTGAAGCACTTAAGAAAAAGCCTTTTACAATAGATATTACAACGGGTCATGCAACTACGGCGGCGGCTGTCGTATTATCCGTACAACGCTTATTAAATGATAGTAATCGTAATATAAGGTTAGAACATGTTGCTTTTGTAGGATTAGGCTCTGTAGGAACTTCCGTTACTCAGCTTCTTTTGTCAGTCCTATCTCATCCAAAAACTATTACACTTTGTGACATATATCAAAAAAGTGATTTTTTATATGATTTCAAGAAGCAATTACAAGGTGAATTAAATTTTAAGGGAGAAATTATTATCGCTACTTCAAACGGTATAGACCTTCCTAAATCTGTATACAAAGCTTCATTAATTATTGGTGCTACTAACGTCGCTGATATTTTAGACATAGACAAACTAAATCCTGGAACTCTTATCGTTGATGACTCAGGTCCTCATTGCTTTGATAAATTAAAAGCAATAAAAAGGTTAAATAGTGATACTGATATTTTATTCACTGAAGGTGGCATATTAGAAACTCCAGAGACATTAAATAAAAAAATATACTTGCCTATAGGCTCTAAAGACAGTATATTATCCTCATATAATAAACACTTTACTAGTGAAAATGAAATAACAGGATGTATTTTTTCAAGTCTTCTAACCACAAAGTATAATCAAGTAAGCCCTATATTAGGGACAACCAGCCTTAAAGAGTGTATAATAAATTATAAAGTATTAAAAAAGTTGAAATATATAGGAGCCTCACCTCATTGTGACAGTTATATAATTGATGAAAAACTAATTGAAAAATTCAACGTAATGTATCGCAATATTAAATGAGGCAAATGTATTAATTGGAGATAGAAAATGATTCCTTATGATTTTTCATTTATATTACTACTTATATCCACCATATTAGTAACCGCGTTATTTATTCTAATTATTAAAACAAAAAATAAATCGCAAATTCATTATGCCTTTATCTTTATGATTGCCTCTATTTTTATATGGAGCGTTGGGCATATTTTAGAAATTTTAACAACCAATGCATATGGGCATACTATAATGCTTTATGTATACATATATTATTTTGGATTATGTACAGCGCCTGTAGCAATTCTTTTCTTAGGTTTAATATTTACAAAAACAAGAATTAAACTTACTTGGCGATACGCACTTCTTTTTGTGCTTCCAATGTTAAATTATTTCGTTATTATAACAAATTCTTTTCACCATTTAGTTTTTATTAATTATTCTATTTATAACAGTGACATTGTTCTGGGGAATTATTTTATTATACACACTGCAATATCTTACACTTATATTATTATAGGATTGTTCTATCTTACTTCCTTCACAATTAAGAATTCTGGATTTTTCTCTAAACAATCAATTTTCATTGTTATTGGCGTTATTGTGCCCTTGACTATAAATCTTTTAATTTCTTTTAACGTTGTTATCCTGCCTATTTTTTATACACCAATTTCTTTTTCTATTTCGGTAATATTTTTCGCACTGGCTATTTTAAAATTCCAATTTTTAAATATCTCTCCAATTGCTCTGCAGCGAATTGTAGATCTTATATCTGATAGTTATATTATAGTAAACAAGGATTATGAAGTGGTTGATTATAATAAGGCCTTTATTGATACTTTTTATAATGAATCTCAAATTAAAAGAAAAGATGATTTTTTCAAATTACTTGATTCTATATCATTTAATTCTGCGTATAAAGATCGTATAATGCAATATAATCTTATTGCCATTGATAGCCATACAACAGAAAAATATGAAGAGCATATACAAACAAAATTCGTTGATTTGTTCTTTTCCGTAGAGATTACCCCTATATATTCCACTGATTTATATTTAGGTACAATTATTTTATTTAAAGATATTACACAGGCTAAAAGAGACCTTGAAACTATACAACAAAACCATGCCATATTAATGGAGCAAGAAAGAATGGCTTCCCTTGGACAATTAATAGGTGGAATAGCCCACAACTTAAAAACACCTATTATGACTTTATCAGGTGGACTAGATACTTTAGGTGCTTTAACTGATGAATATGATAAATCAATTGATGACAAACAAGTAACCCCTAGCGACCATCATGAAATTGCAGGCGAGTTAAAAGATTGGATTGAAAAATTAAGACCTTATTGTTCTTATATGTCTGATGTTATATCTGCCGTTAAGGATCAAGCAGTTAATTTAAGCGACTCTACTACTAGTAGTTTTATCTTAGGAGATTTGTTAAAAAGAGTAGATATCTTGATGAAACATGAATTGAAAAAATATCATTGTAAATTAAATATTATTACAACAGTGGATGATTTAACAGAATTTAAAGGTGAAGTTAATAATCTAGTTCAAATATGTGATAACCTTATTGTTAATGCCATTCAAGCTTATGGTGATAAACCGGGAGAAATAGATTTAAAAGTAGAACAAAAAGGTACTGATATTCTTTTTTCTTTTAAAGACTATGGAATGGGTATTTCTCCTGAAATAAAAGACAAACTATTTAAAGAAATGCTTACTACCAAGGGGAAAAATGGTACCGGTTTAGGTTTATATATGTCGTATGCTACAATTAAAGGACGTTTTAATGGTACAATGTGGCTTGAATCCGAATTAGGTAAAGGTACTACATTTTACATCTCTATTCCTTATTTTAATCTAGAAACAAAATAGTATATGTTAATTTGCAATATATTTTAAAAGAAGATGAATATATACCCCACTCATTATTAATAGCCCTGGTACAAATGAAATAAATGCTTTTTTATTGATAATACCTTGTTGTTTATATTGTATTTTTGAATCTTCTGTTCTGTTTTTCAATATATTCATTAACCCTATTATTGCAAAAGAACATATTAGCGCAATAAATCCAAGCCCTATTATAGTAAATATTATAATAGAAATATTTTGATGAGCTATATCAGTTATTGATTGGGCTGAATTCATGTCTTTAGGTAATAATTTGACAGATATAAAAGAAATAATAAGAACTGTCGCATTGTTGGTAAAGTGAGCTAAAATGCCCGCCAAAACCGAATTAGTTCTGTATACTATATAGCAAATAATAAGAGATAATATAAACACTCCAATAGCTTTTTCAAAATTAAAATGAAAAAGGGCAAATAAAACTGAAATTATGATGAAACTTTTTTTTACACCTAGTTTTTCAACAGAGGAAAATAATACTCCTCTAAAAAATATCTCTTCTGAAACGGCCGCTATAAAACCTATGACTATTATACTTAATAATAATTCAGGAAAATTTTGTGGAATTGGAATGTCTGCTATTATATTATTTTTAAAAATCAAATTAACTAAAATAACACTTATATAACTAGCCACAAGAGATATAGGAATACTAAATAACATTGTAACTACTATTATTAGTGAATTAACTGCACCTATTTTTTTTATACGCAAATTCTTTTTAATATCAACTTTTAAAACAATGATAAAAATCACTGAAGGTAATAATATTATTCCAATTTCTCCTACTGCTCCTGAAATAAGAAAATTATCAAAAATATGAAGTAAAGAAAAGATAAGAAAAAGTGCTTCTGTAACAGAAAATATTATTCCCCCTTGAAAAATTGTTAATTTTTTATTTTCCAAGAATTTTCCCCTTTTGCTCCATAGTTGGTATTTTTATAATAAAAGTGCTTCCTTTTGACAATGTTGATTTCAATTCAATTTTGCCTTTATAATCGTCCACAATACTTTTAACAATGGATAAGCCTAATCCATAGCCTCCATTCATTTTATTTCTAATTTTATCTGCTCTATAAAATCGTTCAAAAACTTTTGCCTGTTCTTCTTTTGCGATACCTATACCTGTATCTGATATTTCTAATATTGAATAGTTTGTATCTTCATATAACTTTATTATTACTTTTCCTTCTTTTGTATATTTTAATGCATTGTCTAGTATAGAGGATACTAGTTGATATATATCCGTTTTATCTCCTTCGATAAAAGTATTCATTAAAGAACTTTCAACAGCTATATTTTTATTATTAAATTTAATTGCGAATTCTTTTAGTATAACTTCAATTTCCTCACCTAAATTAATAATTTCATAACTACTTGAATTATCTTCACTATCTTTTCTAGATAAAAATAGAAGTTTATTTACTAAATTGCCCATACGCTTTGTTTCTTCATTAACATTCTCTACCCATTTTTTTTGTTCTCCTATTGTTTTATTATAATCTTCAGAAACAATTTCCATATTTGTTTTTATAGCACTTATTGGAGTTCTAAGTTCGTGAGACGCATCCCCTACAAATTGTTTTTGTCTTTCCCACGCTTTTTTTATAGGTTCGATAGCTTTTTTTGTCATAATTAAATTACCTACTAGTACTAGTAATACAGACCCTAGAAATATATAAATTAACTCTCGTTTAATTGCTGTAATAATATCTCTCTCTTGAGTAGCTTCAATAAAATAATATTTTGTTGTTTCCTTCTCTATAAAAAAAGTTATGTAATATTTGTCATCTAATTTAACATACTTCATATCTTTTTTTTTGTTTTTTACAAGTTCATATAATTCTTTTGTTTCCTCTAAAGATATAGAAGATTCGCTTGTTATATTATTTATAATTGCACCATTTTGGTCCTCTTCAATAACTATTAACATACCACCAAAAACCCTTTTTGATCTCTCTGGTTTACTACCTGGTTTAAGCAAGAACTGATCATAATATTGAGATATACCTTTGTCCTCTTCTAGCGTTCTTTTAATATTTGTAACTTGTCTTGTTAAGGTTGTTCTCATTGATATAAACACAAAAGAAAATACAACTAATAAAATAGCTATAATAATTCCCATATTAACAATTGCCAGTTTAATACGTACTTTTTTAAACAATTACTTCTCCTCTTTTAGTCTATATCCTAACCCTCTTATTGTTTCTATTATAATATTCGAATCTTTAATAACAATTTTTTTTCGTAAATTATGTATATATATTTCAACAATAGTTATCTCAGCTTGTGAATCAAAGCCCCAAACTTTATCAAATATTTTATCCTTTGACATAACATACCCTTTATTTAAAATAAGATATTCTAATATTTGTCCTTCTTTAAAAGTTAATTTTTTTTGTATATTGTTTATTTTAATAGATAATGATGAAGGTTTAAATTCTAAATTTCCAATAGTTATTATATCAATATCATGAATATCATTTTCCTTACGTCTTAAAAGAGCTCTTATTCTTGCTAATAATTCTTCTGAAGAAAAAGGTTTTATCAAATAATCATCCGCCCCATGGTCTAGTCCTTCAACTTTATCTGAAATAGCATCCATTGCGGTTAAAAATATTACTGGTGTTTTTAACCCCTCTTTTCTAACTTCTTTTAATATATCTATACCATTTATAGAAGGCAACATTCTATCTAGTATAATTAAATCATAAATATCTAACAGTGCATTATAAAGACCATCTTGCCCATCATAAAAAACATCTACTTCATATTTATGTTTTTTCAAAATATGTGCTAATGCATCTGCTATATTAACTTCGTCTTCCACAAGTAATAATCTCATAATATTTCTTCCTTTTTTTCATTATATCACTTTTTAATAATTGAAACTTTATTTTATTAAGGTTTTATAAAGGTTACTATCTTATTATTATTTTAATACTTAGTATGTGGAGGAATATATTTTGAAAAAGAAAAATAAAAAAATATTAACATGGATAATAATAATTGTTTTCTTATTAGCTGTTGGTTTTGGTATTTACAAATATATAGATAACAAAAACACAACATCAACTAATGATAAAACCATAATGACAAAGCGAACAGCTGTCGTAAAATTAGGTGATGTTAGCCAAACTTTGGCAGCTTCTGGCCCTATTGAATCAAGTGATACCAAAAATTATAAAGCATCCTTTCAGGGTGAAATTGATACTATAAATATCGACAATGATGATTTTGTAAAAAAAGGAGATGTTTTAATTACCTTTAGTACAACTAGTTTAGATGATCAAATAGAAAATTTAAATAATCAAATAGAAAACTCATATGACTTAATAGATTCTGCAAACGATGATATTATCAATTTACAAGATAGTATTTCAGATATATATGAAAACATAACACAAAAACAAGAAGATATCGCTGATTTACAATTGGATATTCAAGAGCAAATAGATAGCAAGTTAAGCACAACAATATATGCCCCAATTTCAGGAATCACTTTTAATATCAGAGTTGAAGAAGGAGATATGATAAATGATGGCACCATCTTAGCCACCATATCAAATGTAAACATATATAAAGTTGAACTTTCTATGAATGCTAAAATACTTGAAGGTAATATTCAATCAGCTTCTATTTATTACAAGAATACTGAATATAGCGCAATAATAATTTCACATTCAGATTATACATATAAAGATAAATTTGGAAGTCCTCTTGTTGATGTGATTTTACAATTCGAAACAACTGTGAGTTTACCTAGTGGTGATAAAGTAAGCGGTATAATTGTAGTTGATAATATTAAATACTATTCTAATCGCGATTCACTACCTTATTATGCAATTAATGAAAAAGTAACTTCAACTATACAAGGAGAATTGCTATCTCTTAATATAGTAGAAAAAGAGTTTGTTAATAAAGGAGATATATTAGCTACAATAAGTTGTGAATATATTGATAATAAAATTGAAGCCCTAAACAATCAAATTGATTTACTAAATGATCAAATTGAATCTTTCAACGATCAAATTGATTCCTTAAATAATCAAATTGAAAAAAAAGGCGACCTTATAACCGACTATACAGAAAATATATCTGACATACAAGAATCAATTGAGACTCTAGAATCAGAATATACCGATCTTAAAATAACTGCTGATTTTGATGGTGTTATATCCCATCTTAATATAGAAGTAGACGATAATATTTCTCCAAATTCTACTTTATTCACTTTAACCTCTATGGATAAACCACAAATTATCATATCAATAGATGAACTTGATATTGCCAAAGTTAAACTAGGTATGGATTCATCTGTTGTAATTGATGCATTAGAAGATACTTTGAAAACTCCAATTAGCGCCAAAGTAACAGATATTGCTCTTTTAGGTATTAATCAAGGTGGTGTTACTTCATATAACGTAACAATAACATTAGAAGAAAATATTGAAGGGTTAATGCTATCAATGAACTCAACTGCAACAATCTTTATTGATATAAGTTACGACACATTATATGTTCCAATTGAAGCAATAACCATACTAAATGGAACAAAATACGTATACATAAAAACAGATGGCACAGATATACCTGAAATTAATTCAGATATGCAACCTTCATTTGGTGGAAGAAAAGGAAATGTTGATACTTCTACAATGACAGAAGAACAATTGGCCAGAATAAAAGAAAGAAGAGAAGCAGCTGGCTTAGGTGACGCTGATATAGAAAACATGAATTCAACCGCAAACTCACTACAAGAATACTATACTGGAACAAAGCTAGTCGAAGTAACAACTGGTGTTTTTAATGAATCATACATTGAAATAACAAGCGGCTTGGAAAAAGGTCAAATCGTTGTATTGCCACCAACATATACTACTACTTCAACTAACGATACCTCAGGTACTGGTCTATTTGGTTCTCCCACAAAAAGAGTACCTGGTATGGGTAGTGGAGGTAAATAATGGCTGAATTAGTAAATATTAAAAACCTAAAAAAGACCTATAAAATGGGTGAGACTTATGTCAAAGCCTTAGATGGAATAAATTTAATAATTAATAAAGATGAATTTGTTTCTATCATCGGTCCTTCAGGCAGTGGTAAATCTACACTTATGAATATGATTGGCTGTCTTGATATACCTGATGAAGGTACATATCATCTTGAATCAATTAATGTTTCTGAATTAAGTGATAGTAAGTTGGCAAGCATAAGAAGTCAAAAAATAGGGTTCATATTTCAAGGCTTTAATCTTTTACCTAAATTAACTGCATTAGAAAATGTTGAGATGCCTTTAATATACCAAAATTACTCACATAAAAATAGAAAATTAAAAGCTATTGAAGCTTTGGAAAAAGTAGGTTTAGGTGATAGGTTACATCATAAACCTACTGAACTTTCAGGAGGACAACAACAAAGAGTAGCAATCGCTCGGGCTTTAGTTGCAGATCCACCCATTATTTTAGCAGACGAACCTACTGGTAATTTAGATTCTAAATCTGGAAAAGAAATAATGGATATATTAATTGAATTACACAAACAAGGCAATACTATTATACTTATCACTCACGATACATATATAGCCAATACGGCGAGAAGAAAAATAGTATTAAAAGATGGAAAAATAGTTGAAGATACGAAGGTGCAATAATGGGATTCATATTATCATTAAAAATGGCAATAGCTAGTATAATTAGTAATAAAGGCCGAACTTTTTTAACAATGCTTGGCGTAATAATTGGTGTTTCTGCCGTAATAGCTGCAACAGGATTTGCTATGGGGACTTCAAAAAGTATTACT
>Ga0256913_10001214_pt1 | contig 13285 bp, 9 predicted proteins | sample Axial_MatmetaG_FD_185970 | JGI IMG/M metagenome (GOLD analysis project Ga0256913, IMG submission 185970) | Deep-sea worm associated microbial mat communities from Axial Seamount, Juan de Fuca Ridge, Pacific Ocean - Axial_Mat | ecosystem: Environmental > Aquatic > Marine > Oceanic > Microbial...
AGTATGCTAGGAGCACATCTTACCCCTTTTGCTAAAGATTTTCCGGTACTTTGGGCTGTTGAAGGAACTATGGCTCCTGGTATAATGACTAGCCCTTTTCCTACAAAAGATAATACACAACTTAATGGGGGAATGCTATTGGGCGCTTTGGATTTTCAATTTAAGGAGAAAAATCATATTTATATTGAAGGTGGTTATAAAAATTGGAAGAATTCAGAGTTTGTAAACGATACTATGCATGGTAGTAGGCATACAGGCATTCGTCAATTGTTCTATTCCTATTCAAATGATAAAACAAAAATAAAACTTGGACTTCACGAAACACGTCTTGGCGATTTTTTCCTTATTGATGAGAGAATGGTTGGTGCTAGCCTCGACCAAAATATTGGAGCTTTCGATTTGAATGTTCGGCTTGGGAGTGTAAATAAGAATTTTGCCAGAATGGGTAAATTCTGTGCCAATCGTCATCTTTATGGAATATTAAACCCTGATTATACTGAAAAAATAGGTGAGAAACTTGGTGAAACAAATCTTGCCGGTTTTGTTATTAATTGGGATCCGCATTATTCTAAACCAGTTGAAAATACTGATACCGGAGATGATGAATTTAGTGAAACTGATGAATTTGAGTCAACAGATGAGTTTCACGAAAATCACGATTTTAATGAATTTGGAGATTCTGATGAGTTTTCCGAAGATAATAATGATGATGCTAATGCCAAATCCAATCCATTATTTGTGGTTAAGAATGTTGGTTTAATATTTTACGATGAGTTTGGTTCTGAAAAATATATTCCTGATAATAAGTTTTATACCGGAGCTCTAATTGATATTAATATGCCTTTTAGTTTTGTTATGCAAACAGGTGGTGTTTTTCAGTTTATGAATAATAATGATGCCTTTGTTTATATTGTTAAAATCGCCAAAAGTAAAACTTGGGATAATGCCTCAAATACCAAGCTTTCCGCTGCATATATTGGTAAAGCTAATATTGATGATAATGCTATTTTTCAACCGTTGTTTAGTAATCTTTTTATTGGAGAAGTTATGAGAATGGATGCACCTGATTTCCCAATCTGGCAAGTGGCTCTTAAACATCGTTTTCCCGGTAAATTAAAATTACATATTGCTGTTAAGGCAGTAGGTCAAATAGAAAATGCTAAAACCAATGAACAAGATTTGGAAGTTGGAATGAGAATATTTAATAATCATCTTAAAATTACAGGAATATTAAGTCATGTTAGTTCAAAAGCTTTACCTGACGATTTTATGATGGCTCGATTGGAGATGAGATTGGCATTCTAATGGGGAATACGAATGGTATAATTAATTATTAAAGTAAAGGGTTGTAAAGTATTGTAAAGGGTAGTAAAGTATTGTAAAGGGTAGTAAAGTATTGTAAAGTGTAAAGGGTTGTAAAGTTTAAAGGGTTGTAAATGGTTGTAAAGTATTGTAAAGGGGTGGTAAAGTAATAATTAACACTTTTTAAAATATTATCATTGATAGTATTGAAAAATAATATACTTTTGTTAGCGAATACTAACTAACTATAGTAATCAATTAATTAGCTACAAAAACTTATTAAAATCAGACAAATATGACAAAATTATTGACAAAATTATTGAATTTTAAATGGCTAAGTCTAGCCGCTATAATGCTTGTATCAGCTTTCTTTATTGTTGAGATGAAGGAAAATACAACAATGGAAACCAATCTTGATAAGTATATGCCTCAAGATCATCCTGCTTTTATTTATAGTGATAAAGCAGAAAGTTGGTTTAATATTCAAGATGGAATTATTATCGCTTTGGAGAATAAAAATGGGGTTTTCAATACAGAAACTCTTGATACCTTAAAAAAATTAACGAAACGTTTCCAAAAGTTTGATGAAATAGAAAAAAATGATGTTACATCATTATATACTGCCGACAATATTGTTGGTTCTGATGATGGAATGGATGTAAAAAGATTTTATAAAAGAGTTCCGAAAACAGAAGATAAATTAAAGAAGATAAAGGAAAATGTAGAAAGCAATGAAATGATTTTTGGTCGTTTGGTATCTACTGATGAGACTGTTACGGTAATTATTGCAGAAATAGGAAAAGATGTGTTTACTCAAGATTTCTACAATAGAATACTTGAAACAGCAAAAGCTTCTGAAACAGAAGATATCAAAATTCATGTTGCCGGTCGTCCAATAGTTGAAGGAACAATGGCTCTTCTAGGTCCTGCCGATATGAAGAAAATGGTGCCAATAGTTATACTTGTTATCTTTTTAGTTCTATTTATTACATTAAGGAGTTTTAAAGGTACACTAATTACTTTGGGCGTAGTATTTCTTTCTGTAATATGGGCTTTTGGACTTATGGCAACTGTTAATATCCCAATTTATGCTGTATCAACAATGATTCCTGTAATGCTTATTGCCATTGGTGTTGCTGACGGAATACACCTCTACAGTCATATGCAAGTTTTTATTAATCATAATCCTGATGCTACAAAACGTGAAGCTACGGTTGATATGATAAAACATCTTTGGAAACCGGTGGTAATGACCTCTGTTACAACTGCTGTAGGCTTTATCTCTCTTCTAACTTCTGAGGTTTATCCTGTTAAATACTTTGGCTTGTTTACTGCTTTTGGTGTAATGATGGCAATGGTTTTTTCATTAGTGTTTTTACCTGCTTTGGTAATGATTTTTGGTCTTCCAAAAGCAAAACCTATTGATCATCAAGAGGATAAAGAAGGCCATTCTCATTCAAAACTTGCCAATAATTTTGCTGCTTGGATTATTAATAATAAGTATGTTTCTATTATTGGAACAGCTCTTATTGTTGTTGCTTCTTTGGTGGGAATGCAAGAGATGTGGATTAACTCATCTTTCCTTGATAAATTTGAAAAGGATAGTGATATTGTTATGACTGATAAGTTTATTAACGAGCATTTTGGCGGAACTAGTACTCTAAATCTAATACTTGATGCAGAAGGTAAGAAAGATGTTTTTAAAGAACCTGCTGTGTTATCTTTAGTGGATAAGATGCAGAAAGATGTTGATAATCAACTTGATATTGTGGGGAATACATTCTCACTTGCTGATTATATTTGCAGAATGAATAAGGTAATGAATGCCGATAAGGAAGAGTTTAATACTATTCCTGATGATAAAAATATGATTGCTCAATATTTGCTTCTCTATGAAATGTCAGGCGACCCGGAGAATCTTAATAAGGTTGTAGATTACGATTATGAGAAAGCAAATATTACTTTCCAATTGAAGAGTGATAACTCAAAGGCTATGAATGCAACTTTAGATATTATAAAAACTTATGAGGATGAGTTTAATAAAATGGGAATTACTCTTAATTATGCAGGAAGCGGATATAAAGGACTAGTATTTACCGACCTAATTCTTGAAGGACAAATAAAAAGTTTAATACTATCATTAATTATTATCATTGTGTTAATATCTATAATGTTTAAGAATATTAAGATTGGATTTATAGCATCTGTGCCAATTATTGTTACTGCTGCCATAAGCTTTGGTATTATGGGTTTCCTTAATATTCCATTAAGCACTACAACTGCCTTATTATCAAGTATTGCAATCGGTATTGGAATTGATTATGCAGTGCATTTTCTTGAACAATATAGAACAAATTCTATTGATACTGATGATAAAATGGTGGCTGCTCAAAAGACAATGGCACATTCTGGTAGAGCAATTATTTATAATGCAATAGTGGTAATAGCCGGTTTCTTAGTGCTATTGTTTTCAGTATTTCCACCAAACAGAGAACTTGGTGCTTTAGTATCTTTAAATATGTTTACTAGCTTTGTTGGTACTTTAACAATTATGCTTGTGCTTCTTTATGTTAGTAATGTGTATTTTAAGAAGAAATAAAATAACCAAACAACCAAATAATCAAATAAACAGATAACCAAATAAATATTTCATATTATGAAAACAATAAAAATCAAATTAATAGCAATAGCAGTAATATTAACAGCTGCTTTTAGTGCAAATGCACAATTATCGGGTCGAGATATAGTAGAGAAAGCTTATAATAGACCTACAGGAGACGACCAGACGTCAACATTAACAATGACTTTAACTAATAAGAGTGGTCAAACAAGAGTTCGTAAGATTAAGCAATTTACCAAGGATTTGGGTGATGTTGATAAAAGTATTATGTTTTTTATGTCGCCTGCTGATGTTAAGAATACATCTTTTATGAACTGGAGTTACGATAGTGATAAATCAGATGACCAATGGATATATCTTCCTGCTTTAAAGAAAGTAAAAAGAATTTCTAGTGATAGCAAAAGTGATTACTTTATGGGTTCTGACTTTACTTATGATGACCTTGGCGATCGTAAACTTGATGCAGACGTACATAAACTACTTAAGGAAGAGACTGTTGATGGACACGAATGTTATGTTGTTGAGAGTGTTTCTAAAGATGAAGATTATATATATTCAAAGACTATAACTTGGATTCGTAAGGACAATTTTGTAGGTGTAAAAAAAGAATTCTATGATGAAGATGGAGAGCTTTTGAAAGTTCTTCATATAACAGATGTTAAGAAGATTTCTGGATTTTGGATAGTAACTCATTCTGAAATGAAAAGCGTTCAAAATAATCATAAAACTTTAATTCAATTATCAGATATTAAAGTTAATACTGGTGTTTCTGCTTCCAAGTTCTCTGAGCGAATGATGACTAGAGGAATATAGTGGCAAGAAAACAACACTACAGCTAAATATAGAGTGTTTTATTAGAGACACACTATATTGTTTTTGATGTATTATTGTCAAAAAACTGAAGATAATATTTAAAAAGTAAATGTTCATTAAATGCTAAAAAAGTTTGTCATATTAATTTTTTTTATTTTTTCTATCAGTAGAGTATTTGCTCAGGATAGCATAAAAGTAATTCCAAAAATTAATATGGCAACTATAGCTCAAGAGAATAGTGGAAATAGTTATATAACTTTTCCAACTGATATTGGAAATATTGAGCCGCTTTGGTTTGAAGGAAATATAATCCCCAATTTTAATATTAGAGCTAGTAAAGACTCTAGACTTATTGGAGTTCTTACGCCTCAAATTATTATTAGAATGTACCAATATGAGTCTTTTCCTGTTCAAACGCCAAGCTATATTCCACAACTAACTGTTTATTATTCTCTCAACTCAAAGCAAGCTGTAAAGAGTTTTAGTGCTTTTGGTAAAATTGCTCATCATTCGAATGGTCAAGATGGTGCATTTTATCTTGATGATGGAGAGATAAATACTAAAACAGGCAGTTTTGCTACTAACTATTTTGAGTTGGGAATAGTAAGAACTAAGTTCAACGAAAGATTTAATGCAGTTCAGTTCTTTTCTACTTCTATGGAGGTGCATCCAAAAGGTTTTTCCATAGAAGAACTTGATGGAATCTATAGCAAGTACAGATGGAATAATGTATTATCGTTCTTTAAATTGCCAAATGATTATAAAGATAATAAGAGGGCTAGTATTTCTTTAAAGGGTGAGCTTACTTGGATGTTTGGCGAGCTAAATGATTGGGAAGCTCTTTCTTTGAATAGACTAAATCTGAAATTTACTTTCTATTATCATCCAAAGTTTTTGGAGGATATTGGCTTTTTTGCTCAGATTTATCATGGAATGGACTATTATAATATATATTTCAATCATCAGATATCTGTAATTAGATTTGGAATAATGACAGAAAAATTAAGATTTTAACAACAAAATAATTAGCAATGAGAATTTTTAAAATAAGTGTATTTACAAGTTTATTGATGTTATTAGTAAATTACAATTCAGAAGCTCAAGGAGTAGATGTTTCCGGTTTTGCTAGAACTTACGAAGGGGTAGATTATAAGGAGGGAAACTTCTCAATTATGCAGCAAACACTCAATCTAAATTTTGAAAAAAGAGGGGAGAGGGTAGCTTTTAAAGCAAATCCTATGCTTTATTTGTACAATGCTGATAGCTTAAATTTTAGAATGCGTGAAGTTTATATGGATTTATATTTCAAAAATTTTGATTTAAGAATAGGAAAGCAACAAGTGGTTTGGGGAAAGGCTGATGGAGTATTTATTACGGATATTGTTTCTCCATTGAATTTAACAGAATTTCTTTTGCCTGATTTTGATGAAATAAGAACTGGTGTTATTGCGGCAAAACTTGATTATTACATAGGTAATGGAACGTTGGAAGCAATATATATTCCTCAGTTTACTCCAACAGTACGCCCTGCTTCAAACTCAATTTGGTATATTCAACCCGACTTTCCTGCACCAGCAACTTTCGATTGGTCTAAGAGTGAGATAGCTCCTTCTTTGGAGAATAGTGAGTTCTTTTTGAAGTATTCTCAAATGACTTCTTTTATTGATTTTGAGTTAATGGGAGGCTATACTTGGGACGATAATCCTACTATGCACGTTCAAAAAGTCTTTGGAATGGATACTTCTTCAATGCCTCCAAAACCATATCTTAAAGGCTTGAATATTACTCCGGAACATCATCGCTTGACTGTTGCCGGTGGCTCGTTTAGTTCTGAAATTAAAGGAGTTATTCTTCGTGGTGAAGCTGCTTATTATAATGGTAAATACTTCCAAACAGAGGATATGGCTGCTGAAGATGCTATTATTCAAAAAGATTATATAAACTATGTGGTTGGTCTTGACTTTAATATAGGTTCTGTGAAATTAAGTACGCAGTTTATACAAAAGTATATTCTTGATTATAATGATAAAATGATTGATGATGAAGTAAATAATATGGCAACTTTCTTAATACATTATGATATGATGCGTGAAACTCTTCATCTTGATTTATTCTCTTATGTTGGTTTAACAAAAGGAGATGCACTAATACGTCCAAAAATTACCTACGACTTTGACGATAGTTTCTCAATTCTATTGGGTAGTAATATTTTTGTGGGTGATGAGGAAGGTCAATTTGGACAGTATCAGGATAATTCTATGATTTATACTAAGATTAAGTATAATTTTTAAAAGTTATATTATAATTAAAAAGTGATTTTAAATAAGCTGTAACTATAAAAATATGGCTACTATTTTAAAAAAATATTATTTTTGGCATATATTTTTGTGATTTTCTACAAAAATTATGACAAAATACTAAAGGAATAATTAATTAATTTATTGAATATGAGTAGAATAAGTTTAGTGCTATTGATTTTATCAATTTCAATAAGTGCAGTATTTGCACAAAGTTCGGATAGTATTATTGGAAAATATCGACTTCCAAATAAGCTTGATGTTGAGATTTATAAAGTAGGAGATAAGTATAATGGGAAAATAATTGCTCTTAATGGTTATGAAGATGGTCAGAAAGTAGATTATAAAAATCCCGATGAATCTAAACAAAATACACCATTAATAGGAATGGAAATAATTAAAGGTTTAAAATTTGATAATAAGGATAATGAGTGGATTGAGGGTAAAATGTATGGTCCTGAAAAAGGGATGACCTTTGATCTTAAAGTAACTGAAATACGTGATAATGAAATTCAAGTTGTTGGTTCAAAGTATATTTTCTGGCATACATTAATTTGGAAGAGAATATAATGAATTAAGAGTTTAAGTACTATGAAAAGGGCAGTATATTAATGTTAATATACTGCCCTTTCTTATTTTATTGAAGTAGTTTATCTTATCTTCCAGATAAAGACTTAGGAATTCTTCCTGTATTAATACATTCAGAACGTAGTCGTCTTCCAACTATTCTCTCTACCATTTTACCAATTTCAAGAACTTTGTCAATATCTAGGTTGGTTTCAATATTCATTTCGTCCATCATAACAACCATGTCTTCAGTAGAAACAAGACCGGCTAAGTTAGGGTCTTTATAATAATATTTTCCCGTTCCGGAAACAGGAACACCACTAACAAAATTTGCAGGCTGACCACCAAGACCTCCCATTGAAGATTCATAATTTGTCATTCCTGCTTGTAAAGCCGCTAATACATTTGCCAATCCCCAACCTCTAGTAGTATGGAAGTGTGCAATATGCTTGTCAGGGCTACCGAAATGGTCGAGCAGCATACTGTAATAATCATAAACTCTATCAGGAGAAGCAGAACCATCATGGTCGGCATGCTCAACATCATCAGCTCCAATATCAATCCAGCGTTGTGCAAATTCTACAGCCTTTTTCATTTCTGTAGGTCCTTCAATGGGGCAGCCCCAAATTGTGCTTACTGTACCATTAACTTTTATTCCTGCTGCCTGAGCCTTTGGAATCCATTCTTCACACATCTTCCAGTATTCATTCAATGTTAAACCGGAATTTTGCTTGTGGTGTGATTCGCTTGTAGAAACCATAAATAGTATTCTATCAGGACCATAGCCGTCAAGTTTAGCTTGAATAGCTCTTTCTACTGCTCTTTCTCTAATGGTTATTGCAGTTAGGCTTACATCATCAAGTAGATGTTTAACTTTCTTGCTATTTCGTATTCCTTTAAATAATTCATCAGCATCAGAGAATTGTGGCATTCCTTTAGGATTACCAAAATTACTTACTTCAATATGCTTAAATCCTGCCAAAACTAATTGCTCTAAAGTCCATAGTTTGGCCTGTGTCGGGATAAACTGCTCTTCATGCTGGAAACCATCTCTTACTGTGATGTCTCCTATTGTTACTTTCTTTGGGTAATTCATAAATTTATTATTTACGCTTGCGAAATACTTTCAATATCTTCGTTAAACTCTTATCAAAATTCTGTAATCTACTAAGGTGATCTTCATTATTTTAATAATCGTTTGCCTCAATCTTGAAATTATTTAATCAAGCTTAGTTTATTATTTACATATCTAGAATTAGTCATTTTTCAGGCTAAGGATAATTAGAAAATCTGTATTTCAGCTAAACAATTAACCCAATCAATAACTAAATTATCCTTATAGCTGCATTTCAGGAATATCTCCTTCAACAATAAGTGGTGCTCCTGTGGCGGCAACAATATCTTCTACGCTAACACCCGGAGCTCTTTCAAGAAGTTTAAAACCTTTGTCGGTAATTTCTATAACAGCCATGTCAGAAACAATTTTCTTTACGCAATTAACACCAGTTAGAGGCAAGTCGCATTTAGTTTTAAGTTTTGGCTGACCATTTCTATCAAGATGAGTAGTAGCAACAATAATATTTTTCGCAGCAGCAACAAGGTCCATTGCACCACCCATTCCTTTTACCATTTTGCCGGGAATTTTCCAAGAAGAAATATCACCTTTATCAGTAACTTCAAAAGCTCCAAGAACTGTTAGGTCAATATGACCACCACGAATCATAGCGAAACTCAAAGAAGAATCGAAAAATGCTGAACCGGGCAAATAAGTTACTGTTTGTTTACCTGCATTAATTAAGTCAGGGTCTGCTTCTCCTTTTTTAGGAAAAGGTCCAATGCCAAGAAGTCCGTTCTCAGATTGTAAAACAACGTCCATTCCTTCAGGAATATAATTAGCAACTAGGGTAGGGATGCCAATGCCAAGATTTACATAGTATCCATCTTGCAACTCCTGTGCTATACGTTGTGCTATTTGTGTTTTATTTAGTGCCATTTTATGTGTTTTTCAATTGAAATTATATAATAATTACGATTTATATATTAAGTGGATATTTGGGCATCAAGAACAAGGCTTGCGATAAATTTAATTTTACATAAGTAAATGATAGAATTAAATTTTGAGTATAAGGCAGTTAATGATGTTCAAATGGTCACGCTTTAATCAGAAGTTGTTTCAAATTCAATACGTTTCTCATAATCAACGCCCTGAAAAATACGTTGAACAAATACACCGGGTAAATGAACTTGATTAGGATCTAATTCACCAATTTCTACCAACTCATCAACTTCAGCAATGGTAATTTTTCCTGCCATTCCCATAGGTTGGTTGAAATTATTAGCAGTATGACGGAAAATAAGATTTCCGGCTTTGTCACCTTTCCAAGCTTTAATTATTGAGAAATCAGCAGTAAGAGACTCTTCAAGAATATGAGGCTTGCCATTATATTCTCTCACCTCTTTACCTTCTGCTACTTCAGTACCGTAACCTGCAGGCACAAAGAAAGCAGGAATACCAGCTCCACCGGCACGAATACGTTCTGCAAGAGTTCCTTGTGGGTTAAGTTCTACCTCTAGTTCTCCACTAAGCATCTGGCGTTCAAATTCTTTATTTTCACCTACATAGGATGAAATCATTTTCTTAATTTGATGTTTCTTGAGTAATAAACCCAATCCGAAATCATCTACACCTGCATTATTTGATATGCAAGTCAATCCGGTAATTCCTTTTTCAACCATTGCATTAATGCAATTCTCAGGAATTCCGCTCAATCCAAAGCCCCCAAGCATCAAAGTTTGATTGCTTTCAAGGTCGGCTATGGCTTCTTTGGCATTCTTTACTACTTTATTCATAAAAATATGTTTATTTGCTTATACGTTTATTTGTTTTATTCTATTATTTTTAACTCAGAACTTTTAATTCAGAACTTAGAAATTTTAACTCAGAACTTAGAACTCAGAACTTTTAACTTCCAACTCCTAACACCCAATATATCTAGAGATCACCAATCGTTGAATTTCACTTGTTCCTTCTCCAATTTGCAATAATCTTTGGTCACGGTAGAATCTTTCAACAGGATAATCTTTCATTAGTCCGTATCCGCCATGAATTTGAACAGCTTCATCAGAAACTTGTTTGGCAATTTCAGAGCAGTATAATTTCGACATAGCAGCTTCTTTGGCAAAAGGTTTATGATTGTCTTTCAACCAACAGGCTTTATAAAGAAGATTTCTTGCCAATTCAATTTTAGTAGCCATATCAGCTAGTTTGAATGCATTAATTTGGAATTTAGATATTGGTTTTCCAAATTGCTTACGTTCTTGGGCATAAGCCAAAGCTGCTTCATAAGCACCTTGAGCAGCACCTAATCCCATAGCTGCTATACTTAATCTACCATTATCAAGGGTAGAAAGCATAATGTGTGACCCATCACCAATTTTACCAAGTAGGTTTGCTTCAGGAACTTTGCAATTATCAAAATAAAGCTCAGCAGTGTCCGATGCTCTCCACATCATCTTATTATGCATTGTTCTTTGAGTAAATCCTTCGGTGTTTTTATCAACTATAATACAAGTGTATTCTTTCTTTCCATCAGGATGAATTTTAGTAACTGCTTGAACGGTACTTCCAAGATTGAAGTTATTAGAAGCATTAGTGATAAAAATTTTCGACCCATCAATAGTCCATTCACCATTCTCTAATTTGGCAACAGTTTTTGTGCCACGAGAATCAGAACCTGCCTCCGGTTCAGTAAGACCAAAGCCCCAAAGTCCTTTGCCGGTACATAGTTTTGGAAGATATTTAAGTTTCTGCTCTTCGGTTCCATAATAATAGAGAGGACCAATTCCCAAAGAATTGTGTGCCGCTAAAGTTGCAGCTTGAGAACCATCTACTCTGGCTAATTCTTCTACAGCAATAATGTATGAAAGTGTATCCATTCCTTGTCCGCCATATTTCTCCGGCAAATACATCCCAAATAGTCCCAATTCACCCATTTTCTCTGTTATTTCATAAGAAAACTCAGCTTTTTCGTCAAGCTCTTGAGCTATTGGTTTAATTTCTCTTTCCGCAAAATCTCTTACGGTTTGTCGGATGAGTTCTTGTTCTTCTGTTAGGTCAAAATCCATTTGTGTTATTTGTTTGGTTATTTGTTTGGTTATTTGTTTAACTGGTTATTTGCTTATTAATTCTTAATCTTTCTCTTCTTCCTCCAAAATTAGCAGTGCGGTGTCTCCATCAACCATATCGCCAAGATGTGCTTTTATATCGGCAACAACTCCATCGCGAGGGGCAACAATACTGTTTTCCATTTTCATGGCTTCTACCACTAGCAGACTTTCACCCTTTTTTACTTCATCGCCAATGCTGACATTGATTTTAATAAGTTTTCCGGGCATTGGTGATTTTACGCTATTGCCACTTCCCTCAGCTTCTTCATCTATAAAGAAATCTGTTGAGTAAAGAATATCATTACGTTTTAAAGTAAAACTATGACCAAGATAATTAATTATAGTGCCATGCTCTGCTGCTTGTGAAATATACATCTTCAAGCAATGTGAGTTAATACTTAGTCTGATAAAGTCATCTTTAACTTCTTTTAATTCGCAATAGTAAGTATTATTATCAATAGTGAAATTATAACTATTAGCATTAATATTCTTAACCTCAATATTTATTTCACTTTCATTATAATTAATTACAAAATTTTGTGAATTGCGCCAATATCCTATTTTGTTCCAAATATTATTAGTTTCAGCTTTGTGTTTATTCAAATTGTGAATGAGATAAGCACAAACAATATTATTAATATCAAGCTTTTGTTTTCTAATATCAATAGATTCAACAAGACTTTTAGTATTCTCATCACAGAATTTAGTGTTTATATTATTTGTTGTGAATGCTTCAGAATACAACATTTCAATTAAAAATGGAATATTGGTATTAATACCATTGATAATATAGTGATGTAAAGCTTGAATAAGTCTTTCATTTGCAATTTCGCGATTCTCACCATAAGCTATTAATTTACTAATCATTGGATCGAAGAAACTATGAATAGTAGTTGCAGAATTAAGAGCAGCATCAATTCTTAGATTTTTGCCTTGTGGTTCACGATAATATGTAATATCACCAGGTGCTGGTCTAAAATCATTCTCAGGCTCTTCAGCATATATTCTAGCTTCTATAGCATGACCATTTTGTTTAATATCTTCTTGTTTTAGAGAAAGCTCATTACCGGCAGCAATAAGAATCTGTTCGCGAACAATATCAATACCGGTAACCATTTCGGTAACAGGATGTTCAACTTGGATACGAGTATTCATCTCAAGGAAATAGAAATTCAGATTTTTATCAACAAGAAATTCAATAGTTCCGGCACTATCGTAGTTGATAGCTTTGGCAATATCAACGGCAGCGGCACCCATTTTCTCTCTTGTATCTTGGTCTAAAGTAGGAGAGGGGCTTTCTTCAATTATCTTTTGGTAACGACGTTGAATAGAGCATTCACGTTCGTAAAGATGAACTACATTCCCAAACTTATCACCAATAATTTGAATTTCGATATGGCGAGGTTCTTCTATGTATTGCTCAATAAATACCTCACTATCACCAAAATAAGAAAGTGCTTCACGACTTGTAGATTCGATGGTGTCATCAAGTTCATCAAGATTATTAACTATTCTCATC
>Ga0256913_10001215_pt1 | contig 13280 bp, 9 predicted proteins | sample Axial_MatmetaG_FD_185970 | JGI IMG/M metagenome (GOLD analysis project Ga0256913, IMG submission 185970) | Deep-sea worm associated microbial mat communities from Axial Seamount, Juan de Fuca Ridge, Pacific Ocean - Axial_Mat | ecosystem: Environmental > Aquatic > Marine > Oceanic > Microbial...
ATAGGCTTTTACGGAGTCAGCCTCGGAGGTTTTATCGGTACTGTTTTCTGCGGTGTGGATGACCGCGTGAAGGTTCCGGTAATTGCTCTTGCCGGCGGAGGGATAAATATCTTCTGGGGCACCAAAACCCTTACCGATGAAGCCAAAAACTATTTCAGCATCATCGACCCGCTGAACTTTGTGGAAATGATCAGCCCGAGGCCTCTGCTGATGATAAATGCAAGCAATGATGAGATAGTACCGCCCCTGACATCAAAACGGCTCTACCACGCTGCAAAAGAGCCTAAAAACATCATCTGGTATGATTCCAAACACCGCGACCTGCCTATCGACAAAGCTTACGAGGCAGGGTATGAATGGTATGAAAAATATCTCTGAAAGAAAATAGGCGGATGATCTGACATCACCTCTGGGGCATCGCTTTTAAAATGAACAGACAATAAATTTATTGTTATTCTTGTAGGAACACACGGCCGTGTGTTCCTACAAGAAATAGTCAAGAAGACGCTTTATTTTGTATCCTCGATTCATTAAAAGTGATACCCCTGAAAATCACCCGGTGACTATGCCCTACTTCTTAACCCATTTCTCGGTAAAAGCAACATGTTTGATTGTGCCTCTCTTTCCTTTCAGGTGATACGAGTATGTGATATGTATCGTACCGTCATCACCCTGAATGGCAGTAGGGTAAGCGAATGAACCTTCGCCGTCAGCCATCTTGTCAAGATGCTTGGTGTATTTCCATGTTTTTCCCTCATCTTCGGATATGCTTACCGCAATGCTGTACCTGCCGTTTTCGAGGTCATTGTAAACCATCAGCCAGTCGCCGCTTTGCAGCATTATGGCATCAACACTGGCTCCCGGGTTCAGCAGCTCAGTCTTTTCAACAGGTGTCCAGGTATAACCATCATCCGTCGATTCACTTTCCATGATGCGTGTTGGGGCATCGCCGTTATCGCGCATGTAAGCCACCAGTGTACCGTCTTTCTTCTGAACTATTGCAGGCTGGATATTTCCGCGCCCGACAATGGGAAGGCTCGGTGTCCAGGTGCCGCCGTTATCGTCAGAAATGGCAACAAGCGACAGGTTGTAACCATCGGAGTATAACGGAAGAAGGATCCTGCCGCTTTCCAAAACATAAGGGTTTATCCTGGTCATCCATCCCGTCTCACGTTTTTTGGCGTCAAGGGCGGCATCATAGATCATGTCCTCATACTTTGGCGCATATTCTGCCCATGTAAGATCGTCTCGTCCCACCTTTTCAAAACCCTCTTTAATGGCCTCTGCAAATTTATCATCCGGCTTCAGAAGAATCACATCCTGCCAGTTCCAGTTTGGCGCTCCGTCACCTTCAAAATCGGTTGATGTTCTGTATTTCAGCACCGATGTCTCCCACCTGTTGGCCTGAACGACTATCCAGAAAAGGAACAGCTTACCCTCTTTGTTGAGAAACAGTACCGGATTGCAATCAGGATGACCGGGGGTGTCAGCCATAACAAAGGTCTTGCTCCACTCCTTCTCCCCTTTTTTGAGCCTTGCCCCCATAATAGCAACATCATTGGCACCGCGCTCGCCGGAACCTTCGAACCAGCACGAAAGTAAATCTCCGTTAGGCAGCTCAACTATCGAGCTCGAATGAACATGCTTCTCCTGAAACGGAAAAATGTACTGCTCTTCGTAAGAAACCTTTCTACCCTTTCCGGAAGCTGAGATTTCAGCAACCATTCCTGATATTCCAAGCATCAGGATCATTAATATCAGAACCCTGCTTATCTTTTTAATTATTAATCTTGAAGTACGCATATCCTTTGAATTTATATTTCAACTCAAAGAAAAGGTATTTAATAACCTTTATCTTCTTTATTTTAAATAAAAACACATGTAAAATTGATATTTTACTCAAACTTAACATCTACAAAGGGCATAAAAAAACCTTCCTGCCATACAGACAAGAAGGTTTTATTTGTCGGGGTGATCCTGACTCCCCGCCTGACCAACTAGTCGGGCAGGGAACGGACGACCCCCACGTCCTGAATCCCGATAGATCCCGATGTACATCGGGAGGACTACCAACTGCGCTATACTTTACAAAAAACATCTTCGTTAGCTATAAAAATTAAAAACCTTCCTGTCATACAGACAAGAAGGCTTTATTTGTCGGGGTGATCCGACTCGAACGGACGACCCCCACGTCCCGAACGTGGTACGCTACCAACTGCGCTACACCCCGATTAACGAGCCACAAAATTATAAAATTTTACAACTTATGAAATAAAATCAGGACTCTATTTTTTCTTTTACTTTTTCTTTCTCATAAAACTCCCCTATAACGCTGGAAATCGTTGCATCACCGGTCACGTTTACCACGGTCCGAACCATATCCAGAATACGGTCGATAGGCAGGATTATTGCTATCCATGCTGGATTAAGGCCTACAGATGTAAGCACTACCATAAGCATTATCAGACCCGCACTTGGTATGGCTGCCGCTCCGATGCTTGCAAGAGTCGCAGTCAGGATAACCGTTAACTGCTGGGCAAGGGTCAGGTCTATCATGTGCATCTGGGCAAGGAATACCACTGCTACCGACTGGTAAAGGCTTGTCCCGTCCATGTTAACAGTGGCGCCAATAGGAAGCACGAAACTTGACACTTTCGGGTCAACCTTCAGATTTTCCTCAACACACTCCAAGGTTACAGGAAGGGTGGCAGCACTTGAGCTGGTTGAGAAAGCCAGCATCTGGGCAGGACTGATACCTTTAAGGAATTCACGATATGAAAGCCTGCGCACAAATATCTTCATAATAGTGGGGTAGATCACAAATGCCATCAGCAACAACCCTCCCAAAACACTTAAAGAATACCACGTAAGTCCTTTGAAAAGTTCAAATATCTTACTCACATTATCCCCTGCCATGCTGCTGACAATTCCCGCCATCAATGCAAACACGAAGAAAGGAGCCCCTTTCATGATTATGTCCACCATTTTCAGGAACACTTCTGCCACTCCGTTCACAATACCTATTACAGGATCAGCTTTTTCTTTAGGTATGAATAACAAAGTAATACCAAAAAAGATGGCAAAGAAGATTACGTTCATCATTCGGGTATTATCGGCAAGTGAAGAGAAGACATTCGATGGCACCATATCTACAAGAAATGTAAGCGGACTACGATTTGTATGCTCCTGAAGACTTTTCAGTTTTGCCTGAACAGTCTCATCGTTTTCATACCCTGTGCGTGCAGCCACCTTATCAGTAAGCTCTTTATATTTATCCTCGCAGATATAGCAGTGATCATCCTGATGCGGCAATCCCTCCGACTTGGCCCACAACTCATACGATATCCTGTTCTCAAGCCTTACATCATCATCCATAAGCTTACCGGGAGAAACAACATTAACGATCAACAACCCTATAGAAACAGCAATAACTGTAGTAAGAAGATAAAAAAGAAGTGTCCTTACCCCTAGTTTCCCTAAATGTTTTGGGTCACCAAGCCCAACAATACCTCCGATAATTGAAAATAGCACTAAAGGAACAGCAATAAGTTTAAGCAGGCTGATGAATATTGTTCCCCACGGGGCGATCCAGTCAGCAGTGAATTGAGACCAGCCAAACAGGCTTGACAGAACAGCCCATATTGTTCCCAGTGCGAGACCAATGATAATTTTCCAGTGCAGAGGTATGTTTTTCATGCAGTTTTATTTTCGAAAATTTGAGTAATCAAGCATTTTGTGCCTATAAGAAAATGAATTAATCATAAAATAATAAATGTACAAACATCTGTTGTGTTTTTACCTCACCCCCTTCAATTCCCCTCTCCTTTCGAAAGGAGAGGGGGAAAGCTTGTAAAATAAAGGCTTTACGTAATTCGTCCTAAAGGGGGTAAGGTAAATTCCTAATCATTTCTCATTTTTTCAAAAATGAAGAATAATAAAAAGTACATCGATACTTTACATTCTTCAATTACTCAATTCTTCAGTTAATCATTTATAAATTTTATTGTACAACACAGCATCGGCAAGCACCATGGCAGCCATCGCTTCAACTATTGGCACTGCACGCGGCAGCACACACGGATCGTGACGCCCCTTTACTGTAGAGGTGACTTCCTTACCGTCTTTGGTCACGGTATGTTGTTCTTTAAGTATGGTGGCAACCGGTTTGAAGGCTACATTAAAATAGATATCCTCACCGCTTGATATCCCGCCAAGAATACCGCCTGCATTATTGGTTTTTGTACGAACCTTGCCGCCGTCCATGTAAAACTCATCGTTATGCTGTGAGCCGTGCATCTTTGCAGCATCAAAACCCATCCCGTATTCAAAACCTTTAACAGCATTGATACTGAGCATTGCTTTACCAAGTTCAGCATGAAGTTTACTGAATACAGGCTCTCCTAAACCTACCGGAACACCTTTCAACACACATGTAATGACGCCTCCGACAGAATCCTTCTCCTTACGAACCTCATCAATGTATTCAATCATCTTTTCAGCGACCTCGGGATCAGCACAACGTACTATATTCTTTTCCGCTTCATCCAGGTTCAGTTCGGTGTAAGGCTTCTCAACCTTAACAGTCCCCACAGAAGATGTGTATGCCTGAATGGTAACACCATACTGTTTCAACATCAGTTTGGCAATGGCACCTGCCACAACGCGGGCAATGGTTTCGCGTGCCGATGAACGGCCTCCTCCCCGGTAATCACGTATCCCGTATTTTTTCTGATAAGTGTAATCGGCGTGTGACGGACGGTAAACATCCTTTATGTTTGAATAATCTTTCGACCTTTGATCTTTATTCCAAATAAGAAAACCAATGGGTGTTCCTGTTGTTTTTCCTTCAAAGATACCGGATAAAAACTCTACCCTGTCATCCTCGTCCCTTGGAGTTGTAATGCTTGATTGTCCGGGCTTACGGCGATTAAGCTCGCTTTGAATAAACTCCTCATCAAGCACCAACCCGGGCATTACACCTTCGATAACCCCTCCTACTGCTTTACCGTGTGACTCTCCGAAAGATGTAAGTTTAAAAAGTGTTCCAAATGAATTTCCTGACATATTTTATAGATTCTTTTCGATCGTTAAAAATAACTCTTTAATATGTCATAACAAAAAAAGGGATGAATTGCTTCACCCCCCGAATTTATTTAGTTGTTCCTGATATCTTTAACAGCCGGTCCCGCAAGTGCTGCATCCTCCGTCATGAGTACTGCAGGTCTCATGCAATCCTGCAGCTTCAGCTATCTCATCTTCCGTAGCTTCGCGCACTTCAAGTACCGATCCGCTGAAAAACAGAGTATCTCCTGCAAGAGGATGATTGAAATCCATTTTAACAGTGTCGTCAGTAACCTCAAGAACGATACCGTTAAGGCGATTTCCCTGCGCATCCTGCATAGGCACATGATTCCCCGGAGTTAGTAAACTCTCATCAATGGCTCCGTTAACTTCAAATATATTCTTCGGAAGATCAACAATAGCCTGAGGATTAACCTCACCGTAAGCCTCTTCCGGCTTAAGCTCGAACCTGAACTCCGCACCCGTTTTAAGTCCTTCCAGTTTATCTTCAAACATCTGAAGCATCTTACCTGCTCCAAAAAGAAATGCCAGTGGATTATTTTCGTCAGTCTTTTCAACCAGTTCACCGGCAGTATCATTCAATCTTAATTCGTAAGAAAGAGTTACAAATTTGTTTCTTGCAATTTCCATGTTGTGTTTATTAATTTGAGATGCAAAGAAAACCTGTTTTTCACTACTTTCATAAATATTTGTTTTAAAAATACTTAAATGAGAGCAGGATTTTAGTTCGACATCACTAATATCTGACATTTCCACAAGCATCTCACTTTTAATATCCAAAACATAACCGGAACATATCTAAACAACAGACAACTATCTCCCCTCCCTGACCATCTAAATCAAAAGGACACTCAAACCTTTACTGTAAGGTTTTGAATGTCCTTTCGTTTTATTATTGGGCCTTTGATAAAAATATCCAGGTTATTCGTCAATCGGTAAAAACACTATGCTATTCCTGCTTCCTTGTGTTTGGCTGCAATAGATTCGGCAAGTCGGTCGATGGCTTCGTATGTCTCTTCGGTAGGCGCACCTTTAACCGTTACAGGTTCGATAACCTCCACTTTCAGGTCTTTAATAAGACCGGAGATCACAGGAACAGTGCGCTCTCCCCATCCGTAGGATCCCATTATAGAAACAAATTTTGCCTTAGGTTTCAATGCATTGGCAAGGTAAGCAGCATAAACGGCTGCCGGATGAGGGCCTCCGAGAACGGTAGGACTGGCAACAACAATAGTTGCTGCATCAACAAGCATCATAGCAAGCTTACCAAGGTCAGTAACCTCAAGATTGAACTGCTCAACAATTACTCCCCTCTTTACAAGTGTCTCTACAAGCCTGTCAACCATAAGTTTTGTACTGCTGTGCATCGAGATGTAAGGGATAACAACAAGGTTTTTTGGCGGAGCATCAACCCACTCCTTATGTGCTTCAATGATCAGTTCAGGCTCCCTGTATATCGGGCCGTGGCTCGGTGCAATCATATCGATATCGTAAGCCAGTACCTTCTGAAGGTTTTTACTGATGATCTTGCGGAAAGGCATCATTATCTCGGCATAATATCTTTTGGCAGCCTCATAAGTTCTTGCTTTATCGGTTACGAACAGGTCGCTGACAGCAAGGTGGGATCCGAAGAAATCGCAGCTGAACAGCACCTTGTCTTCCTCAAGATATGCCGACATTGTTTCGGGCCAGTGCACCCACGGAGTATGAATGAATTTCAAGGTTTTGTTTCCGAGCGAAAGTGTTTCACCGTCTTCAACAGTGATAAAACGATCTTCCGGTACATGTAGTAAATCTATCTCCATTCCTTTGCATCTCGGAGTAACTATAAGTTTTGCTTCAGGATACTTTTCCAAAACATAAGGGATACAACCTGAATGATCCTGCTCGGCATGGAGCGACACAAGGTAATCCAGCTTTTCAACCCCTTCAAGCTGGCTCATGAACTCCTCTTTAAATTCAGGCTCATCGGTATCGATCAGAGCTGTCTTCTCACTTCCTTTGATAAGATAAGCATTATAGCTTGTTCCGTCAGGCAGAGGGATCAAAGCATCAAAAATACGGCGGTCCCAGTCAACAGAACCTAACCTGTAAATATCTTCTTTTACTTTTATTGGTTTCATTTTTTTTAATTTTTAATTGGAATTGCAAAGTTATCAAAAAGATTAAAGTTTATCTCTTTTGTTTTCAAACATTTTTATTTACATCTCAATGAAGTAGGAACACACGGCTCCCGAAATAATCGGGACAGGCAGTGTGTTCCTACTAATGTAAACATTATCCGCGGGAACTGTTAGTGAAATAAATATTTTAATTACTACTTTTGACATGCTATTGAAATCAACTAACAATGAGCATGAAAGATAAAGTAGTTATAATTACCGGAGCATCATCCGGCATAGGACTGGCTTTGGCAATGGAGTTTGCACAACAGGGGGCAAAGCTTTCGCTTGCGGCAAGAAGTATCGACAAACTTGAAGAAATTGTAAAAGAGTTTGAAAACAGCGGAACTGAGGCTATTGCGGTAAAAACGGACGTAAGCAAAGAGGTGAATTGTAAGACATTGGTGGACAAAACCATTGAAAAGTTCGGAAAGATCGATATACTCATCAACAATGCAGGAATATCAATGCGTGCGGCATTCAAGGATGTTGAACTGGACGTTTTGAAAAAACTTATGGATGTGAATTTTTGGGGAACGGTGTACTGCACAAAATATGCATTGCCTTCACTTCTCGGGAACAAAGGTTCTGTTGTCGGCATTTCAAGCATTGCCGGTTTTATCGGCCTCCCGGGTCGGTCGGGATACTCTGCCTCGAAATTTGCAATGCACGGATTTCTTGAGACCTTGAGAGTTGAAAACCTGAAAACAGGCTTGCATGTTCTTATCGCTGCTCCGGGGTTCACAGCCTCAAATGTCCGTAAGGCTGCCCTCACTGCCGACGGAACACAACAGGGAGAGACACCGCGTAAAGAGGAGAAGATGATGAGTGCTGAAGAGGTGGCAAGACATGTGGTAAAAGCAATAAAAAAACGTAAACGCACCCTGATACTTACTTTTGTTGAAGGTAAGCTGACCGTTTTCCTGAAAAAGATAGTACCGGGCCTTCTCGATAAGCTGTCGTACAACCACATGGCAAAAGAGCCGGATTCACCGATCAAATAAATTAGAATGGGTAGTCAGGAGCTCGCTAACGCTCGCGTCATTTATCCGCTTCGCGGATGTCATGTGTTTGCTTCGCAAACGTCATTTGCTCGCAAAGCTCGCGGAAAGCGCAGTATACAGGCGATATTAATACATTACAATGCTTGACGGCGAGCCCTGCGAGCCTCCTGACGCTGAACGCAGCGAAGCAACTGACATGAGCGAAGCGAATTCCTGACAACACTTTACGCGAGCGACAGCGAGCACCTAACAGCGAGTATAACGAGCGTACTGACGCGGAGCATTGCGACGCTAATGACACGAGCGAAGCGAAGTTTTCCGGCGAAGCCAAAATGACGCGAACGCAGTGAGCTTATGACACAAGCGACAGCGAATAATTTCCATGAGCCGACAGACGAATACATGACTAAAAGAGAAAGATGATAAAAAACACCACAAAAATACGTGTACGCTACGGAGAGACAGACCGGATGGGGATAGTGAACAATGCTGTTTATCCTTCGTATTATGAGATAGGCAGAACAATGATGTTCCGCGAACTGGGTTTTACATACAAAAAAATGGAAGAAGACGGTGTCCTGATCCCCCTTTCCGACCTTCATGTAAAATTCCATTTCCCTGCATACTACGACGAAGAACTGACATTGGTGACAATACTCAAAGAAATGCCGGCAGCAAGAATAAAGTTCGATTATGAAGTGTATAATTCAAAAGGAAAACTCATCAACTCAGGCTATTCCATTCAGGCTTTCATCAATTCGAAGACAAGAAGGCCAATGCGCGTACCGCAAACCATTAAAAAATTACTGGAACCATTTTTCAGAAAAGGATAAAGGAAACTAACGAACAGACCTTATTATCAGTGCTGATATTCGAGTATCCATATTGCAAAGGCGATAATTACAAAGACAACGATACCTGCCCCTGCAATCTTATTTATCCACCATAGCCTTCTCAGGTTGATCTTGGTTTTAAAAAGATTAACAATACTGGTAAGAATGAACCACCAGGTAGCAGCTCCTACAAAAACTCCACCTATCAGAACCAGTTGACCTATCCAGTCACGGTCGCGCGGCACAACACCTAGTCCTGCGAAAAATCCGAAGAACAGAAATATTGCAAGTGGGTTGGTAATTGTAAGAAAAAAAGTAGAAACAAAATCCTGAACAAAATTGCGGCTTTTATTGCGCTGCCTCCGAAGCTGAATAGCAGGATTCGAATAAAATATCTTCAGCCCCAGACCGATCAGCACTAAGGCTCCGAATATCTGTATCCACATAAGTTTAGACTCAACAAAACCTACTATAAACGACAGACTGTAAGCTGCGATAACTGCATAGATAGTGTCGGAAAGAGCAGCTCCCAACCCTGAGATAAAACCTGATAGTCTTCCTTTGTTCAAAGTTCTTTGAATACAGAGAACACCTATAGGCCCTAAAGGCACTGAAGCTGAAAATCCGATTATTACTCCGTCCAGTATGTAATGAAAATCCATCAAACTAATCAGCATGTAAGACTTCTGTAAAATATTTTTCAAAAATAACGAAACCTTTTAAATAAAGTTACCAAAACTTATTGCAATAAACACATGCCAACCTGCTTTTTATAATTTTTTAAAGATATTTCAGGTAGTTAACAATTTCTTAACAATCGCTTAAAATAAAATAAACATTAACGGTTTTATTAATATTTATGTTTGTTGCATCAAAACATTAACCAAATAAAATTATGGAAAATATTTATTTAGTATTCGTAATAATACTTTTTGTACTGGCAATTTCCGACCTAATTGTTGGTGTCAGCAATGATGCCGTAAACTTTCTGAACTCAGCCATCGGAGCTAAGGCTGCCCCTTTCCGCATTATCATGATCACGGCAGCAGCCGGCATCTTTCTCGGGGCAACCTTTTCAACGGGAATGATGGAGGTAGCCCGTAAAGGCATTTTCAATCCGCAGTTTTTCTACTTCTCCGATATCATGGTCATTTTTATGGCTGTAATGTTAACCGACATTATTTTACTCGATGTCTTTAACACCATAGGCCTGCCAACCTCAACAACGGTATCGATCGTTTTCGAACTCCTTGGAGCTGCCACTGCCGTAGCTATAATCAAGGCAACAAACAATCCTGACATACCGGTAAGTGAATATATCAACTCGGCAAAAGCACTGACCATAATCTCAGGTATACTCCTGTCTGTTGCAGTCTCTTTTATTGCAGGTGCATTGATCCAGTTCATTACTCGCCTGTTCTTCTCATTTGATTATGCCAAAAGATTAAAATACTTCGGAGCTGTTTGGGGTGGAATTGCAATTACTGCGATCACCTATTTCATTTTGGTAAAAGGAGCAAAAAATGCTTCGTTCATGAATGAAGACACCAAAGAGTGGATAAGCCGGAACGGAATGACAATAATCATGTTCAGCATGGCCGGTTGGACAATCTTACTTGCGCTTGCAAAAGCCCTTTTCAAAGCCGACATCCTTAAGATAGTCGTCCTTGTAGGAACTTTTGCCCTGGCCATGGCATTTGCCGGCAACGACCTCGTGAACTTCATCGGAGTACCACTTGCAGGTTTTGAAGCCTTTAAAATATTTACAAATACTCCAGGTACATCACCCGACACATTACTGATGCAGGGACTTTCAGGCAAAGTCCATACCGACACATACCTGTTGGTAATTGCAGGTCTGATAATGGTCGTAACACTTTGGACCTCATCAAAAGCAAAAGCAGTTGTAAAAACTTCTGTTGACCTTTCACGTCAACAGGAAGGTGAAGAACGTTTCGGGTCTTCATTTTTTGCCCGTTCAATGGTACGGGGGGCAATTAACACATCAAAAGCCATAAATAAGTTCATCCCGGCAAGAGTTAATTCATGGATCACAAAGCAGTTCGACCAATCGAAATTTGAAGCCGAGAAAGAAAAACTCGGCAAAGATGCTCCTGCATTCGATATGGTCAGGGCATCGGTTAACCTTGTGGTTGCAAGTATCCTGATAACCATTGCCACTAACTTTAAACTCCCCCTTTCTACTACTTACGTTACATTTATGGTAGCTATGGGTACCTCACTGGCTGATCGTGCCTGGGGCCGGGAAAGCGCAGTTTACAGGATCACAGGTGTATTATCGGTAATCGGAGGATGGTTCCTGACCGCTTTTACAGCTTTTACCGTTGTTTTCATCGTAGCAAACATTGTTTATTTCGGGGGCTTTACTGCCGTAGTGATCCTTATTGCCGCTGTGATCTATTTCATCTACAGATCATACAGCAAGTTCAACAAAAAGAGCACCGAAGTATCTGAGGTAAGTGAGCTTGAGATAGAAGAGATCGACGGCCATATTCTTTCTTCATCAGTATTAAACAAATGCAAACTCAGTGTTTCCAAGATCATTGGAGAGGTTATAAATGTTTACGATAAAACGCTTTCTGCATTCGAAGCTGAAGACAGAAAAGGTTTGAAAGAGGCTGTAAAAGAGGTAGAACAGATCAATAAGAAAACAAAGAAATTAAAAAATAACATTTTCACGACTGTTAAAAAACTTCAGGAAGAAGATATCGATTCAAGCCTTTATTACGTACAGGTTATCGACTATCTGAGAGAAACGGCACATTGCCTGACTTACATTGCAAACCCATGCTTCGAACATGTTGACAATAACCACAAGATATTTACAAAGCAACAATTCAACGAGCTTGCAAACATCAGGAAAGAACTATCAGGTATCATCGAAAAAAGTGAAGATATGATAGACAACTCAGCTTTTGAAGATCTTGACACATTACTGTCAGATTCTCAGAGTGTCGTTGAACACTTACGGCTTTACAGAAAAGAGCAGCTTAAAAGGATCAAGAAAGAGAAAGCAAGTACCAAAGGAAGTTTGCTTTACCTGAACATCCTGCACGAAACACAAAACATGATGTTACACCTTGTAAATCTTCTAAAGGCACAGCGTGATTTTGTAGCATTCAAATCAAACAACAAAGAATAAGATCATTACATTCATCCTTTTATGAAAAATCAAACAAGATCGCACACAACAACACAGTAACATTATGAACAGGAAATTAACACTAACTATCATCTCAATCATTTTCAACAACCTTAGCATTCAATCACAAGAGACTGACCAGAAGTTCAAACCTCACGGAAAGATAGAAGGAAAGATATTCACCGATTTCAATGCAAGTCTGAACAAAGGAGATGACACCAAAAACTTTGAATTGAAAAGAGCCTATTTCGGTTACAAAATGGATTTTGCCAAAAACTTCAGTGCAAAAGTCAGGCTTGACGTGGGTGGTGCAGAATTCATAACCCCTGAAATCAACAATCAGTATGTATTCTTTAAAACTGCAGCTGTTTACTATAACACCGACAAAATAATGATAGGTTTCGGCTTGCAGGATACCTATCAGTTCAAGGTTGAAGAGAAACTGTGGGGGAAACGGTATGTTTTACCCACAATGCCTGACTATCAGAAATTCAACTTCAGTGCCGATATCGGGGCCGCCTTTGTATACAAACTTGACAGATTTGATTTTGACGTCAGTTTTTTCAACGGACAAGGGTATAAACAGTTTGATGCAGATAATGCTTTCCGTTCAAGTTTAGGGGTTACATCCTATTTCTGGAACAAAAAAATATTGCTGCGGGCTTACGGCGATTACTCAACCGACAGTACACATATGGCATCATTCACAGGTCTTGCCGGGCTGAAACTGAAAAACTTTTCAATCGGGGCCGAATATACTTATCAGCACAACTACATCTACACTGATGGTCACATGCGGAACGGATACTCAATATTCAGCCAGTTCAATTTCACCCCCAAACTCGATATCTGGTTACGGATAGATGATGTATGGTCAAATTTCAACGAACTCTCACCTGAGATACCTGACCATGAAGAATATATCTTGAAGTGGGAACAACGCAACGGACTGTATTCTTACACAGGTATTGAGTACCTCATAGTCCCCAAACATCTGAGGGCTTCTGTGAATTATCAGCACCACACACCTGACGGA
>Ga0256913_10001216_pt1 | contig 13277 bp, 8 predicted proteins | sample Axial_MatmetaG_FD_185970 | JGI IMG/M metagenome (GOLD analysis project Ga0256913, IMG submission 185970) | Deep-sea worm associated microbial mat communities from Axial Seamount, Juan de Fuca Ridge, Pacific Ocean - Axial_Mat | ecosystem: Environmental > Aquatic > Marine > Oceanic > Microbial...
CTACCATGCTGTTTGACTCGGTAGCTTTCAAAACGGTAGTTTCCAACGGACTGGTGCTTGATAAAGCGGGCAATAAAATGTCGAAAAGGCTCGGTAATGCCGTAGATCCCTTCAAAACTATTGAAAAGTACGGCCCCGATGCTACACGCTGGTATATGATTACCAACTCACAGCCATGGGACAACCTGCGTTTTGACGTTGACGGTGTAGATGAGGTGAGGAGAAAATTCCTCGGTACGCTATACAACACTTATGCTTTCTTCGCCCTTTATGCCAATATTGACGGGTTTACTTACAGTGAGGAAGAGATTCCTGTTTCGGAACGGAATGAGTTGGATCGCTGGATCCTGTCTGAGTTAAACTCGCTTATCAAAACGGTGGATGAAGCATATAATAATTACGAACCGACGAAAGCCGGCCGGGCCATTCAGTATTTTGTCAATGAACATCTGAGCAACTGGTATGTGCGCCTGTCGCGCAGAAGGTTCTGGAAAGGTACTTATTCAAAAGACAAGATTGAGGCTTACCAGACACTTTACAAATGCCTGGAGGTAGTGTCGCAACTGGCATCACCCATTGCTCCGTTCTTTACAGACAAAGTTTTCACCGACCTGAATAAAGTCAGCGGACGGTTTGAAGCCCTTTCAGTACATCTGACCGATTTCCCCGAAGTTGACGAAACTCTGATAGACAAGGATCTGGAAGAAAAAATGGAAATGGCACAAAAAATCACCTCCATCATCTTGTCACTCAGGAAGAAAAACAACATCAGGGTACGGCAGCCGCTGAACAAGATTATGATACCGGTGCTGGACGAACATTTCAGGGAAGTGGTTGAAGCTGTTGAGCAACTGATCCTGTCGGAAGTGAATGTTAAAGGGTTTGAGTATATCACCGAAGATTCAGGCGTGCTGGTTAAAAAAATCAAACCCAATTTCAAAAGCCTGGGGCCGAAATACGGTAAGCTGATGAAGCAAATTGCTGCCAGAATTCAGCAGTTCACGCAGGATGACATTCACGAACTGGAAGCTGCCGGTAAAACAGCATTCACCATTGACGGGCAGGAGATAACGATAAGTATGGAAGATGTTGACATTATTACGGAAGACATTCCGGGTTGGAGTGTGGCCACACAGGATCACATCACCGTAGCCCTTGATATCACCATGACCCCTGAACTGATAAACGAAGGACTGACCCGGGAATTGGTTAACCGGATACAAAACCTAAGAAAGGACAAGGGGCTGGAAGTTACGGACAGAATTCATCTGACCATTGAAAAATCAGAGGATACTTTTAGCGCTTTTGAACAATTTAAAGACTATATTTGTTCGGAAACACTGGCACAGATAACTTTTTCTGATCATCTCGAAGGAAACTCAATTGAGCAGGTTGACCTGGTGGACGGCATCCGGGCAAAACTGAAGATTGAAAAAATTGAATATTAACGAAAAGTGTTGTATATTTAAACACGTAATTATACATCCGTAAATTAAAAAAGAGGACCATGAAAGAAAAAAAGACAGAACCAAAGAAGACGAGGTACACGGATGAAGAACTTGAAGAATTCAAGCAGATCATTCTCGAGAAACTGACCAAGGCAAAAGAAGACCTTAAATTGCTGACGGAGGCATATACAAACCATGGTGAAAACGATACCAACGACACTTCTCCGACATTTAAAGTTCTGGAAGAAGGGCAACAGGTTCTTTCCAAAGAAGAAAACAGTCGTCTGGCAGCACGTCAGATGCGTTTCATCAATAACCTGGAGAACGCACTTATCCGTATCGAAAACAAAACTTACGGTATTTGCCGCGTTACAGGAAAACTGATCAGCAAAGAACGTCTGAGAGCTGTTCCGCATGCCACACTGAGCATTGAGGCCAAACTGGCCCAGGCAAAACCCAAAACATTGAACTAATATTTAAACACGGTTTTTTGAAAAAGGCTCTGATCGTCATTTTTCTGGTATTGTTTTTTGACCAGGCACTGAAAATTTATATCAAGCTCACCATGACTTTGGGGGAAGAAATTCCCGTCATTGGCAATTGGTTTAAATTATACTTCACGGAGAATTACGGTATGGCCTTCGGCATGCAGTTCGGAGGTGAATGGGGTAAACTTTCACTAAGCATTTTTCGCATTCTGGCCATTATAGCCATAGGTGTTTATCTATATATCATAACAAAGAATAAAAAAAGCACCGGGCTGATTATCAGTGTTTCCATGATCATGGCCGGAGCTTTAGGAAACATTATTGACAGTGCTTTCTACGGGATAATTTTCACGCAAAGCACTTATCATTCTGTTGCAGAATTTGCCTCGGCAGGACAAGGTTATGCAGGATTTTTGCATGGCAAAGTAGTGGATATGCTTTATTTTCCCATCATCAATCTGCAGCACTCGGAATTACCGGCATGGATTCCTGATTTTCTAATCGGTTACGACGGGCGGTTTGTCTTTTTCCGGCCTATTTTCAATTTAGCCGATTCATCAATTACCATTGGCGTAATCTGGCTCCTTCTTTTTGAAAGAAAACATCTGGCCTTATAATTCAGACTGATTGAAGACATAAAAAAAGCCGCAATAATTAGTTATTACTGCGGCTTTTATATTTAGGGCCCGTTTTCTATAACGGAATATTCCCGTGTTTCTTTGGCGGATTTTTATCCGATTTATTCTGGGTCATTTCCAGTGCCTGTACCAGTTTCTTCCTTGTGTTGTGCGGGAAAATGATTTCATCAACATAGCCCAATTCAGCAGCACGATACGGGCTGGCGAAGTTTTCGCGGTACTCTTCCACAGCCTTTTTCCGTTCTTCATCGTTATTGATCTTATTCCGGTAAATGATATTTACCGCACCGTCAGGACCCATCACGGCAATTTCTGCCGAAGGATAAGCAAAGTTATAATCGGCGCCGATATGCTTGCTTGACATTACGTCATAAGCACCACCGTAAGCTTTCCGTGTGATTATCGTGATCTTCGGGACGGTTGCTTCGGCAAAGGCATAAAGCAGTTTCGCACCGTGTTTAATAATACCTCCGAATTCCTGAGCCGTTCCGGGCAGGAAACCCGGCACATCTTCGAAAGTGATCAACGGGATATTGAATGCGTCGCAGAAACGCACAAAACGTGCTGCTTTGGTAGAACTATCAATATCCAGAACCCCTGCCAGTACTGCCGGCTGGTTGGCTACAATACCTACCGGTTTTCCGCCAATACGGGCAAAACCAACAATGATATTTTTGGCATAATGGGGTTGTACCTCCAGAAAATGTCCGTTGTCAACTACCGGAAGAATAATGTCCATCATGTCGTAAGGTTTGTTCGGGTCGTCGGGAATAATGTCGTCGAGATGCGGCTCTTCCCTGCTCAGGTCGTCCGTACAAACTTTCTGTGGCGGGTCTTCCAGATTGTTGGAAGGCAGAAAACTCATCAGTTCCCGGATCATCATCATGGCATCATCGTCGTTTTCGGCTGTAAAATGTGCCACACCGCTTTTCTGGTTGTGTGTCATGGCACCACCCAGATTTTCCATGGTTACCTCTTCGTTGGTCACCGTTTTGATAACATCGGGACCGGTGACAAACATATAGGAAGTTTCTTTTACCATCAGGATAAAGTCGGTGATGGCAGGCGAATAAACAGCACCACCGGCACAAGGACCGAGTACTGCCGAAATCTGCGGGATCACGCCCGAACTTCTTACGTTTCGGTAGAAAATATCGGCATAACCGGCCAGACTTTGCACACCTTCCTGGATACGGGCACCACCGGAATCGTTCAGCCCGATGACCGGCGCTCCCATTTTCATGGCCATATCCATGATTTTTACAATCTTATCGGCATTGGCACGGCTCAGCGAACCACCGAAAACCGTAAAATCCTGGGCAAAAACGAACATCAGACGGCCATCAATTTTGCCGTATCCGGTAATCACACCATCCCCCAGAATTTTGTTCTTCTCCATACCGAAATCGGTAGCCCTGTGAGTGACAAATTCATCAATTTCTACAAAAGTCCCGGGATCGAGCAGGGCTTTGATTCTCTCTCTCGCCGTTTTTCTGCCCGCTTTATGTTGTTTTTCTATCCTTTCAATTCCCCCACCGAGTTCTGCCTGTTTTCTTTTTTGTTCCAGTAAATCAATTTTTGATTTTAACGACATGTTATCAGTTTTTAATTGTTTTCAATATCTTCCAATAATATTAATTTCTGGTGGCCGTCAATGGCATCTCCCTCACTGACCAGCACTTTAGTCACGACTTTATCGTTACCCACCTTGTATTCGCTTTCCATTTTCATGGCCGAAACAATGATCAATGTATCCCCTGCTTTTACTATATCTCCTTCTTCCACCAGTATTTTCACCACTTTGCCGGGCATAGGTGTCGAGATGAACGAAGCATCGTCCACATCATCTTTTTTCCGGCTGTTGGCATATCTCGTTTCGGCATCGATCACTTCGATATCATACGAGTTATACAAAGTGGTTACACTATATTTTTTGTTTTCGGTCTCTACCATTTCCACATTGAACGACTCACCGTCAAGCAAAATGGAATAAACACCGTCTTCTACTTCGGCAATATCCACTTCATAAATCCGGTCGTCCACCGCTATTTTGGCTTTGTCACCTTCCCGTTCGAGCAGTTTAATCTGAAACGGCTCACCGTTATTGAGTTTTATTTCGTATTCCATAGTAATCAGATATTAAATTACAAACGTTCAACACTTTTTTTCCGGCCAAAAATTTTCCAGTTGGAACTACCGTTCATATTTACTTTCGCTCCGGCAGCATTTTTATCCAGTTTCTCCAAATAGCTGAAAAATGCAGCTATGGAAGCTATGTCTTTCATCTTTTGAGAAGGTTCTTCTTCATTAAGCAGGAACTCTTCATTATTCTGGATGATGTGCGTGTTATATCTTCCTTCTCTGAAAGAGGGTACATCCATGATCCTGTTCAGGAACGGGATGGATGTTTTCACACCAACAATTTTATAAGCATACAGTGCTCTTTTCATCCGTTCTATAGCTTCATCCCTGGTAGGAGCCCAGACTACCATTTTGGAGATCATCGGGTCGTAATACATAGGGATCTCATATCCTTCATACACATAACCGTCGTGGCGTACACCAGGTCCCAACGGTTCTGTAATGTGTTTGATCAATCCCGGATTTGGCATGAAATTATTGTTCGGGTCTTCGGCATAAATACGTGCTTCGATAGCGTGGCCTGTTTGCGAAAGGTCCTCTTGTTTTATGCCGAGCACTTCATTGTTGGCAATTTTAATCTGTTCTTTCACCAGATCAACGCCCACGACCCTTTCCGTAATCGGATGTTCTACCTGAAGACGTGTATTCATCTCCAGGAAATAATAATTCAGGTCGTCATCAACGATAAACTCGATGGTTCCGGCACCGGAATAATTGACCGCTTTGGCAGCTGCCACGGCATATTTACCCATTTCTTCCCTTACTTCAGGGGTCATAATGGGTGAAGGTGTTTCTTCGATTACCTTTTGGTGTCTTCGCTGTACCGAACACTCTCTTTCGAAGAGATGAATACAGTTACCGTGATTATCAGCCAGTATCTGAAACTCTATGTGATGAGGCGAGTTGATATATTTCTCAATATAGACCGAGTCATCGCCAAAAGCTGCCCTGGCTTCCGATTTGGAGCTGTTGACAGCCGCTTCGATATCTTCTTCTTTAGACACAAGGCGCATTCCTTTACCTCCGCCTCCTGCGCTGGCTTTGATCATCACCGGCAAACCGATCTGTTTGATCACTTCAATGGCTTTGTCCAGTTCTTTGATCGGCTCGGTAGTTCCGGGAACTACCGGCACATTTGCCTTTTGCATCGTTATACGGGCCGTGATCTTGTCGCCCATTGTATTTATGGCATTTGAAGAAGGGCCTATAAATATGATGTCTTCTTTTTTACATCTGTCGGAAAATTCTGCATTCTCCGACAAAAATCCGTAACCGGGATGGATGGCGTCCGCACCACTTTTTTTAGCTGCCTCGATGATGTTATCAATCACCAGATAACTTTCATTGGAAGGAGCCGGGCCGATACAATAAGCTTCGTCGGCATAGCGCACATGCATTGAAGTACGGTCTGCTTCGGAAAATACGGCTACCGACTTGATACCCATTTCGCGGCACGAGCGCATGACACGTATGGCAATCTCGCCCCGGTTAGCTACTAAAATCTTTTTGATCATAGTGTTTTGCTTTATTTTAAAGATACTCAGGTGTTTGTGCTATACAAAACACTTACTAAGAGCGGGTAAAGATATAAAAACTTAAAATATAGCCTTTATTAAATATGTCATTAAATTCCACAAACGTTTGCAAACGCTTATCCGGATACGTAAAGAAACAACTCTTTCCGGCTTTCTTTTGATTTTCGTTTAAAGTGTGGACAGTTGCCGTAATTTGCCTTAAATTTGTGGCTTATCATTAAAATCAAATACACATGACAAAAATATCTGATTACGTAGCTCCGGGTGTTGCCACGGGCGACGACCTGAACAAAATCTTCGAAGCAGCCAAAAAAGGACAATTTGCCCTGCCTGCTGTTAATGTGGTAGGTACTAATTCTATCAATGCAGTCATGGAAGCTGCCAAAGAGGTAAATTCTCCCGTTATCATACAATTTTCTAATGGCGGCGGTGCTTTTTATGCCGGAAAAGGTTTGTCCAATGAAGATGAAAAAGCTGCCATTGCCGGAACTGTTTCCGGAGCCCTGCACGTACATCAAATGGCAGAAAAGTATGGTATTCCGGTTATTCTCCATACTGACCACGCAGCAAAAAAATTACTTCCCTGGATTGACGGATTGCTGGATGCCGGAGAAGAGTTTTACAAACAACATAACAAACCTCTTTTCAGCTCACACATGCTTGATCTTTCGGTAGAACCCCTGGAAGAAAATCTGGAAATCTCTGCCAGATATCTGGAACGAATGAGTAAAATAGGTATGACACTTGAGATTGAGCTGGGCATTACGGGTGGTGAAGAAGACGGTGTGGACAATACAGGTATTGAAAGCTCGAGATTATACACCCAGCCCGAAGAAGTGGCATTGGCTTACGAAACTCTTCTGAAAATCAGCCCTAACTTTACCATTGCAGCGGCATTCGGTAACGTACACGGCGTTTATAAACCCGGCAACGTGAAACTGGAGCCGGTCATCCTGCACAATTCGCAGAAATATATCGCCGAGAAATTCAATACGGAGCCAAATCCGGTCAATTTTGTATTCCATGGCGGGTCAGGTTCTGAACCTGAAAAAATCAAAGAAGCTATTTCATACGGTGTGGTGAAAATGAATATTGATACCGACACTCAATGGGCTTTCTGGGATGGTGTCCGTCAGTATGTAGCGGATAACTTTGATTATCTGCAGGGACAGATCGGGAATCCCAAAGGAGAAGACAAACCCAATAAAAAATATTATGACCCGCGGAAATGGCTCAGAGCCGGTGAACTTTCCATGATCGATCGACTGAAAGTAGCATTTACAGATCTGAATTGCGTGGACAGATATTAATATATCCGTTAGCCTGAAATTTTAAAAGCCGGGGAAAAATAAACAACTTTTTGCCCCGGCTTTTTTTCTTACTACATTTGCCTATATCATAAACGGGTTATGCTTCAATATGATTCAAAGGTATTAATGGCGTTCGGCGAATCCTTCACTGATAAAGGTGAAGAGTTTTACAATTGGCTGCTTGAAAACGGTTATCCCGAACTGGCTGCTTTGAGCAGTGGTATCAGAGGCAGTAAAGAAGCTATTAATTGGCTGATGAAGCATAAGTATCAGCATTACGCTGCCCTGGATGCTGCCATTGATAAAAACCAGGCGGCTTATGCCTGGCTGATGAAGTACGAATTTTATTTTCTGGCTGTCTTTGCCGATGCTGTCAATGAAAAACCTGACGCTATCGCCTGGTTAAGAAAAAAAGAATTGGATATATTTCTTCTGCTGGCAGAGAAGATAAGGCACTTCCGCGACAATCAGACTTTTGATTATCACAAACTGCATTTTTAGAAAGTACGGGAACTTATTTTATCCGCATTTTGAATGTCCGCATGACTTACAGATCAGGCATCCGTCTTCGTAAACCAGCGTGTTCTCACCACACTCCGGGCATTTGGTGTCAACTGCCGTTCCGTCGGGCACATATCTTTTCAGTGCCCTTACCACCCCGTTTTTCCATGTGTTGATATTGTCCTCATCCACACTCAGGTTGGATACCAGATCAATAACATACTGCAACGGCATTCCGTGACGCAAGACACCGGAAATCAGTTTGGCATAATTCCAGTAAGTTTTCTCAAACGAACGCGACAGGCCCGGGACAACGATTTCATATCCTTGTTTATCTTTGAATTTGAAATCATAGCGGGATGAACCGTCTTCGGTTTTTCCTTTGACCACCCAGCCTTTTTCTACCCATGGCGGCAGGTAGAAGTCATCGGCTTTACCGGTAAAGATCTCATAAGGTTTATTATTAATAGTACCGATAACAGCCACCCATTTTTCATAATTATTCTGAAAACGGACGATGTCGGCTTCTATCACCTTCGGCCTCGGCGGGGCTTTTGTTTCACGGAATTCATCTTTATCTTCTTCTTTTTTATCCTTTTCCACCAGCACTCCGGCCCTAGATCCGTCGCGGTAAATGGTCATGCCTTTACACCCGCTTTCCCAGGCTGTCAGATAAATATTACTTACAAGTTCTTCCGTAACATCGTTCGGGATATTAACTGTCACGCTGATGGAGTGATCTACCCATTTCTGTATCTTACCCTGCATTTTCACTTTACTGACCCAGTTAATATCATTGGAAGTTGCCTTGTAATACGGTGACTTCTTGATGATTTCCTGCAACTGGTCATCATGCATATTTTTTACTTCTTCAACGTTGTAATCATTCAATTCCAGCCACATTTCAAATTTTGGATGAAATACATTGTACTCTTCCCAGGCGTCACCAACCTCATCAATAAAGCTCACCACGACATTTTTGTCGTTCGGGTTAACTTTTCTGCGTCGTTTGTAGGCCACCATAAACACAGGTTCTATTCCGGAAGAAGTCTGTGTGCAAATACTTACACTTCCCGTAGGAGCGATTGTCAGCATGGAAATGTTCCGGCGTCCTACCATCTTCATTTTTTCATAAACATGGGGAGCATTCTTTTCGATCCTGTTAATAAACGGATTATTGATCTCTTTTTCAAAATTATAGATTGGGAAAGCGCCTCTTTGCTCTGCCAAGTCAACAGAAGAATGATACACTTCCAGAGCCAGTATTTTGTGTACTTCCGTAGAGAACTTTATGGCTTCGTCCGTACCGTAAGTAAGTCCTAACGCTGCGAGCATATCACCTTCGGCAGTAATACCAATTCCTGTCCGGCGTCCCTGCAACGATTTTTCTTTGATTTTTTCCCACAAACGTCTTTCAACGTATTTCAATTCTTCCGATTCCGGGTCGGCATTTATTTTATCAAGTATGGCATCCACTTTTTCCACTTCCAGATCAACAATATCATCCATAATACGCTGGGCAATGTGGGTGTGTTTGACAAAAAGATCACCGTCGAAGTAGGCTTCTTTCGTGAATGGGCTTTTCACATAGCTGAAAAGGTTCAGCGCAATCAGCCGGCAACTGTCGTACGGACACAATGGAATCTCTCCGCAGGGATTTGTAGATACGGTTTTAAACCCGTATTCGGCATAATTATCAGGAATTGATTCTTTAATGACCGTATCCCAGAATAATATACCCGGTTCGGCCGAGGCCCAGGCGTTGTGAATAATTTTATCCCACAATTCCCTGGCGTTAATTTCTTTTTTGTACTTGGGACTTTGCGAATCGATCGGATATTGCTGGGTATAAGTTTTATTTTCTTTAACCGCCTGCATAAACTCGTCATCGAGTTTAACCGAAATATTGGCTCCCGTAATTTTTCCCTGTTCCAGTTTAGCATCAATAAATTTTTCCGAATCGGGGTGTTTTATACTGATGCTCAACATCAGGGCGCCGCGTCTGCCATCCTGGGCTACTTCACGGGTTGAATTGGAATATCTTTCCATGAATGGCACTACACCGGTTGAGGTCAGAGCCGTGTTTTTAACAGGGCTGCCTTTGGGGCGGATATGTGAGAGATCATGACCTACACCACCTCTCCGTTTCATCAACTGAACCTGTTCCTGGTCAATTTTCATAATTCCCCCATAGGAATCCGAATCGCCGTCATTTCCGATAACAAAGCAATTAGACAAGGATGAAATCTGATAGTCATTTCCGATGCCTGCCATCGGACTACCTGCCGGAACAATATATCTGAAACGGTCAAGCACCTCAAATATCTCGTCTTCACTCATCGGATTTGGATACTTCTTCTCAATCCTGGCAATTTCACGTGCAATACGGTGATGCATATCTGCAGGTGTAAGTTCGTACAGATTTCCCTTACTATCCTTCAGTGCATATTTATTCATCCAGACGCTGGCAGCCAAATTGTCTCCTTCAAAATATTCTGTTGCCGCTTTTAAAACTTCTTCGTGCGAATATTGTTTCCGGGTCGGGGTTTCTTCTTTTTTTTCAATGGTTCCGGTGTGAAGATGTAATTTCTGTGTCTCGATAACATTAACTCTTACTGGTGTGTCCTCAGCTTTAATCTCTACCTGTTCTTCTCTCATTTCCGATTGTTGTCTTCTTTTGTCTAAAACTTTTTCGTAAAAATCTTTTTCTTCCGTCCCTGCATTCTCTTGTACACTGTGAGTTGTCTCTGATTCTTTTTCAAAATTCATGAAAAGATTACTATCCATAGTAAGTGCTCTTATTAAAATTGGTTTAATGGTTAAAAGCCTGTATATCTACATGTTACAAAAAGGGAAAGCGGGCCTTTATTGAGGTGCAATATACAACAGAAACCCAATACGCTCTGTTATTTTTTTTCAACAAGTGGAGGTGAATAAAAACTAAACTGCGGTGAATTAAGATATTATAACATCAAAACAGATTTAAAAAAAAATTCGGGCATTTTTGGCACAATTTTATTTGATAATTTTTATCAGTTAATATCACTAACCTGAAGACTTGATATGTAAAGGGTTCTCTCTTAAAAATCGAGACTTAAAGACAAATAAAATACAGGGTCGTGAATTTTATAATCTTCCACCCCCCAGGCAACATCACCCCGGATAAAATATCCCAATAAATGTGCGCGGGCGCCAAAACCAAAACCACCGACGATGGGTTCTTTTTGCATCTCCACGGAAATATGTAACGGTCCGCTGTCGATATATCTCGTATACAGGGCGTTCTCAGGCGAATAGGGACTTATCCCTGTCCAGGCAGTTCCTATATCCCCGAAAGCAACCAGTTGGAAATTCCGCAGAAATGCCGAGCTCAGAGGAGTTTTGGAAAAAAACTGAAACAGCGGGAATCTGAGTTCCGAATTTATAACTAAAAAACTGTTTCCGTTTCTTACATTTTGATAAAATCCACGCATGTTAGTGGCTAGTGTCTGATAAGCATAATTCTGCTCATAATCGATCGGGGTAGTTACATCAAACTTCGGGAACAACCAGTTGTCCACGCCGCCCATATAATAGATTAAAGGAGACTCTCCAAACGAAGTGCTTCCGGCAATCCGGTTGGCCCAGATAAATGTCCGGCTGATCTTTGTATAATGCCTGAAATCAAAACCCACAACAAACAGGTTATTCCTTGCCGGTGGTTTTATATACCTGAATTCGGACATGGCACCCACCATATTCATGTATTCTGCAAATATCTTATATCGCGTACCTTTATAGAGGTTCAACCCCAGCGAACGTGTATTGTCAAAAACAAGTTCTGCCTTACCCATCAGCCAATTATAATAAAGGTTCGATGTTTCAAGGCTTGCCTGATCTGTCGCCAGGGCAACAGCCATTTCATTTTTATAAGAAGCCGTTCCGCGTAAACTTAACGCTTCTGTAAATGCCCATTTCAGAATAAAGAACAGTTCATGTGTATGTACATTTACATACCACGGGCCAATATTCCAACCAATAGTGTTTCGGTGAAAAATAATTTCTTTATCCAGTCTTTTCTTCAGATTTGAATAACTAAATATGTATTCGTTGTTCTCCAGGCTGATGTTAAGCCGCACACCTCCAACAAAACGATGGTCTTCCATCAGGTCATTGACCCCCACTTGTAAGAATACATTAAATCCCGGGTTCAGATAGATAGGCCCTCCACCGGTAAACGGCTGATAATTATAATTGATATAATTGAAATCAATTTGTGTGATCATATCATTCACAAAATACTCCACCCTGTAATTCCGCCGTTTTGGAAATTTAAACTTGCCACTTTCCAGACCCGACCCGACAATATCAACCGATACAATATTTCCTTCAACATCCATCAGTTGCTTATCTTTTCTTGTGCCGGTAAACTCATTGCCGTTTTCGTCCACGTATACCATGCGAAATCTCTTAAGCTTGATTTCCTGCACAGGCTCTTCTTTTTGCTGAGCGGTATCTGCCTTAGTCAGCGACTTTTCCCGTTCTTTTTCAAACTTATGTTTTAGAGAAGCCATATAATGGGTGTTTTCGAGCCGGAGGGGCCGGCTCCCGGCAAAAGAAGGTGTTGAAGCAACATAAATTTTATACCGGTCATCGTGATAACAGACTATGGCTTTTTTACCCCCTGTCACCGACACAGACTGATCAAGGATGTTACGTGTGTAATCCGTCACCGGTTTTGACCGAATAAAATATCTGTAATGAACTGCTGTGTCCACAGATGCTACGGTACTGTCCAGAACAGCAAGATAAGCATTGTAAATGCCGTTGTCATCACTCAGGTATGAGATCGTATTTTTACCGTACGATTCAGGTCTTATCTCGCTGGCCAGCGGAGTGTTTGTAATTCGTTTTAACACCTGGCTTCGATTGGCATAATCATAAACAAACAAGTCAAAAGTATGATTGAGTTTTATATCCGATTCCGGTTTTTTCCCCAGTGTATCATTATCCCGGTTCGAACTGAAAACAATCTGGCTTGATCTGTTGATAAATCGCGGATTGAGATCCGTATATATATCATCGGTTATTTTGCGGAACGAACTGGCGGCAATGTTGAACACAAAAATATCGCTCTGTCCTTTTTGCACGGCTGACATTACCAGAAACCTGCCGTCATCTGAATAAGAAAAGTCCGTTACTTTCTGGACGTTATAAAGGATTTGCTTCGTCATTT
>Ga0256913_10001217_pt1 | contig 13274 bp, 6 predicted proteins | sample Axial_MatmetaG_FD_185970 | JGI IMG/M metagenome (GOLD analysis project Ga0256913, IMG submission 185970) | Deep-sea worm associated microbial mat communities from Axial Seamount, Juan de Fuca Ridge, Pacific Ocean - Axial_Mat | ecosystem: Environmental > Aquatic > Marine > Oceanic > Microbial...
TGTATCCGCTGTATCCGTCAACCTGTAGATATCCTTTGAACTCTTTTAATATTTCGGACGGATTATCTTACGTACATATATTTTTGATGGTGTGTATTCCAAAATCTCCGTTACGGCTTCTCCTATCTTTTTTGCTCCTTCAGGTATATTGTCGGACTCTATGATTTCTTCTTTGCGCGGTAAATGCGAAGGAAGGGCTGCACGTAAAGGTTGTTTCTTCTCTTTTGTCTTGCTGCGTGTATAAGTTATAGTTTCTTGTTTCGTATCTTCCGTTGTTTCTTCCGCTTTTTCGATATCAAAAAGGCTTAATTGTTCTTCAGGGGTGCTGCTTATAAATCGTTCTCGTTTTGAATCGAAAATTCTGTTTTGTTTTACCCAGTAATGAAATTTCGATAAACTCAAACCTTCCGACCGGCAATAGTCTTTCTGTGTTTGTCCGCTGTTGCGCCGGCGTTCGATATGGGCTGTCATCATATCTCTGTTCTCTGCTCTTGTCATATTAGTTTTTGCCCGCAAAAATAACACGGCAGAAACTGTTATGAAAGATGTAGTTTGCCGAAGGGGTACGACATAGGAAATGCTGTTCTATCCGATAAACTTACAGGACAAAGCGTTGACTTAATCACTGAAAATTACAAATTTATCCACTGCAAAGATAACAAAAACAGATTCAAAATCTCCTTTGAACCTTTAAAAATCAAACAATCTTACTACAACGACATCTACGTTATTGCTTAATATAATAAAATTATCGTATATTTGGGTGATGAGCTTAGTGTTAATTCTCTGAAAATATTTGACATACTTGGAAGAAAACTTTTTGACATCAAATCCGTTACAGAAAACAAAGTGGTGATAAATATGGAAAATTTGGGGGTTTATATTGTTGATATTCAAACAAATAAAGGTCATTATAAAAGAAAAGTAATATTCTGACCTTTATTGTACAGGAATTGTCCCCTTAACAAGAGGGCAATTCCTGTAGTTTAATCATATACATTTTCTGACATTAATACCCAAATTCGATTTATATAGAACCAATCATCTAAACAATCAAATCAAAACTCCATCTGCACTCCCCTGTTGGCAATTACTTCTTCACCGTTTTTCAACTTTGCAATAAGTTTATACAAATATGTTTTACCTCTTGTCACATTTTTATCGTCAAAACTGACGTCTTCAGAAGCTGAAAAAGCTTTAAGCATTTGTGCTTTATTTTTACCGTTCTGCTTATAAAGTTTCAGTTTCTCGACATTAGTGTTCAACGGTTTAACCCAGGAAATATTAAGTCCGTCTTTTTTCTTAACGACATTCATTATAATATTGATATCCTCAGCTTTACGATAAACGACAGTGATTGCAGAGTTTTCTGAAACACGGTCGGATGCAAGTGTTTTTACCTCGTAAAAATATTTTCCCGGCGAACGCAAAACCGTATCAACATAATAATTGTCGGTAACAGGTTTATCGTTAAGCTTTGTCTTCACACCTTCAGAATCTGCTATATATATATCAAAAGCATCCGAAAATCCCTCGTCGGAAGGTATCCAGATAATTTTCACACTACCGTCCTTATTAATGACATTGTCAATAGTAGCAGGAGGATTTAGGGGAACATGTGCGGCAAAAAAAGCCGACACCGTATCGGAACTATTACTCTCTACAAAACCGTCACTTACATTCAAAACATAATATTTTGCTTTAACGGTTTTTTTCAGCATTATATCACTATCGACAAAAGTAACGTCTTCATTTTTTATTGATGTCATTTCGTTTATCAATGAATAGGGTTTTCCGTTTAGACTTCTGAACACTCTGTATCCGATAATATTTGCTCCGGAACTTTTCCAGCGTATTACAACCGAATCACCTGACACTCTGCATCTAATGTTCATAGGTGCAAAAGGTTTTTCAGCAAAGGTTGCAAACGCAGGAATTCTGACAGATGGATATATACCTCCGAAATAATCGTGCAACTCAAGGAAATAAAACCATGGCTCATTTGCCAACGGAACCATATCGGTATAATTTGTCGCATCCGAAGCAAGGTCGGTCACTTTTACATAACCGGAATCATATTTGTTACTCCTGTATAAAGCTATGGAGCTTAATGTACCGGAATAATTCAATAGCCAGTTAAGTTCAATAGCTTTTTTGTCTTTAGATGGTGTACCTTTGAACCGGGCAACTGACGGAGCCGGAATATATCCGAGATTATGACCGTATGCAGGCGGAGATTTGATCTCTTTACCGTTACCGTTGACCTTTATGAAATAAACAAATATCCCCTTTTCCGTAAGTGTCGTATCAAATACCGTAAACTCAACACTCCCGTTTTTCAATGTATCATTTGCAAAATGTATTGTTTTAATTTCATTAAAAGTTTTGTTTTTAACGGAGGCTCTAAAAATCTTAAACCCGGCAATATCCGAAAAGCCCTCTCCTTCCCATACAATTTCAGGAATAGTTCCGGTACTTTCCGATTTTTTCAGAAAAATTGTTTGTCCTTTAAAAACCAAAGGTATCAAAACAAGTAATAATATTTTTAAAGTTTTCATCTTTTTAAACATTTTTTCAATTTTATAAAAATACAATAACTACTACCTGTATCAATTACAACTACCTCCCAATTTGAAAGTCACATTTGCGCTACCGTTACTATTGATACTGTTTTTGTTTAAAATGGTAATTGCTCCTTCAAGTCCGCAGGCACCGACTTCGACCCCAAGGGTCCCGCAAGAGCTGATAGTCAAAACATCATTTTCATATCCACCCTCAATACCGAAAAAAGCGGAAGCTTTAGCACCAACATATCCGCACATTGGAACGGTTATACCGCCTGAAGCTTTAGCAAAAGCGTAACCTCCGAGAATAAAAGTCGGATTATTGTAATCCAGTTGTACATAGGCACCGATTCCTGCTTTCGCCTCAACCCAAATAGGAGTAGGCAGAACAGGAAAACTTTTATCAATTATATTACGCTGGCCGATAGCATAAAATCCGTGCAGGCTGCTAAAATCAGGTTTGGCGGATTCAAAGCTTTTTAAAATGCTATTTGCCGTCGAAGTCAAATCATTATCGTAAGCACCCATTATAAAACCACCGCAATATACATCATTTGCCATCACAATGTCGCCTGAAAACATCATATAAAATCCCGAGGGGTCAAAACGGGTTGCCATTGCACCGCTTTTAATTGAGGCAAATCCCATATCAAGATTATTTTTAATTGTCAGTTCACCTACAAGGGCTTTCTCAGGAAAGAGGTATGCCATAACAAGGTTACCAAGGGGTGTATCTATATTATCAACTTTAATATTATTGCTATTAGCTTCAATACCTCCATGAACGACAAACGAAACTTCATTATCATCACCAAGTCCCTGCGAATTTGTTTTACAATTGAAAGCAAGTTCACCCCATTTACCTGCAACAGCGAAAATCTTTCCTTCGGTAAGATTCATAATTTCCTTCCCCCAGTGAATTGTTTGCGGAATAGCATCAATATAACAATCGGAAGGAGTTTTTACAAGAAATCCTTTTATAGGAACCTCCCCACCGGATGTGCCGTTCGGGGGTTTAACAAAAAACGTTCCGTAGGATGTGTATTTTTTCTTAGTGAGAGATTGGGCTGATGATTCCTGCTTTAATTTGAAAACCGTATTTCCGTTACAATCGACAATTCCGCTTAACGGTTCGAGTTTAGCGGTCAAAATTCCGTTATCATTTTTATAGGTCATAATTGCCCTTGTAGGAATATATCCCGGTACTCCTAAGTCGGGCATACCTGCAAGTTGAAAAAATCCGGGTCCCGACATAACCTGATCGACATAAATATCAATCAAATCCCTAAAAATCATATGCTTACTCAAACTCAGTATTGTTGAATTATCGCTTAACATACCGAGCGAAGTAAATTCAAGTCTATCATTCGTAGCCGGCAAATTATCCGCCCAGGCAACAGGTCCCTGTGGGGTTCCAACCAAACTGACACGGTAATGACCGACCCCCGCATCATAGTTGAAAACCGGTTTCATATTATTATCTGTTTGAAGAGTAAGAATACCGCCAAGCGACAATCCGCCTTGCAATACCGGCTTACCCTCACGTAAAGCATCGGGTCGGATATTTAACCCGGTAATAGCAGCATCCACACCAAGTCCGGTATATATCATTGCTTTCGGCACAACGATAGCATCACGTGTTTTATCGAAGTTCCACCCTTCGGTGCTTTCCACTCTCCATTTCTCAAGTTCAAATGATATGTTATCCTGCGAATTATGGACAAGGTCAATATCCTCACGGGTTACACGTATTTCTCCTGCATTTATTTTCAAATCGAGTGGGACGCCGTTAGGATTCCTGATATCGGTATGCAAAATTGCCCCGATATGAATTACGCCGTCCTGATAATACGATTGATCAAAAGTTGAAGAAGCATTGAAACCGAAAACACGAAAATCACTTACGGGATACGGTTTATATCCGGCAGTTTCAATCATATCAAACAAATAAAATCTTTTCATGAAAAAATGCATACCCGAAACACTTTTAAAAACAGCCGTTTTTATATCGGTAGTATCCTGTCCGAGATAAAAATCACCTGTAAAATCATAAGCAAATTTAAAAGAAGCCAAATCCAGTCGCAATGCCCCCGACATAATTCCGTTATTACCCGCTTTGTGTACTGTTAACGGTTTGGAAAAAAACCAATCGCCAGGAATAAACATATCACCGGAAAAACCTCCGTTGATTTTTATCGGGATTGAGTATGTTTCGGTTGTAATAACATCATTATCGGGAGAAATTTTATTATTCTCATCAATATGAAAGCGAAGATTTTTGAAATACACTTTCTCATTTTCATTCAATAAGTTAAATGAAGGTACATTAGGCATATTAAAGAAATACCCGTCACATATAAATGTATTACCCTCCTTTTTATAACTTTCAAAAGTAACCGGGAATCCCCAAATTTCGGATAAGTCCCTGTTAACAGCTTTAATTTTAAAATCATATGAGGGTTCAGGATAAGCAAACGGCTCAATAGTAATGGTTTTTACTGTACCTATATAACTCGGATTTTTACTTTGTTTTGTAATATGAACATCCAAAGATGTCAATTCCATTGGTATTCCCTTTAATGTATAAGAACCGTCTTGTGCCGAATATGCTTCAAGGTAAACTTGCTGCCCGTTCGAACTTTGAAGTTTGATATAAATCAAAGCACTGTCAACCGGTTGCCCGCTTGTTTCCTCGGTAACTGTTCCGTGAATGCTTGCAGCAGGCTCTATAAACACCGATTTGTATGTCCAGTCATTACTAACAGGTATATTGAAAGATGTTTGAAGCGGAGTATAATTGCCGGCATTTACTTTTACGACAAACTGCTGTCCCGGTGATGGGAATGTCAATTCTACAAGTCCGTGCTCATTTGTTGTTCCCCAAGTCATTGTATCACCTACAATAACGTCGGCATTGGCAACAGCGCTGTTTGTTTCGCCGTTCACCACAATAAGTTTGAGCCTGTGAAGCTTTTTATATACTTTGAATGTTTTTGTATAACCTTGTGGCGGCAATTCGGAAAACTCAATAGTATCCGGGAAAAATTGCGATGAAAGCGGCTGAATTTCAATAATATTACTACCATTTTGATTTACAGGAATTTCAAAAACTTCCTCATCAACATAAATATTTCCGTTTTGGTCATATTCATATCTCGGATCGGTTTTTACAAAAGGTCCATTCGGCAAAATTCTGACATAAGCTGCAACAGCATTTCCAGTCTCATCTTCAACGGCACCTTTCATAATATACTTCGGTTCAAGTTGAAATTCTTTGAAGTAAAGTTCACCGTATTTCATATTAAAAGGGCTTTCCTGTTCCGGCCGCCAATAAATAGTTTTATACATCGGACTACTAATCTTTATTCTTCTGTATGGTCCGATAGCTTCGCCGTGTTGTCCGACAGTTACCCAAAGGTCTTTAAAAGAAAAAAATCCTGCACTGTTTGTATATGTTGTATCTTCACGAAATGCCGGCATATCAGGTGTGTATGAACCTAAAAGAGAAACCGAAATTCCGGCGGCACCAATATTTTCAATGTTTGATTTAATCATAACACGCCCCCTAATTTCAGGTGGTGCGGCTTCAATATCACATACATAATCATCCATTGAAGAGGGAGGTTTGTAAAAATGATTATATGTAACCGGAGATGTACCGTTATTGCCGGCATTATCATTAAGTTTTATACCTGTCATATCTCCGATTGCCAAACCTGTTACTGTGGTGAACCATGGATAGAAGTTATATAAAGTATTTTCATACGAATTGCCGTCACTTTCATTTCGCGTTCTTATATAAAGATAATACGGACTTTTATCCTGTCCGTCAACAGGTTCCCAGTGCTCAACCAAATGATTAATAATAACCTTACCGTATTCGTCTGCCACACCGTCAAATACAACTTTAAATTTGCCGTAGGAATTTGTAACCGTCTCTCCCGATTGGTCTCCTTCGGAAAGTAATATTGCAGGATGTTCAGTGTTGAGTTTTTGCATATCACGCAAGACACTTACCAATGCACCCGGAACAGGATCACCGCCGGGTATTGCTTTTGGACGTATATCTTTCCCAACATATATCGCACCTGACACACTATCGCCTTCATATTTATCGAAGGCCGATCTGACTTTTAAATTTATATTAAAATCTTTTATTAATGCCACTTGAGGAGCAATTTGAATATTATCTCCCGGAGAGATGAATATATCCAAATCAGGACTGCAAAATTTCTGATTTACCACTTCTATTTTGAGACTTACAATAGCAGTATAATCATCCTGTCCGGGATTATAGGTCTTGTTAGAGTTGTAGGCTACACCCGTAAAAAAATCGGTTTTAAAATCGAAAATGAAATTACCCTGTTCGTCTGTAGTGGTAACTGCAAGAACTTTGTTTATTGTTGTTTCGGCTTTATTTTCAGAAACACTTTTACCTGACAAGTCGAAAAAGCCTGTATTATAATTTCCAAAAACTCTTGTTTTAAAGAAACCGTCATCCCTTTTAAACGAATACCTTGCTACAAGCCTTATTTCCGTATTTCTTAAGGGCTCCGCATTATTGATATCAATAGTATTTTCATTTATTGTACCCTTACCGAAAGGGGGATTAAAACTTAAATTGTTTAATAATCCGCCATAACCCGTAAATCCGTAAAAGCCTCCCGGACTTATCAGATTTATATTGGCATTTCCTGAATATGAAGTACTGTCAAGAAGATTGTCGTAATTGACATTTCCATTTCCTGAACTGCTTCCTGTTTCGTGAATATTGCTTCCCGAAGGAGATGTAATTCCGACATCGGTTGCCAGCTTGTAATGCAGCCTTCCTTTAACAACTGTGTTTGGGATTAACTCAAAATCATTCAAAAAATCGTTTGGCATAACCGAAGGAATGATAATTTCCGAATCGGGTTCAACAGTCGGCGGTTCAAAAGCCTTATATTTAAACTGACAGGCCTCACTAATACCGTTATTTTTAAAGATAACCTGATTACTTTCATCAATAGCCTGAACAACAAATGCATAAGAACGACCTTCGATGAGCTGGGGATCGCCTGGTCCATAAAGAAATTGGTTCATATTCACATCAACCTGATAAAAATACGGTGGGACTGCTGAAGCAATAGCATCGGAAGGGTTTCTTGTACCGGGATGCATTTCAACCATCAGGAAATGGTATTTGATATTAATCCCGGTTTGAACCGGTATTGTCCACGAAAATAAAATATTTTGAGGATTTGTTGAAACAATAGAATCGCCACACAATGGTGTAAGAATTTGGGGAGGATCAACATACTGAATGATAATTGTGTTTGAACAACCCGACGGCTCGTCAAGTGACAATTGATTATCGGTAAAGTAATCGAATACCGAAATACACAACTGGTAATTTCCTTCGGGCAATCCCTGCATTTGTATCATATCGTTTTCCGTTATCCCGTTAAAAACAAGATGATCAGGCGAAAAAACATCACCTATATTGGACTGCGAAAGATATAGCGGAGTATTCGGCAATAAAGTTAAAAATGTTGCCGGCTTGTATCCATCTTCCGTATGAATATCTATTCCGTTATCGCCCGTAAAACTTCCTCTCAAATATACATTAAGGGTTTGCTGACTGTTGTTAAGCAGTTGAACGGAAACCTTATTCGGGTCGTCAACATAGTCGGCAAACTGCGTTGAAAACGGTGGATATACTTGTACTATAACGGATACAGTATTTGACTGTCCGAAAAAAATAACAGGGAAAAGTATTGCATATAGCAATATTACAAATCTCCTGTAATAACCTGTTTTTTTATCAAAATGTGAATACATAACTAAAATCTCCCGTTTGTTCCGTAAATGTTTTTGAATTATCCGATTTGTTTTTATTTGATATAAAATAATATTTCAATCTGAAATTATGATATTTACCTGCACGGTATGAAAAATTTAATGTCGGAGTGAAAACGGAAAAGGTTTCTGTCCTGTTTTTACTTTTTGTACTGTTAATGTTTAATGAAACATTTAACTTGTTTTTTAACAACGATTTAGATACTCCTGCCGATAACCCGTTATTTGTGCTTTCTCCTTGCTCCATAATAACCTTATTCCTGTTAATCCCGAGTGTGAAATTCAATTTATAAGCTATTACTCCGATGTTGTATGTAAGCATAATATTATTTGTAGTAAAGTCCATAACACTTTGAGTATGCGAATTTTTATCATTCAGCCCCATTTTAGTATATACAAAGCTGATAAAATGACTTGTTTTTCCGTTTTTACCGGTAAACTGAAAGTGGGGCATAATCATAAAAGTACTGTTTGTTTGGTAAATCTTTACCGAATCGGCAATTTGTATCCTTCCGTTAGATTGATTAAGGCTGTAATTTGAATAATTCAGGTTTATACCGAACAATCTAACCGGATCATAGCTTATATTAAAAGAACCTATCATCTTCTTCATAGTTGCTTTGCGCGCAAGTTTCAGATTATTGCGCTCCGAACCGAGACTACCTTTAAAACGCAATTTATTTTTCAATAATTTGAAAGCAGTTGAAAGGGTGATATTTTCAAGGTCATTATTAATAAAGTAAATACCCATTGATTTGTATTCGGGATCAATACGCCTGTAATTTACCGAAAACATCAGACCTTTTCTCGATCTGTACACAAGACTTCCTCTAACTGCAAGATAAAATTGTGTGGAAATGTTAGTTGTAATAAAATTTGTCTCTTCACCATTTGCAACATCCGAATTAATATTTGACGTAAAAATACTGTAAGCACCTTCGGCTTCAATATGCAGGTTTTTTGACAGTTTAACCCTGCTGTTGATACCGGCAACAATATTCTCCGCAGGAAATTCATCTGTCCTCATAATCGCAGAATCCAATGAAGTAGAATCATCTTTTGCTTTCAAAACCACAAGGTCAACAAAAGTATCTTTGCCTCCCAACCCAATTTTGAAACTGAACATCTTGCGTTTATAGGCAGCAAGGGTGTCCGTTAAAGGGTTATTTAGCTTAATAGCTTGATTTGTCTGCCGTTGCAATCTGCCGTAAACCGCCCCGAAACGGAAAATACCCGGATTGAGCTCCACACCTGCCCCGAATACAGTATGTCCGCCGAGTACATATTTCGAAAATGAAATATTTCGATATCCGAGATGTAATGTAATCCATTTGTATTTCGGACTTAATCCGAATTGGTTAAAAGGTTGTCTGAAATCCTTGTTTCTGTCACTGTAAACAAATGAGAAAGGCATAGCAAATCCTTTCAGATTTACGTTAACATTCCCAGAAAGAATATATGAGAAAGGGGCCTTCCTTGCATCAATACCCGATGAACCGTAAAATATGGTAGTAGCCGACAGGTTTCCGTGTACTGAAGATTTGTTTTGCGACAGATGTGTAATATCCTGGCCATTTATTTTACTGAACGAAATGATAATGGCAATCAGCAAAATCCATTTAATCTGTAAAGCCCACAAATTCATAATATCGTGATAACTTCCTTAGTATTGTTACACAACTATTATTGTCAAAACTAAATAAAATATCTGTTTTTGTGCAGCAAAGTTACTTAAACATACTAAAAAGTCAATAATAATAGATTAAAATAACAGAAAAAAATGTGTTATCTTTTTATAAGATTGTAACACAATCCGTTATAAAGACTATTATTTTCGTCATCTTTCAATTTTTTCAACAAATAATCTTTAAAAAATGAAAATCAGGTTTGTATTCGAAAATAAGCCGAAAATTAATGAAATCAGATTAAATGGTAGAGGAGATATTAACCTCTTTTGTTATATTTTGTTAAATATTTTGCATTAAAACGTTTTTTATTCGTACTTTTGCATTCAAAGAAATATTAAAATAATGTCTAACTAAAAATTTAAACTTATGAAAAAATTTACTTTTACATTTCTTGTTATGTTCCTTTTCGGCACATATATCGTTGCACAAATGCCTGCTGCAATTACTATTGAACCGGCAAATGCAACTGCTTTTGATGAGATTACGCTTACATTGGATGCCACTCAATCTTGTCCATCAGAAGGTTTGTATGGAGCAGGAGTTGTTATGATGCATTCAGGGGTTACAATTGACGGTGCCGCCTGGTCAAATATTGTTTCTTTTGACGCCTTAGGTGTAAATGGCCAATCTCCTGAATTATTACCGGTTATGGGAGCTTTACCTGCCGCAATTTCAATGACTCCTAGATATGCTAAAGCTACCGATACAATTACAATCACTTTAGATGCAAGGAAATCTTGTCCTGAAGGTGCATTGTTTAATGCAGACTCTGTAATGATGCATTCAGGTGTCACAATTGATGGTGCCGCCTGGTCAAATGTTGTTAGTTTTGATGCGTTAGGTGCTAATGGACAACAGCCAAAATTAGAATACAATGGAGACTCCACATGGTCTATTACACTTATCCCTAAAGATTTTTATGGTATAGAGTCAGGAGAAGTAACAGCCATCAATTGTGTTTTCAATGCCGGTGACTGGTCACTTGGCGAAGGAAAAGATTTTGACGAATCCGGTGAATGTACTGATTTTATGATTCCATTAGCTACTGAATACACTCATACCTGGTCTATTACCTTCACTCCTTCAGAGTTTTATGGAATAGAGGAAGGAAGCAATGTATCAGCCATTAATTGTGTTTTTAATGCTGGTGACTGGCCACTTGGCGAAGGGAAAGATTTTGATGATGATGGAAACTGTATGGACTTTTTAGTACCCCTTAATCCAATTGGGATAAATGAAAGAAATACTGTTTCATTCAGAATGTTTCCCAACCCTGTCGAAAATATGCTTATCGTTGAAAACATTAAAAATGCAAATAGGATAGAGATATATAGTATTATTGGAAATAGAATAAGTACTATAAATGACATTTCAACTGATAAAGTAACAATAAACACATCTAATTTGCAAAGTGGTGTTTACTTTATTTCCGTATTCAATAAAGAAAGAATTGAGACAACAAAATTTATTAAAAAGTAATTATATACCTTATTAAACCGGCCTAACGGTCGGTTTTTTTTTATTAATAAAACTATTATTATATACCAATACAATTGTTGTAAAATGAAACCACCTTTTTTTGTAAAATCAATATTGATAATACTTTTTGTTATTACAGGGTTATTTATTACTGCTCAAACCAATGCCACTTTTAATATTGATATGGAAAATGTAGTGGAATTTAATCCTTTAACAGATAATATTTATATATCCGGTAATTTTGCAGGATGGCCTATTCCCGGAACAAATCCTGGTTTAAAAATGTCACAAACTAACGATAGTTCAATATACACTCTAACTATTGAAGTGACAGGTTTTGACGTTATTGAATATAAGTATTTCAGAGTGATAAATGATACTGCATCCTGGGCTTATGGTGAATGGGACGGTTCAGACAACCGAAACATTTTAGTTCTTAATGATACAACTTTAAATGATTTCTGGGGTGACAGGCCTGCTGAAGTTAGATTTAATCTTGATATGTCCAATGCAGACCCTTTTAACCCTCAAACAGATGACATTTACATCTCAGGTGACCTCATTAGTTATTGGACTGAGCCTGGAATATCTTCCGTTTATAAACTGCAACCTGTTTTGGGAAAAGATATGACATATACAATCACTTTACCTTTATCTCTTAGAGATCATGAGTATAAATTCTATCGGGTTATTAATAATGCTCCCGGGTGGGAGAACGGTGAATGGAATGAAGAGGATAACAGGATAGTTACAGTTGATACCGCAAAGATACTTGATTTGGAATGGGGTATTAATACTTCCGAAGTTTTTAACTCAAAAATGAATACATCGTATAAATTGTTTCCGAATCCTGTTCAAAACACACTTTTTATCAGGAACCTGGAAAAAACAGACAGAATTGAAATTTACAATATGGTTGGACAGAAGGTTAAAACCATTGAAAACATTTCAACTCCGGAGGTTAACATTGACGCAACAGTACTAAAAGACGGTGTTTATTTCATCTCGGTTTATACAAGCAGAGGTGTTATGACATCAAAATTCATTAAAAAGTAAGTAATAAATACTTTATTGGAATTAAAAAAGCCTGCCCGTTTTCGGGTGGGCTTTTTTATTCCAATGCAAGCGTGGACGCTGGCTTATAGATGCGACAAGCCTCCACACACTGATGCGACAAGCGTCCACGCTTGTCGTAAATATTATAAAATCTGTCTATTCTTCAACAACTTCCAGCACAAGTGCCGTCATTGCAGGCACTTTAACATCATTAACCTGAAAACTCTTACCTGAAATAACATCCCTTACCGACTCATCACCTGAAATAATTTCGCCAAACCTTTCAATATCCGGCTTCATTTGTTTCCGGTTCTTATTCAGAATAACCATTACTTTTTCATTTTCGTTATACCTGAAATAGACATATACCCCGTTTTCAGGAACAAAATGCAACAGATTGCCGTTGTGGATACAGCTTTTGTTTTTACGCCAGTTTGTTAGTTTTCCGACATATTCTTTCGCTGCTATCTGCTTTTCGGTAAGACCGGTATTTGTAAAAACATTGACGGAATCATCCGGCCAACCTCCGGGAAAATCGCTACGTATGACTCCGTCGTGCTTACCTCCGGGATTTGTCATCAGAATTTCAGTGCCGTAAAATATCTGAGGAATACCACGCATCGTCAGAATGTATGCAATTCCCATTTTA
>Ga0256913_10001218_pt1 | contig 13273 bp, 10 predicted proteins | sample Axial_MatmetaG_FD_185970 | JGI IMG/M metagenome (GOLD analysis project Ga0256913, IMG submission 185970) | Deep-sea worm associated microbial mat communities from Axial Seamount, Juan de Fuca Ridge, Pacific Ocean - Axial_Mat | ecosystem: Environmental > Aquatic > Marine > Oceanic > Microbial...
AAAGCACAGCAACACCGCCAGCTAATTTAGCCAAACGCTCTTGAAGTTTTTCTTTATCATAGTCTGAAGTAGTAATTTCAATTTGAGCACGAATTTGATTTACACGTGCTTCGATATCTTCTGATTTTCCAACTCCGTTCACCACAGTGGTATTGTCTTTATCGATTACGATTTTCTCGCACTCACCCAACATATCCAAAGTAGCGCCTTCGAGCTTCATTCCTTTTTCTTCGGAAATAACCATTCCGCCAGTCAATACTGCGATATCTTCTAGCATTTCCTTACGACGATCGCCAAATCCTGGAGCTTTCACAGCCGCAATTTTCAAGGAACCACGAAGACGATTCACTACCAAAGTAGCCAATGCCTCACCGTCGATATCCTCAGCGATAATCATTAATGGACGACCTGCCTGAGCCGCTGGCTCCAATACAGGAAGAAGGTCTTTCATTGTAGAAATTTTCTTATCGTAAAGCAAGATATATGGATTCTCCAAAACCGCTTGCATTTTCTCTGTATTGGTAATAAAATATGGAGAAATATATCCGCGGTCAAACTGCATTCCTTCAACCACCTCAACAGTAGTATCGGTTCCTTTAGCTTCTTCCACAGTGATTACACCTTCTTTCTTCACTTTCCCCATTGCCTCAGCAATCAACTCACCAATAGTGCTATCGTTATTTGCAGAAATAGTAGCTACTTGCTTGATTTTGTCATTATCATCACCCACTTCTTTTGCAAGCTCTTTAATATTGTTTACAACAGCTTTCACCGCTTTATCAATACCACGTTTCAAATCCATTGGATTTGCACCTGCAGTTACATTTTTCAATCCTACATTAACGATTGATTGTGCAAGAATAGTAGCTGTTGTAGTTCCATCACCAGCGTCATCATTAGTTTTTGATGCAACCTCTTTTACCATTTGCGCTCCCATATTCTTATTTGGGTCGCTCAATTCAATTTCCTTAGCCACAGTTACTCCGTCTTTAGTAATCTGAGGTGCTCCGAAAGAGCGATCAATTACCACATTACGACCTTTTGGTCCTAAAGTAACTTTTACTGCATTTGCCAACTCGTCAACACCTTGTCTTAAAAGGTCGCGAGCATCCGAATCAAATTTAATTTCTTTAGCCATTTTCTTCTATTTTTAATTCTATTAATTTCGTTTAGTTCCCATCAAGGTCGATTATACAATCGCCAAGATATCGGTTTGATTTAAGATAAGGTAAGTATGATTTTGGTCATCCACTTCGGTACCAGCATACTTTCCATAAAGCACTACATCACCCTCTTTCACTTCCATCTTCTCCCCTTCGGTTCCATTTCCTACGGCGATAACTGTAGCACGTTGTGGTTTTTCTTTAGCCGAATCAGGAATAATCAATCCTGAAGCAGTCACCTGCTCAGCCTCAACCACCTCCACAAGAACTCTTGCTCCTAAAGGTTTAATTGTTGTATTTGCCATCTCAATAAATTTTATTTGGTTAATATTTCAATGTGCGCCCTATGGCGAATTTTATGCCAATCGAACTATTCTTATCTAAGGCTGTCAAATACGCAACTCTAGAACATTACTTTCCGTAAGCCTATTTAAACACCGCCTGAATTTCAACTAGATAAGAAATAACGAAATGTGTTTATCAAATATTTGGGCAAAAAAAAATGTCAGCATGTATGACATACTGACATTTATAAAATCTTAATCCTTTTTGATTACTCGGCAGGAGTTTCTTCTGCAGGTTTTTCTTCCTCTGTTGCAGGTAAAGCTTGATTCTCTTGAACTGGTTGATAATCTAAAGCTTCTGGATTTTCGTTATTACGGATAAAGTCGATATCTGAAGTTTCTTTCTCAGAATACACTTGTCCGCTAGGAATAACAAAAATAGTTGAAAGGGTCAACAGTAAAAGAACGATTGAGAGAGTCCAAGTTGACTTTTCTAGAAAGTCAGTAGTTTTCTTAACGCCCATTACTTGATTAGAACCTGAAAAAGATGAAGTCAATCCACCACCCTTAGAGTTTTGAATTAACACAATTAAAATCAAAAGGATACAAACGATAAATATCAAAATTGATATTGTATAATATAGTGCCATAATTAAATTTATTTACTAAGTTTTACTTTCTTAATTTGGGCTGCAAAGTAACTACTTTTTTCTGGATATTTCAAACTTAATTTTTCATAAATTTTTATAGCTTTTTCGGCATGTCCTTGCTTCAAATTTATCTCTGCTAAAGTTTCAGAAACAAAGTCATACTTCTCAACCAAACTCTTTTTTGCCACCTCAATTTCTTCCTTATATTCAGCATCTTTTGGCTTGCTAATTACTGGATTTCCTTTGATAAAAGATTCAATAATATCTTCCTTTGTTTTTTGCTTTTTACTTGTTGTTTCAAACTGCGCTTCCGCCTTGTCTTTCTCTACTGCTTTCGCTTTATCAATAGCCTGCAAACGCTCTTTTACAACATTGCGTAAATCCTCTTTCGACTTAAGCTCTTCCCCATTTTCTTTCACCATGGGTTTGGGAGTCTGAGGCTTTTCAACAGAAACAATCTTAGACTTTTCCTCCTTCACTTTACTCTTTATCGGCTCTGCTTTTGGTTTTGATTTAGGCTTTGGTTCAACTTGAGAAACCTTATTCTTTTTAGTTTCGACAACTGTTTCCTGCTCATCAATAGGAGCATATATAAAATCGAACAACTGCTCTCGGTTATAAACCCGTGCCGCAGCATTTCCTAAAATAGCATGATAATCTGAGCTTTCTTTTTTAGCTTTAGCAAGCATCATCCAAGCCAGTTGAAAAAATGGAGCTTCATTTACCAATTGTTCCAAATCAGTTACACTAAGCTTATTCAAAAGATTAGGATTGTCCACATATTTATAAAAATTCTCAATCTGCATAACTTACCAATTTACAACAGCCTTATTAAAAACATCTGTGATAATTCTTTCTGTAATAATTTCCACCAACTGATCTTCAACCGAAGAAAAATTCTGTGAAGCATCATAATCCTCAAAACTTGTAAAGGTTTGATCGAAAGAATCATTTTCCTTTTCGGGTTCATTATTTGTAAAACGCACCTTTACCGAGATTGTCAAACGGTTTAAAGCAGCTTTTTCGTTCCCTTGAATCGCAACAGGATTAGTTTTATAATCAATAATCTCTCCTTCGATATGCATATCTGCATCCCCCTCCACTAGGTCCATTTTAGTTTGATTCACAAACTTATCACGAAAACCATCCGTTATAACTTGACTTAAACTCGGATTTACCAATCGTGCCTTATTGGGAAAAAAATCGATGGAAATAGTTTTTGCCGTTATCGGCGCACCCGTAAACGAATACTTTATACTACATGCCGAGGCTGTAATGAGCATTAAAAGGACAAGCAATATTTGAAACTTCTTTACCATCTACTGTTTTATGAGATATTATGTTCTTTAATCTTTCTGTACAATGTACGCTCCGAAATTCCTAATTCCAAAGCCGCATTTTTACGTTTGCCATTATACTTCTTTAACGCACGTTTTATCAATTCTATTTCCTTATCTTGCAAAGAAAGTGACTCTTCAACCACCTCCGACTCTTGAATAGGAACTGCATCATAATTGCTAGGTTTCGACACATAGGCTTGTTGCACCTCAGAATCAACATTATCAAAATGCCTTGGTGGGGAACTCACGGTTTCCATTGGCATAATACTATCTGGATTATCATCAAGATCGCGAATAATTCGAGCATCAGTATTACGCAGCATGTTTCCCATTTGTTCATCCTTCATAATCTCGCGCACCAATTTCTTCAAATCGGTTACATCTTGACGCATTTCAAAAAGCACCTTATATAATAGGTCGCGCTCACTTAAATGGCTATCTTTCTCATTGCGATACAGAACGGGTAATTTACTATTTCGCTCTTCGGACAAATATTTACGCAAAATATCAGGAGTAATAACTCTATCTTTTTCAATAATGGAAATTTGCTCTGTCACATTTTTTAGCTGGCGTACATTTCCCTTCCAGGAGTAATTCATTATCATCTGCCTCGACTCTTCTGTCAATTGAAGTGTTGGCATACGATACTTATCTGCAAAATCGGATGCAAACTTTCTAAATAATAATACAATATCTTCCTTACGTTCACGAAGCGAAGGCACTTTTATTGGAACGGTATTTAACCGATAATACAAATCCTCGCGAAACTTACCCTCACTAATAGCTCGTGGAACATTCACATTTGTCGCCGCTACTACTCGCACATCAGTCTTAAATACTTTAGACGAACCCACTCGCATAAATTCTCCATTCTCCAATACACGCAACAAACGTACTTGAGTAGAAAGTGGCAATTCTGCAACTTCATCTAAAAATATTGTACCTCCATTAGCCACTTCAAAGTAACCTTTACGACTATCCGTAGCTCCAGTAAACGAGCCTTTCTCATGTCCAAAAAGCTCAGAATCAATAGTACCTTCAGGAATAGCTCCACAGTTTACTGCAATATAATTTCCATGTTTACGTGAGCCCAATTGATGAATAATCTTTGGAAACGACTCCTTACCCGAACCACTTTCACCAGTAATAAATACCGTTAAATCAGTTGGGGCCACTTGGGCTGCAATTTCTATTGCACGATCCAATAAGGGTGAATTGCCAATAATTCCAAATCGTTGCTTTATTGTTTGTTTGTCCATTCTTAGTTTCTGATGTATTTTTTTGGAAGGGTAAAATTACTAAAAAAATGGGAGTTGAGCTTATAATTAATTTCCCGCAGATTTCGCAGATATCCGCTGATTTATTTCTGCGTTAATCTGTGGAAAAAGGCTGCTTGAAATGTGAAGGAAATAGGGAAATGGGAATTGGGTTTGGTATAGAGTTCCCGCTGATTTCGCGGATTTGCGCTGATTTATTTCTGCGTTAATTTGCGGAACAAAGGCTGCTTGAAATGTGAAGGAAATAGGGAAATGGGAATTGGGTTTAGAATAGAGTTCCCGCAGATTTCGCAGATATCCGCTGATTTGTTTCTGCGTTAATCTGCGCAATCTGCGGGAAACAAAAAAAGGGCAAACCGAAAAACGATTTACCCTTTTGTATAATAATGTTTTGTTGTATTACACTTCGACTGCACTTCGACTACGCTCAGTGCATGCGCTCAGTGTAAAGAATCACTAAGTAGCTTTTGCTTCGCAAAATTACTAAGTAGATTAATAATAGACACTTCGACTTTGCTCAGTGTAAAGAATCACTAAGTAGCTTTTGCTTCGCAAAATTACTAAGTGTTTCTATTACATCAAATTCAAGCCATCAAATACATCCATTACAGATTTAACTGCTTTTGAAGAAGTTTCCATGTCAGCCATTTCCTCTTCGTTCAAGTCAATTTCGATAATTTCTTCGATACCCTCGCGTCCTAAACGAACTGGAGAACCAAGATAAACATCTTTTTGACCCCACTCACCGTTCAACTGAACACAAACTGGGAAGATATGTTTTTGGTCATTCACGATAGACTCAACCATTTGTGCAGCAGCTGCACCTGGAGCATACCAAGCAGAAGTACCTAATAACTTAACGATTTCTCCTCCACCTTTCTTAGTGCGGTCGATAATTTCATTAAGACGATCTTTCTTAATCAAAGAAGTTACAGGAATACCAGCTACAGTAGTATAACGTGGAAGTGGAACCATAGTATCACCATGACCACCCATTAATAAAGCTTGAATATCGTTTGGAGAAACGTTTAATTCAGTAGCTAAGAATGCACGGTAACGAGCAGTATCAAGAACACCAGCCATACCAAACACCTTATTAGAAGCTTTACCAGAAGCTTTATGTGCAGCATAAGTCATTACATCCAATGGATTTGCAACAACAATAATGATAGCGTTTGGAGAGTGCTCAGACACTTTCGAAACCACATCCATCATAATTTTTGCATTGGTAGTAATAAGATCATCGCGAGACATACCTGGCTTACGAGGAATACCTGAAGTAATTACTACTACTTCAGAACCTGCAGTTTTTGAATAATCATTAGTATAACCGTTTACACGAGTATCAAAATGATTGATTGCAGAAGATTCCCAAATATCAAGAGCTTTGCCTTCAGCAAACCCTTCTTTAATATCAATTAAAACAACTTCATCTAAGAAGTTTTTTTGAGCCAAAACATCAGCACAAGTAGCACCTACGTTACCAGCTCCAACAACTGTTACTTTTTTCATTGTATTGTATTTTATGTGTTTATATGTTAAAACTATAGAAATCTCACCCGCCAACAAGCGGATGAGATTATAAATTTTATTCAAAAATATAAATAATTGTCAAATGGCTTCAAGATCGAGGCGGTTAGCTTTCTATTTTTGGGAGTTTACATAAGTAAATGACCGAAAATCTAAAGCTGACCAACAATGAGGTTGAAGTTATTTGGCGATTATTTTGCGCCTACCATATCTTCAATCATAGCAGTAGTCAACGACTTAGGACGCTCCAAAGAATATCCTAAAGCGCGGTCCCAAACGATGTTTGAAAGTACACCAATAGCGCGACCGATAGAGAATAATACCGTATAGAAGTCATACTCCTCAACACCATAGAACCATTGTACAACACCTGATTGAGCATCAACGTTTGGCCAAGGATTCTTAGCTTTACCATGCTCACGAAGGATATCTGGCACTACTTCATAAAGCTTAGAAACCAATCCAAACAAAGGATCTTCTGGAAGATACTTCAAGCAGAATTCACGTTGGATAGCATAACGTGGGTCAGTCTTACGCAATACAGCGTGACCGTAACCAGGAATTACCTGACCACTATTCAATGTATCCCAAACATATTTCTTCATATCCTCAGTTGAAGGTACTTTACCACCCATTTGATCCATCAAACCTTGTAACCAACGAAGTACTTCTTGGTTAGCCAATCCGTGAAGAGGTCCAGCTAATCCGTTAATCATTGCAGAAGTTGCATAATAAACGTCAGAAAGAGCTGAAGCTACTAAGTGACCTGTATGTGCACTTACGTTACCACTTTCGTGATCTGCATGAACGATAAAATACATACGAGCAACATCATCATAAGGTTTATCTTTACCCATCATATAAGCAAAGTTTCCACCTAAATCCAAACTTGAATCTGGATAACGATGTCCTGCTCCAGGGTTGTATAACTTATTATATATGTATGCACCAATTAGAGGCATTTTTGACATCAAGTTTGTTGCATCTTCATAAGTTGAATCCCAATAATCCATTTTGCTAATACCTTTTTGGTATTCAATATTGAAACGAGACTCACGTTGTAATGTCATAACAGCAGCAGAAAGAATTGCCATTGGGTGACTCTCACTTGGGAAAGCATCAATCACATCCCAAACATAACGAGGAATAGTACGACGGTTAGTCATATCAACAAGAGTTGCTTCAATTTCTTTTTCATTAGGAATATCACCTGTAAGTAATAAATACCAAAGACCTTCAACGTAAGGCATCTCAGCACCTTCTGGCTTAGGTAGTTTCTCAAATACTTCAGGAAGTGTATAACCGCGGTAACGGATTCCCTCCATTGGGTCAAGATATGAAATGTCAGTAACTAAACTCTTAACGCCACGCATACCACCAATTGCTTGTGATACTGTCACTTCACCAATTACTTTATCTCCAAACTCTTTAAGTAAACGAGTTGTTCTTGGGCGATGTTCTTGGATTTTTTCGTACAATTTTTCTTTTAATGCACTCATAATATTATTGTTTTGTGTTATTATAGGGGTTTATAAAATTCTAAGTCTTTAGACTTAATGATATTTCGATTGGAAGAAAAAAGGATAAGGATATATAAAACATCATTAAAAAAGACTGTCTGAGCAGTCTTCTTTAGCTGGGTTTGTCCGATGTCAGAATAACTCACCATGGAGAGGATAATTAATAATTCATTTATATAAATAACTCGAGGTGTTATCCACCTTTTTTCATGGCTTAAAATTAAGATTTTTTTACGCTTAAACTGGTTTTTAACAATGACAAAAAACTATATAAATTTATGACATATGTTTTAATTTTTGGGAATGAGCATCACGATAAAATTTGATAATAGCAAATGTAAAAAAAGCCCGCTTCAAGTCATGAAGCGAGCTTTTAAATAAGATTTTATTGATTATTAATCTTTTGCATTGGCCTCAAGCTGTGCATCCACAACTGCAATCGCGGCCATATCAATAATTTCGCGTACCGAACTCGATAATTGTAATACATGTATCGGCTTCTTCAATCCCATTACTATTGGGCCAATTGCTTCAGAAGAACCTATCTCTTGCAACATTTTATATGCAATATTTCCAGAACTAAGATTAGGGAATATTAAAGTATTCACATCTCTATTTCCAAGAGTTGACATAGGATATCTTTCAATACGAAGGTCTTTGTTTAATGCAAAATTAGCTTGCATTTCACCATCTATCATAATTTCAGGATGATTATCATGAAGCATCTTTACCGCATCAGCAACTCTTGTTGATGAAACCCCAGCAGAAGAACCAAAGTTAGAATACGAAAGCATTGCCATTACAGCATCAATTCCAAACTCATTCACCTTTTCTTTTGTTAATAAAGCGATATCAACCAAATCTTCAGAACTAGGCTTCGGATTTACGGTAGTATCAGCAAAGAAATATGGTCCTTTCTTTGTGTTCATAATATACATTCCTGCAATTTTGTTCACATCGTCGCGTTTACCTACAATATGTAAAGCGGGAAGCATTGCATCAGCATATTTGGTAGTTATTCCCGAAATCATTGCATCAACTTCACCAGTTTCAACCATTGCAACACCATAATAGTTATTATTAAACATTAGGCGTTTAGCTTCAACTTTCGACACTCCTTTACGACTTCTTCTTTGATAGAGAAGGTCTGCAAACTTCATTCTTTTTTCATTATTCTCATCACTCGCAGTATCAATGATTTCAATACCGCTAAGGTCAATTTTATTCTCTTCGGCTAGGGCATTAAGCGCAGTACTTGATCCAAGCAAAACAGGGAATCCAATTCCTTCGTCTTGTATGATACGAGCAGCTTGTAACACCTTAACATTAAATACAACTCGTTTTGGATTAGCCTTCGCTTTTACAACCATTGAACGCATTATAGCGTGGTCTATTCCCATTCGTTGACGCAACTCATTAACATAAGCATCCCAATCGGTAATAGGCTTACGAGCCACACCCGACTCAATCGCAGCCTTTGCAATTGCAGGAGGCACAAATTCTATTAGTCGAGGATCAACAGGAGTAGGCACTATATAGTTTTTACCATAAGCCATTTCCGAATTGTTATAAGCTTTTTTCACTACATCAGGCACAGGCTCTTTAGCTAATGCCGCTAAAGCATACACTGCTGCTTTTTTCATTTCCTCATTTATGGCAGTAGCTCTTACATCAAGCGCTCCTCTAAAAATAAATGGGAATCCTAATACATTATTTATTTGATTAGGATAATCAGATCGTCCTGTTGCAAAGATAAAATCGTCGCGTGTATCCATTGCATCTTCATACGAAATCTCGGGATCAGGATTTGCCATAGCAAATACGATAGGCTCTGGCGCCATAGAAGCAAGCATTTCTTTCGACATTGCACCTTTAACTGATAAACCTAAGAAGATATCTGCATCAACCAAGGCATCTGCCAAAGTAACTTTATCTGTATCAACAGCAAACTCCTTTTTAGCTTCGTTTAGGTCTGTTCTTTTAGTTGAAAGAACACCTTTGCTATCACACATTATGATATTTTCGCGTTTTACTCCTAAAGACATATACAAACGAGTACAAGCAGAAGCAGAAGCTCCAGCTCCACTAACTACCAATCGAACCTTCGAAATATCTTTTCCGGTAAGATCAAGAGCAGAAACCAAACCTGCAGCAGAAATAATTGCTGTACCATGCTGGTCGTCATGCATAACTGGAATATCAAGCGCTTCTTTCACTCTACGCTCTATTTCGAAACACTCAGGAGCCTTAATATCCTCAAGGTTAATACCACCAAAAGTTGGAGCTATCTCAACAACGGTTTCGATAAACTTATCGATATCCTTTGTACTCACCTCAATGTCAAAAACATCAACATCAGCAAATATCTTAAATAGCAATCCTTTACCTTCCATAACAGGTTTACCTGCTAATGCTCCAATATCGCCAAGTCCTAAAACAGCCGTTCCATTTGAAATAACAGCTACTAAATTGCCTTTAGCAGTATATTTATATGCATCTTCTGGATTTTTTTCAATATCCAAACAAGGATGTGCAACCCCTGGTGAGTATGCTAATGATAAATCTCGTTGTGTTCTATAAGGTTTTGTAGGGACAACTTGAATTTTTCCTGGTCTTCCTTGCGAGTGGTAATCCAACGCATCTTGTTTTGTTAATTTTGCCATATTATTCTAATATTTTTTAACTTAAAAGCAAAAGTATAAATTTATACCCTCGCACTGAAAAACACATATGATACAAACAATGTAAAAAAATATGATTTTAGTCATTTATTGGGCATCCACAACTGCTATTGTTGCCATATCCATAATCTCCCTCACCGAGCTAGCCAATTGCAATACATGAATCGGTTTTTTCAATCCCATCAATATTGGGCCAATAGCTTCTGTTGAACCTACTTTCTGAAGCATCTTATATGCAATATTTCCAGAAGTAAGATTTGGAAAAATCAAAGTATTCACATCCTTATTACCCAATTTTGAGAATGGATATCTTTCCATTCTTAAATCTTTATCCAAGGCAAAGTTTGCTTGCATTTCACCATCAACCATCACATCTTCATGTTCATTATGCAAAATAGAAACCGCTTTAACAACTCTTTCTGAAGCATCACCTTTTGCAGAGCCAAAGTTTGAATATGACAACATAGCCATGACCGGTTTAATTCCAAACTCCTCAACTTTTTCTTTTGCCAGTAATGTAATATCAACTAAATCTTCAGCTGAAGGATGTCTATTGACGGTAGTATCAGCAAAGAAATAAGGGCCTTCTTTTGTTCTCATGATATACATACCCGCAATTTTATTTACATCGTCACGCTTACCTACTATTTCAAGAGCGGGCTTTATCACTTTTGCATATTGTGTGTTTACACCAGAAATCAATGCATCAGCATCTCCTGATTCAACCATTGATACCCCGAAATAGTTTCTATCAAACATCAATCGTTTTGCACCATTCAAAGAAACACCTTTTCTTTCTCTTTTTTTGAAAAACATAGATGCATATCTTATTCTTTGCTCACTATACTCGTCACTTGTATTATCAATAATTTCAATATCCGAAATATCAAGATTATTTTTTTCTGCTAATATTAATATCTGATTTTTCTCACCAACAATTATTGGTGTTGCAATTCCTTCATTCTTAAGCGCAATAACCGCTTGCAAAACATTAATATTATTTGCATCGCTAAACACAACTCTCTTGGGATTTGCTTTTGCTCTTGCAATCATACTTCGCATAATAGCATGGTCAATCCCCATACGCTTAAGGAGCTCTTCCTTATATTCACCCCAATCTTCGATATTTTTTCGAGCAACTCCCGATTCCATTGCAGCTTTTGCAATAGCTGGCGGAATAAATTCTATTAGCCTAGAGTCCAAAGGTGTAGGAACAATATACTCTCTCCCAAAAGTCATCTCCTCCTTATTATAAGCCTTTTTAACCACGTCGGGCACAGGCTCCTTGGCCAAAGCAGCGATAGCATAAACAGCCGCCATCTTCATTTCTTCGTTTATTGCTGTAGCTCTAACATCTAATGCTCCTCTAAATATATATGGAAATCCTAACACATTGTTAATCTGATTTGGATAGTCAGAACGACCTGTAGCAAAAATCAAATCGTCACGTGTAGCCAATGCATCTTCATAAGATATTTCAGGGTTAGGATTAGCCATTGCAAAAATAATTGGATCTTTTGCCATTGATTTCAACATCGCAGGCTTGAGCACTCCTCCAACCGACAAACCTAAAAACACATCAGCTCCTTTGATTCCCTCTTCTAAGGTTTTAATATCCTTATCCGTAGCAAATTGTTCATTAATAACACTTAAATCTTTTCTGTCCTTGGTAAGAATACCATTTACATCAGACATGATAATATTATTTATATCCACGCCCAATTGCACATACATTTTAGTGCAAGCACAGGCCGCAGCTCCAGCACCACTCACAAACAATTTAACATCCTTAATATCTTTACCCACTAACTCTAGCGCATTGATTAAACCCGCACCTGTAATTATTGCTGTTCCATGCTGGTCGTCGTGCATTACAGGAATATCAAGTGCTTCTTTTAATCTATTTTCAATTTCGAAACACTCTGGCGCCTTAATATCTTCAAGGTTAATACCACCAAAAGTGGGCGAAATAGCCTTTACTGTCTTGATAAAATCTTCTACATTATCGGCATCCACCTCAATATCAAAAGAATCAACATCAGAGAAGATTTTAAATAATAATCCCTTTCCTTCCATTACAGGTTTTCCTGCAAGTGGCCCAATATCTCCCAATCCTAATACAGCAGTACCATTCGAAATTACAGCAACTAAATTCCCCTTGGCAGTATATTTATAAGCATCTTCTGGTTTTTTCTCAATTTCCAAACATGGGTATGCAACTCCAGGTGAATAAGCCAATGACAAATCTTTTTGAGTAGAGTACGATTTTGTTGGAACAACTTCAATCTTTCCAGGTTTACCTCCTAACATATGATATGCTAAGGCATTTTTTTTCAATAACTTATTCATTATCTTCTATTTTACTTTATTCTATACTTACAAAAGTTTATTTATCAATCAATATATTTCAAAAATACAACAATCATTAATAATATTGATTGAAAGTGCAAAATTAGGTATTATTAATACTACCATTCTTTGACAATACCTTAGTTTCTCATTGTAAAATATCTAATCCGGTTTTTATAATTGTGATAAATGTCGTATTTTTATGACTCAATTAACTTGAAAAAATAGGTAGGAAAATGAAAAAACTAATTTTATTAAGTGGAGCAGGTATGAGTGCCGAGAGTGGAATAATGACTTTCAGAGATATGGGAGGTCTTTGGGAGCAGTATAATATTGAAGAAGTTGCCAGCCCCATTGCTTGGAGGCAGAACCCACAATTAGTACTCGATTTTTATAACCAGCGACGAAAACAACTTTTGGAAGTACAACCCAATAAAGGTCACTTTGCAATATTTGAGCTCGAAAATTATTTTGATGTA
>Ga0256913_10001219_pt1 | contig 13272 bp, 7 predicted proteins | sample Axial_MatmetaG_FD_185970 | JGI IMG/M metagenome (GOLD analysis project Ga0256913, IMG submission 185970) | Deep-sea worm associated microbial mat communities from Axial Seamount, Juan de Fuca Ridge, Pacific Ocean - Axial_Mat | ecosystem: Environmental > Aquatic > Marine > Oceanic > Microbial...
ATTGAAAACGGGTTTAAGTTTTTCTACAAACTCCTTATAAATATCTTCGATTTTAATAATTTCATAATCTATTTCAAGATTATCAGCCAAATCTATAGAATCCGTAATAGAATGTTTGGATGAAAACTGCGATGGCATCATAAGGACAAAAACATTTTCATTGCCTAAAGCTTCCGTTGCTAAAACAGTAGTCAAAGCCGAATCCAATCCTCCTGAAAGACCGATAATTGCTTTTTTAAAACCCAGTTTACCAAAATAATCTTTAATCCCAAGTACCAAAGCATCATGAATCAAAGCAATTTTTTCTTTATTTTGTTCGACTGACCTGTTATTAATCATAACATCATCAAGATCAAAAGTTTTTATTTCTTCTTTAAAATAACTCATCTCTTCATAGATCATATTATTTGGAGACATAACTACAGACCCTCCGTCAAATATCAATTCGGTTTGAGCCCCTACATGATTTATATAAAACAGCGGGATATGATATCTATCAACATTTGCTTTCAATACATTCAATCTCCTGTTTGCCTGATTATAATCAAATGGTGAAGCCGAAATATTGATAATAAGATCAGGATTATGTTTGATGACTTCATCCATTGGATTGATGGTATAAAGTGGATTTTCATTTCCAAGATTCCATAAATCTTCACAAATATTCAAAGCTATTTTTTTCCCTTTGAACTCTACGATATCCCATTGGCTAGCAGGCTCAAAATAACGGTATTCATCAAAAATATCATAAGTAGGCAATAAGGTTTTATGCTGTCTGAATATTTCCTCTCCTTCATAAAGAAACAAAACCGAATTATATAAATCTTTGCCTTCTATTACCGGATTGGCTGTTGGTGAACCGACAATAATAGCAATATCTTCTGAAGCTTGTTTTAGTTTTTCAACACTTTTTTCCGCTTTTATAATAAAATCATCAAACTCTAAAAAATCCCTTGGCGGATATCCGCAGGTTGCAAGTTCGGAAAATGCTACAATGTCTGCCCCCTGATTTTTTGCTACTTCCACGGCATCCAGCATTTTAGATGTATTTCCTTCAAAATCACCAATTATATAATTGAGTTGAGCAATTGCTATTTTCATATGTTCATAATTTTTCTACCTGCGAAAATACTAATAATACAGAAAAAAACATGCAAAATATTCCAATAAGGTTAAAAATACCTATAGTATGACATTAAGATTATTACTTTATCCAACAGATAGTTTAGCTTTGTGATAGAATTATTTGAAAATAATGTAGTTTAATAATGTATATTAAAGAACTTATTTAATCGATTGCTTGTTTATAATACTTAATAAGTTAAATTTGCAATTCAAACTTAACTTAAATTTGTATTATTAAACTGTTTTTAAAATGCTTAATCCTCATTCTTTTCATATCCCGGTTATGGGATTAGCTTTCACCGTAGATTCTCCATTCAAAATTGCCCATTATGGTATTGATTCCGTTATTTCCATTTCCGATGATGAATTATTGGAAAAAATGAGAAAAATGTATTCGGAACTATTTGAGATTCCTTATAACGAAATAACAAAAAAAATAGATGATTACAGAGCTAAAAGAATAACTTCTTATCTTAATCTCATCAATGAACTGGTTGAAGATAAATTTAAAAAATTCAAAAACGACACATTAGAGAAAACCGATGAAATAAAGAAATATTTCAATATGCTTCCTGATACTTCAAGTATAAAAAAAGAATTTAAAATTCTTACCGACAAATATTTTAATCTGGATGAAATCAAAAGTTGGCTAAAAGAAAATCTTTCGGTTGGGAGTATCGATGTGAACATAATGACAAAGTTGGATAAAGAATATTATCGCGACGGAGAAAAATTACCTGTTGAATACAATGATGCACATGCTGCATTCAGGGGATTTGCAAATAGTGATCTGAAATCTTCAATAGTCCTGTCGGCAGGAATGAATCCAAGACTTTACGGTTATATCACTAAATTTGAAGATTTTTATCCGGATGAATCAGGCAATATCAATAAAAAAATAACTTTAAAGGTAAGTGATTACAGATCTGCATTAATTCAAGGAAAATTTTTAGCCAAGAAAGGAATTTGGATTTCAGAATACAGAATAGAATCCGGACTTAATTGCGGTGGACATGCATTTGCCTCCGATGGATATTTAATGGGACCTATTCTTGAGGAATTCAAATCCCACAGAAAAGAGTTTACCAGAACTATTTTTGAAATATTAAAAAATTCTCTGCAATCCCAAAACCGGATTGTACCAAAAACCATATTACCAATAAAAATATCAGCACAAGGCGGAGTCGGAACAGCCGAAGAACATAATTTTTTATTGGATCATTATGAAGTGGATTCTGTTGGCTGGGGATCACCTTTTATGTTGGTACCGGAAGCTACAACTGTCGATAAGGATACAAGAGAAAAATTAATGGCAGCAAAGGAAGAAGATATATATTTAAGTGATATTTCCCCTTTAGGCGTTCCGTTCAACAGCCTGAGAACTGACACTAAAGAAAAAGAAAAACAGGAATTAATCGCCAAAGGAAGACCCGGCAGCCCTTGCCCTAAACAACATCTATTATTCAATACTGAATATACCGACAAACCGATATGTACTGCTTCACGACAATATCAAAGACTTAAAATAAAAGAACTGGAACAAAAAGATTTGCCTGAAAAAGAATTTAAAAAACAATATGATAAAATTACTGCAAAAGCATGTCTTTGTGTTGGTCTCGGTACTACTGCATTGGTAAATTATGATATAGAAAGAAAAGTGGAAGGAGATGCCGTATTGGTTTGTCCAGGACCCAATACCGCTTATTTTTCCAAAGAAATATCACTTCATGAAATGACAGATCATATTTATGGCAGGACAAATATTATAGATAGGAAAGATAGACCTAATATGTTCATCAAAGAATTATTTTTATATTTGGATTATCTTAAAAATAAAATAGATGAAGCTAAAAATGATTTTACTGTAAAGCAAGAGAAATATTTTGTTAAATTCATTAAAAATCTAAGAGAAGGCATTGATTATTATAGAAAATTGTTTTCTTCCGTACCGGCATCATATATCAAGAAAAAAGATGAAATTCACACTGCTCTTAAAGACAGTGATATAACATTGGATAATCTTGAAAAAGAAATAAATGAATTGCTAATGAAAGACAGTATAATAGTCTGAGCACCCCGTTTTTTGTGATATTTTTTTATTTTCATTTTCATTAAATAAATTTTTGGAATTTAACATAGCATTTTAAATTCATATAAATAGACTTATTTACAACTATAGACTATTGTATTAAAACAAATGGTGGAAATAAATAGGAATATTTCATATATTTAGAACAAAATTATTAACTTTGGGCAAATTGTGTTTTCTAATTTCAAGTATTGTTAAAATAGATTACATAAAGTAATATTTGAAAAAACATTTTAATAATGTAAGGTAAGAAGGAATTATATTACTGTAAATTCTAAATATTTATTATGAATAGTATAAAGTATTTTTTTTCTTTCGTGGTACTATTTTTATATTCTAATACTCTATTCCCACAAACATCCAATTACGATAGTTTGCTAAATGTTCTAGACACTATTGCCGACAATCAAAAAGCAAAAGTGTATAACGAAATATATAGGCTGGAATCTAAAAAATTACCGCCTGATACACTGAGATATTATCTTAACAAAGCACTCAGACTGGCAAAAAAGTATTCAAACGAATATCAAACAGCTTTGACTTATAGAAACACAGGTATGAATTATGTTCATATGGAGAAGTATCAGAAAAGTTTGGAGAACTATGCTCAATCCCAAAAAATATTTAAAAAAATCAAACGATTTGACAAATTAATTTCCATTTATTTTGAAACAGGAGATGTTTATTGGAGAATGAGAAATACGGAAAAAAATATATTTTATTATGAAAAAGCATTATATCTAATAGACAGCCTTATAAAACAGGATAATTCAAACTCTTCAAAATTATATAAAAAGCAATTAACCGGTCTTCATGTACTATCATTAATGTACACAAAATTAGCCAAGTATAACAAAGTTGCCGAATTACATTTAAAAGCTTTGGAAATAAGTGAAAAGAATAATTATACAAAAGGCATAATTTCAGCTAATACAGATTTAGGAGCATTATACAGAAAACTAAACGATTTTGACAAAGCTCAATATTATTTGGAAAAAGCACTTAAACTTGAACTTAAAAACCAACCTCCCGATAGCACTTCTCTTGCTTCTATTTACTTAAAACTAGGACTTAATTATCGCGGACAAAAAGATTATAAAAATGCTTTAAAATTCATAAACAAAACATTGACCTATGAAAAAACACCTGTAACAAAAAATGATTTTTATAATTCCATGCTTATTTTTAATTCTTTGGCGCTTACATACATGGATAAAAAAGAATATTCTCTTGCATTAATAAATTATCTCAAAGCATTGGATTTTGCAAAAAAATCAAGTTCTCCTTATCTAATATCAGCCGCCATAATTAACGTGGGAAGCGTATATGAATTACAAAAACAATACAAAAAAGCTATTAAACAGTATGAAAAAGGACTTGAAATTGCAGAAAAAAACAATTTTCTAAAATGGCAAATGGAAGCTTATATCGGTTTAAAAAATTGTTATAAACATTTAGGCAGTTTTAAAGAAGCATTGTACTATCTTCAAGATTATATTGTCATTAACGATTCATTAAAAATTGAAGAATCAAAACAAAAATTAGCTGAACTCGAAACCAAATACGAGACTGAAAAAAAACAAAAACAGATAGAATTACTAAATAAAGAAAATGAAATTAATGAATTGAAATTAAATCGTAATAAAAATATATTAATAATTACTTTCATTATTCTATTTTTGCTGTTATCAACAACTTTTGTGTATTTTAGATATTTAAAGCAAAAAACAAAAACAAAAGAACTCCTTTTTGAAAAACAACTTTTATCGACTGTAATAAGCACTGAAGATAAAGAAAGAAAAAGATTTGCATCCGATCTTCATGACGGATTAGGCCCTTTACTATCTTCTATAAAACTATATCTCAGCGGATTGAAAGACATAGATGAAGAAGAAAGGAACAAAATGATAGATTATTCTATAGAGTTGATTGACGAATCCATTAAATCGGTCAGAACTATCTCAAATAATATTCTTCCGGTTGAACTGTCAAATAAAGGTTTGGTTACATCTATCCAAAGATTTTGTGATAAAATCCAACATTCGAAGCAAATTGAAATAAATATCAAAGATGATACAGGTGAAAAACGCCTTGACCCATCCACTGAACTTATTTTATACAGAGTTATTCAAGAATTGATAAATAATTCAATCAAACATGCTGAAGCAAAAAATATTGATATTAATTTTCATTTTGATAACAAGAAATTTATTTTAAAGTTCCAAGACAATGGTAAAGGATTTGATATTGAAAAACAAAAATCAGAATCAAAAGGGCTAGGTTTAAAAAATATATTTGATAAGGTTTTTTCACTTCAAGGAGAAATTAAATTTAATAGTAAAATAGGAGAAGGAACAACAGTAGTAATCAGTTTGGATATATAAATCATTACAAATATGGATAAAAGTATAAAAATAATCACCGTTGATGATCATGAGATATTCAGAAAGGGATTGGTTTTTATATTAAACCAAATATCCGGAGTAAATGTAATCGGAGAAGCAAGTAACGGACATGAATTTCTCAAATTACTTGATAAAATAACTCCTGATATAGTATTTATGGATATTAGAATGCCTGAAATGAACGGAATCGAAGCCACTAAAAAAGCTTTGACAAAATATCCCGGATTAATAATAATCGCTATTTCTATGTTTGGGGAAGAAGAGTATTTGGAAAATATGATCAAAGCCGGAGCTAAAGGTTTTTTACTAAAAGATATAGATAAGAATGAAATAGAATATTCAATAAAGCAAATACATAAGGGACAAAATTATTATTCACCTGAATTGCTTCCATATTTTACCAATAAATATATAAATCCAAGAAAAGAAACTGAAAACATTTACTCATTGACCAAGAGGGAATTGGAAGTATTAAATCTAATTGCTAAAGGCTATACCAATAATGAAATTGCAAAGAAATTGTTTATAAGCAAAAGAACTGTCGATGGACACAAGGCAAATATTTTTGATAAAACAAATTCAAAAAATGTTGTTAGTCTCCTTATTTACGCAATAAAAAAAGGTTTAATAAAATTATAAATTCCACATAACTATTGTTTTTTATGTTATAGTATAAGTTTGTTAAATGCAAGTACTACTGTTTAATTACTATATTCAGAATTTTACGTTAATCAAGGTATTTAACACAAAAAGCACTATACGGAAGATAAATCCGTTTTATCATTGTAATGAATATAAAAACATTATATATTTCTATTCTTTTCTTATTTGCATTTCAATCGAATACAGGAGCTACACCTCAGTTTTTTATAAAAATATCACCGGAAAAAAAATTGGTCAAATACGGTAAACTAGATGTGGGTTTGTACACTACCAAATTAGATTATGTTACTATAAATGATAAACCCATTGAAACTAGCTCTGAAAAAGCGTTGAAATGGATTAATAACACAATAGTTAAAGACAGCAGCGCAAAAGTTCTCTTTTTCATTCATGGTTTTTGGGGATCACTACCCTATGCTTTGCACTTTACATCAAAAACATTTAACAATGATTATTTCAAAACGGATATCTCCTCAGTAAAAGCCATAATTCATATCATGTGGGATGCAAGCGGGATAATATACAAGCAATCATTAATCTCAATAAATGAATCTTATGAAACACTATCCGTATTGCTTAACAATATAGATAAGGAGATTTGTTTTAAAACAAGTCTTATGTGTCATTCGATGGGAAACAGATTGCTTTACGAAACCATTTCAAATAAAAATATCACAATAAAATTTTCTGAATTAATACTGATAGCTCCTGATCTGGATTATAGGAAATTTGAAAAAAACTTACACTTATTTTCGGCATTAGGTAATAACGTCTATGTATTTTATCACAAAAAAGATTTAATTCTAAATATATCAAAAAGAATAAATGATATTGAACGACTGGGACGCATAAGCAAATACTCCAATAAATCCAACATAAGCTTTATTGATTGCACAAATATAAAAGATGATAGTAGCTTGGATAAATTTAACAATCATCTATACTTTTTAACAAGTAAAACCGTAATCTCAAGAGTTGAAAAAATACTTAACAACTAAAAAATAGCTATTAATACTAGCAAAACAGGTATTTTTACCTATAAAATCAGGTTTTTATACCGTTGATTTTTCAATACTACCATAATACCTTTGTATCAATATTTAACACCAAGCAAATAATTGTTAGATTATGATACAAAAATACATTATTCAAAACCAATTGAAACCCCAAATTAATAATAGTTTTTTGTTAATTATTCTTGTTTTCTTTGCCACTATTAATTCAAGTTCCAAGAATTATCTTAATTTTTCATTAATCTGCAATTGGAAAGAATACAAAAGGCATAAGATTCAGGTTTCGGATAAATATTTTTATCAAAATATTGAGTTAAAGCAATATATACTGTATCATTATTAGACTTGATGTTTAAATAGAACATATTGACATTTAACATTTATCATGAAAAAACTGAAAATTATACTAGTTGACGATCACAATATTTTTAGAAAGAGTTTAAAAATGACAATTAACAGACTTTTTCCCGAAAGCAAGATTGAAGAAGCTGTCAATGGAATAGATTTTTTAGAAAAAATAAATAATGAGACATTCGACCTGGTACTAATGGATATCAAAATGCCGATTATGGATGGAATAACAGCAACAGAAAAAGCTATTCACCTTTATCCTGATCTTAAAATACTTGGTATTTCTATGTATGAAAATGAAAAATACAGTAAAAAAATGAGAGAAAACGGTGCAAAAGGATTTATCAAAAAAGGTGGAGACCAAAAAGAAATCTTTATGGTAATAGAAAAAATAATTGAGGGAGAAGAATATTTCGTAAAAACTTGAATAACTTTAATAACTTAAATTTATAAAAATGAAAAAAATTATTACTTTAACGATTATTTTGAGTTTAACAGTAATTAAACTCAGTGCAACCGGCTGTCTTCCAAACGGTATAATATTTACTTCGCAAGCCCAAATAGACAATTTCGGTCAACAATATAATTATTGCACTGAGATCGAAGGCAATGTTGTCATACATGAATCAACCGCAGGAGATATCACAAACTTAAACGGATTGTCAAATATCACAAAAATAGACGGCTATCTTAATATCTATACCAATTCCCATTTGAAATACTTGACCGGACTTGACAATTTGACGGAAATAGGAGGTTATCTCAATTTATACAACAATGATTATCTAAAAAATATTAATGCTTTAAGTAATCTTACCAGTGTCGGTGAATTTGTACAAATCAAAGGTAATGATTTTTTATTAAATATCGAAGGACTATCAGGTTTAGATGAAATACCCGGATATCTCGTTATTAAAGATAATCCTGACCTCGGTAATCTGTCGGGACTTGATAATATAACTGAAATAGGAGGGAAATTGGATATTATAAATAACGATGACCTTGACAATTTATCGGAGCTTAACAATCTAAGCTCAATAGGAGGTGAATTAAACATCTCATACAACGCAAACTTAGCCAATCTAACAGGTTTATCCAACCTTAATTCGATAGCCGGGTTTCTTAACATATATTCCAATTCAAGTTTGAGCGATATATCCGCTTTGTCCTCATTAACTTCAATCGATGGATTTCTTGCTATAATCTACAATAATAATATCACCAGCTTAGACGGATTACAGAATATAAATCCAGCTACGATACAATCATCAACATCCGGATATGATGATATCAATCTCCATAATAATACATCATTATCGGAATGTGAAGTGCTAAGTATATGTGAAGTTCTAAATAATGGCGGATCAACAGATATACATGATAATGCTTCGGGTTGTGACAGTGAAGCGGAAGTAACGGAAGCATGTACTCCTGCAGAATGCACTTCATTGACAGACCCTGTTGACGGGGAAACTGATGTACCTATAAATACATCTTTGACATGGGCAACTTCCGCTCATGCCGATGGCTACAACTTATGCGTCGGTTATACTCAAAATTGTGATATTTTCAATGGTGATGTAGGAAATGTAACAACCTGGGATCCACCGGAAGATTTTAACTGTAGTACTCAGATTCATGTATTAATAACACCGTACAATAATTCCCCATATAATACATACTGCAGCTATGAAAGCTTTTATACCGAATCCGTAACAGCATCTGCCGGTAATGATACGGAAATATGTTCCGGTAGCAGTACTCAACTTCAAGCATCAGGTGGCACTATATATAGTTGGTACCCTACAACCGGATTGGATGATCCCAATATTGCAAACCCTGTTGCCAGTCCTAATACTACAACGACATATACCGTCACGGTAAGCAATGACAATGGATGTTCGGATACGGACGATGTCACGGTTTTTGTAAATCCTAAACCTATCCCCAACGCCTCGGCAACCGATGAAACAGGTAATAATTTTAATGATGGGACAGCTACTTGCAATCCCACATCCGGTACTCCCGGCTATACTTATAATTGGTCAAACGGAGAAACCACACAAACAATAACAGGACTCACTCCCGGAAACTATACCGTTACCGTCACTGACAGCAAATCCTGTACGGCAGATGAAACCGTTACAGTTAACGAATTTATCTGTCCTGAATTAATTATTCATTATACTCAAAATGATGTCACTTGCTTTGATGAATGTGACGGCAGTATTTCCATTACAGCAGTTGATAACGGAGTTCCGCCTTTTAGCTACAATTGGAGTGATGGTCAAACTACCGCTACTATTGAAAATCTTTGCGCCGGTGAATATACTGTTACTATAACCGATGCGAAAAATTGTTCCGTAATTTCAGATACTTATACTATCACGCAACCCAATCCTTTATCATTGACAGAATCTCATATTAATGTTTCTTGCCATAGTGATAAAGATGGAAGCATTGATCTATCTGTTTCAGGTGGTACTCCTGATTATTCATACAACTGGAACAATGGTGCTACATCACAAGACTTAGTGGGGATAGGAGCCGGCACATATACCGTCACCGTAACTGATGATAATGCTTGTACCGATACTTTGACAATAATTATTACCGAACCGGATATTTTGGATGCTAATGCTTCATCCACGGACGAAACCGCTTATGGAGCAGATGACGGCACGGCAACAAGTAATCCTATAGGTGGCACACCTCCTTATACTTATCAATGGAGTACAGGTGAGACGGCACAAAGCATTTTGTTTCTAGCTCCCGATACTTATTTTGTCACAGTAACCGATGCTAACAGCTGCTCAAATACAGCTAGCGTCACGGTCAATCCGTTTATTTGCCCTAATTTGGAAATCCAAGCTATATTAACACACAACCAATGCAATAAAGATTGTGAAGGTAGCATAGAAATCACGGATTTAATCAATGGGACAGAACCTTTTACTTATCTGTGGTCAACAGGAAGTACTGAAAATCACATAGATAGCCTATGCGCCGGTATTTATACGGTTACAGTCACAGACGCAAATAATTGCTCTTTGGAACACGATTATGAAATCACCCAACCTGATGCATTAATTCCAAATGCCAGCGCTACAGATGAAACTGCAAATGGTGCTAATGACGGTACTGCAACCTGTGATCCGAGTGGTGGAACTCCCCCATATTCATATAGCTGGAGCAATGGACAAAACACTCAAAGCATTACGGGATTGGCTCCGGGAAATTATACTATTACAGTCACTGACAGCCTACAATGTAACGCTATACAGACTGTAGTGGTAAATAGTTTCGGATGCCCCGACCTTGTAGTATATTCTACCGTTTTTGACGCGGGATGCTATGGGGGATGCAACGGTAGTATTTCGATTACAGGTGTAGAAAATTCCACACCACCGCTTCAATATGAATGGAGCAACGGCGCCACAACTCCATCTATTACAAAACTATGTGCAGGGGAATATAATGTTACCATTACGGATAGTCTCAATTGCTCTATTGTATCTAATTACACAATACAGCAATTTGATCAACTATTTGTTTCTATCACAACCGAAGACGTGAGTTCCAATGGCGCAAATGACGGATCGGCAACAGCCAATGCCAATGGAGGTAAAGAACCTTATTCATACAATTGGAGTAACGGTCAAAACACTCAAAAAATCACAGGTCTTTCTCCGGGCACTTATATCGTTACAGTTGTAGATGCCAATCAATGTAGTATCATAGATTCCTGTATCATAAATTCTTTTGGATGTAGTGGTATGAATGTCCTATATGATATCAATAATGTCTCTTGTTATGGAAATTGCGATGGAAACATAATAATAACAAATGTCCAAAATGCAAATTTCCCCGTCACATACAATTGGAGCAACGGTACTGATACGTCTTACGTAACAGATCTATGTGCAGGTACTTATTTTCTAACAATTACAGATAATAACAGTTGCACATCAATCGATACTTTTACTATAACTCAACCGGATTTATTAAGGATTATTTCAACACATAAAATTGATATTTCCGATAGCATTCCCGAAGGACAAATACAAATTGAAATAGCAGGAGGGACACAACCATATTCCTTCCAATGGACAGGCGATAACGGTTATACATCCGGCAATCAGAATATTTACCACCTTGCAGAAGGAGCATATATGGTAACAATTACCGACTCTAATGAATGTACTGTTCAATCGGATACTATATGGATATATGATAATCAAACTGCAACTTTTGACCCGGAAAATCTTGGTTCCGTAATAATATATCCAATTCCTGCAAATGATATTATTTTCATACAATTTGGTGACGATATTTCTCTTGGCGACATAAAAATTCAACTGCATTCATTGTCAGGAGAGAAAATATCGGAATATATCGCAAATAAAACTACCGCATTGGATATACGTACATTATCCGAAGGGATTTATATTATGAAAATATTTTCACATAAAGGAACTGCATTTAAGAAGATTTCCATTATCAGATAACAAGCTGTTTGCTACCTGCTGTCTAGAGGCAGCAGGTGGTAAACACGAGTAAGTATATAGGTCTATTAATCGATTATAATAAAACATTTATGAAAAGATCAAAAAAAATAGCAATACAAATTATTATTTATCTATTACTTCTTGTTATCAATGCTTATGGACAGGATATTAGCACACTTAAAAATCAAAAACCATTTAAGATCAACGGTGGATTTCGTTTGGGTACATCATATTACAATACCCAAAACAGAAATAATTTCAGGAATCCTTTCGCATATATCATCAGCGGTCATACAACAGTTAGTATTTACGGTATAAGATTTCCATTTTCCATTTCCCTTCATGACAATAAATTTGATTTCTCAAGACCACACAACAGGTTTTCACTAAAACCCAGATACAAATGGATTAAAGCATATTTGGGTCACAGCAATATGTCTTTTTCTCCCTATTCTTTGGCCGGACATACTTTTTGGGGTGCAGGCGTGGATCTATCACCCGGTAAATTAAGATTTTCTGCAATGTATGGTAATTTGGAAAATATCAATTATCAAACCGATACCGTAATTACAGCTAACGAATTATTAAGACCATACAAACGCAGAGCCTATGCATTTAAACTCGGTATCGGAAATGCATCCAATTATTTTGATCTCAATTTTTTTAACGCAAAAGATATCCTGCATTCCACTAATATATATCCCGGATATAATCCTGCTAAAAATACAATAATCGGTTTTTCTTCAAGATTTAAAATATTCAAAAGAATAAGTTTTAACGGAAATATTGCAGCAAGCTTCTTAACAATTAATATCAATGCAGAAAGAATTGACAGTCTGTTGGATCTTAATAATAAAATTTTAAGTAACATAATCGATCTGACAGGAGCAAATATCACTTCAAGAGCTAACCTTGCCGGAGATGCTAAGATATCATTAGACCTAAAAAAGTTTTCAATCGGATTGTCTTATAAAAGAGTAGATCCTTTATATACATCTTTCGGTGCACAATATTTTTACAATGATTTTGAAAATACAACCGTCAATACATCATTGAAGCTTCTGAAAAGCAAAATAAGACTTAAAGGTTCCTACGGTTTGCAAAGGAATAACCTGAGC
>Ga0256913_10001220_pt1 | contig 13268 bp, 12 predicted proteins | sample Axial_MatmetaG_FD_185970 | JGI IMG/M metagenome (GOLD analysis project Ga0256913, IMG submission 185970) | Deep-sea worm associated microbial mat communities from Axial Seamount, Juan de Fuca Ridge, Pacific Ocean - Axial_Mat | ecosystem: Environmental > Aquatic > Marine > Oceanic > Microbial...
TTTAGAAATAAGCTGAGAATAATCTAAAATATCGTTGACAATACTGATCAATCCATCTCCATAATTGTTAATAATCTCTAGGTATTCTCCTTGTTCTTGAGTGATATCTGTCATTTTCATCACATCAATCATTCCCACAATACCATTGAGAGGGATGCGGATATTTTGGCTGAGGTTCTTTAAAAATATGGACTGAGAGTTATGTAGTCTCTCTAATTCTTGTGCTTGTTGTGCGTAGTCCTGTTTTAGTTGACCTAATTCCTGCTTTAGGCTTGTCTTTGGTGATATTTTCTTTTTGTCGTCCATTTTGTCCACTTATCGGTTAATGTTATTTTCAATCACATGAAAAAGTTCTTGTTTATCAATGGGCTTGGAGATATAATCGTCGAATCCGGCTTGGAGCATCTTCTCTCTATCACCAGCCATGGCGTAGGCGGTTTGTGCTACAAACGGAATGTGATGTGTTTCTTGATGTCGTTTTTTCATTTCATTCATCACAGCAATACCATCCCAAGGAGCGGGTAGGTTGATATCCATTAGAATAATATCGAAGTTCTCATGGTTTTCTATTGTTTTTGCCATGGTTTCTAGAGCAATGTCGCCATCGGCACAAATAGTAAGTCTTGCTTTGTTGGCAAGCATCTTTTTGAATACCAGCCTGTTCATCTTGTCGTCTTCTACTACCATGATTCTCGGAACAGTTTCTACATCCAAACTGGTTACTTGATTTTTATCTGTGAATACTGCATGAGATGGGGAGGCTTCCTCTTCTCCGAAGAGATAGGGGATAAATAGGCTGACCACAGTCCCCTCACCTTTTTTCGATTTTACTTGTATTTCTCCCTTGATGAGCTCCATCAATTTTTTAGCTAGGGGAAGCCCCAAACCACTGCCTTGATGGCTTTTGCTATATCCTAGACTCTCTTGTCGGAAAGGGTCGAAGAGTTCGGGTAAGTAGGTGGGATCGATGCCGATGCCCGTGTCTTTTACGCGAATGACAAGCTTTTTTTCTTGAGCCTTGTATAGGCTGCTGATGTTGATAAAGCCTCTTTCAGTATATTTAATAGAGTTGTCAATAATTAAGGATAATACCTTCTCTATGATGGCTTTGTCAAATTTTGAATTGGGAATATCCGTAGGCACCAGATTGATTTTCAAATGTTTCTCTTGAGCCTTGGTCTTGAAGATACGATAGATATTCTCTAAGGAAGAGTTGATATTTGAATTTTCAAGTTTTGTCTCAAAGTCATTGGCATCCACTCTGCTGATGTCAATCAGGTTGTTGAGTAAGGTGAGCAAACGTTCACTGCTTTCCGATATTCCTAGGGCAAAATCATAGAGCTCCGGTTTTTCCATAAGCGATAATTCACTCAGTAATAAATTAGAAAAACCAATGATTCCATTTAGTGGTGTCCTGATTTCATGACTTAGGTTTGCCAGAAAAGCATTCTTTAAGTAATTGGCATCTTTAGCTTTTTTGAGGGCAATTTTTCTTTCAATAATTAATTTTTCTCTTTCGTCTAATTCCTGATATAAATTACCGGTTTTCTCTTTCACCATTTCATTTAGCCGATTGGTATATTCAGAAAGCTCTTGGCTATATTTTGCTACCTGCTTTTCCAGACTAACAATTTTCTGTTGAGCAAGATTTTTTTTATAACGAAAGAACAATGTAAACCCTAATAAGAGCGGTATAATACATAGCGAAGCCACCAATAGAAAACCATTGATGATCAAAAGGATGAAGAGAGGGTAAATATTCACTATCAACATATTCATCTAAAATGGTTTTTTTGCGATATATAAACTTTCTTTTTTGTTTAGTGCATATTTTTCCATATCAGGAATATCCCAATGGTCTTTTTCAGGATGGCTCACTTCAACGTGAAAACCAACACTTTCCAAACGTTTTGGGTAATCCTTTCCATATATCCTAACATGATCAAACTGTCCAAAATATCTTTCTCTTCCTCTTTTAGAGATGATGCTGTAGTCTTCGTATGTCTTTTCCAAGGCTAGAGCTATGGGTACTTGTAAAATGGCGAATCCATCCGGTTTCAGAACCCTAAAAAGTTCTGACATGGCTTGTTTATCATCCAAAATATGCTCCAATACATGATTACAAATTATAACATCATATAAATTATCTTTCATCTCAATATCGGTAATGTCAATCTCACGTGTCATTCTGTCGTAATAATAACCCATATTGGTCACTTGTTTCACGCCGGCAGTATAGGTAACATTAGGCATTTTCATAAAAAGCTCTTTCATCCATGCCTCCGGAGCGATATGTAAAAGCTTTGTTGGCTCATGAAAAATGTTTGTGCGATGTTTTAAATAAAGATAAATAAGGCGGTCTCTGTCTTTGCTAAAGCAGCGGGGACAGGTGCAGTTTTCCCGTTTACCACCACCAACAATATCTTTTTCCTTTATTACTGGTAAGTCAAAACCATCGGGGAGCATTTTGCTAAAACTATGTTCACAAAAGGGACAATAGTAATGGTCGCCTTTATAATAGAAACCTAATATTTTCTGATAGCCTCCTCTGAGTTTTTTTCCTAACCAAAAGGGAATAATCTTTTTACTATATTTTCTAATGAATCCCATATTTTTATTATTTGGCTCGTTGAGCACGTTCCCATTTAACAGATTGATTACCTTTGATATATCTTTTAAAACCAAGGTATACAGATAGATTCATGATAAAGAAATAGTATGGGATGAATAGGATTTTCACTTTTATTTCTTTGTTTTCTAAAAACCAACCCAATAGAGCAGCTATATAGAACACAATTTGTGCGTAAAAAATCCATGTAAAAATGCTCTCGAAGTTGAGAAAACCTTCTTGCCAGGTAATGGCAATATTGGTTAAGAGAAGGACCAGTAAGCCCAGAGGTGCCAGGGTCCAGCGTAATACTCGGTGTGAGATATATTGAAAACTCAAGATTCCGTATTTAAAAATATTCAGTAGGGGAGCTAAACGGACAATACTCTGTATTCCACCCGCAGAGATACGTATCTTACGTTTGAGTTCTTCTTTGACATTGGCCGAAGATGTTTCGATGGCATAGGCTTCGGGGTCATATTGAATGGTGTATCCTTTCATGGCTACCCTTAGCGAAATCATAAAGTCGTCTAAAAGGGTGTCTTTTTCCACATGCTGAAAAAACTCGGTTCTGATGGCAAAAAGTTCACCAGCAGCACCTACGACAGAATATAGCTCGGCATCCCATCTTTTTAGGGTGGATTCATATTTCCAATAGATGCCCTCGGTGCCTGCTGCTGAATCACTATCTTTTTGATAGATTCTCTTCTCACCTGAAACACAGCCTACCTTGGGGTCGCTAAACATATTTACGATTCTCCTGATGCTTTCTTTGCCTAAATTGGTATTTCCATCGGAGAAGATAACGATGGGCGTTTTTACAAATTGCATGCCACGGTTCATGGCTCCAATCTTTCCTCCTCTGGCATTTTCATGATATACTTCCACTCCTCTATCGCTATATTTTTTTAGTAAATCAGGAGTGCCATCATCGGAGCCATCGGTAACCCATACTTGCTTCACTTTTTCTTGAGGATATTCCAAATCAAAGCTGTTTTGAACTTTTTCATCCACATAGTCTTTTTCATTATATGCAGCTACAAAAAGGGTGACTTCAGGCTCGTAATCAGGGTCGTAAATGCCTTTTGGTTTGGTGAAAAGTCGTTTTATTCTCACAAGAAAAAATAGTACGATTCCATATCCAACATAAGCATAGAATATGATGAATAGAAATACCCAGAAAATAATTTTTTGTGTTAGCATAATTAATATTTTAATGTTCGTTATTTATTTTGCTCTTTTAATAGTTCGGTATTTTTGAGATATGGTTGAATCTCTTTAAAACTGACAAATACATCCATGGGGCCTGCTGCATAGCTGGCTATTTCGTATTGGTTATAATGGAAGACAATGCCCTTGTTTAAGAGATAAAAATTATCACATTTAAAACCATCATCCCAAAGATTGCCTAAATCTATTCCAGCCTTGGTTAAAGACCTTTTTTGAAGCTCAATGATGGCAGAACAACTATCAGAAATAAATATAGCACCAGATGTCAATAGTTTTTGATTTTTTAGATCGTAGGTGTAGTAGTCTCTCATCGTATTTCCATGAGCTCCTCCTGTAAATGCATATTGTTCATTCATAAAAGAGATGTACTGCTTTCCATGGTAAACAATTTTATTGTTTTTGATGATTTCCCAGTTGTAGCTGGAGCCTATTTCAATACTGTCGGGATTGAGCTCCTGTTCTAAGGATTGATAATTAACAATAAATAATTGGCTGATGTTTTGCAGATTTTCATCACAAGATTTATGTTCATCATAAAGGCTGTCAAAATATGTGGAAGCCATGACCTGATATAATCCATGATATGCTAGGCTGTCTGTTGGAACAAGAATTTTTAAATCAGCAGAAATAGCCGGAAAGTTGTCGTTGCCAAACAAATGTACTTCTGCACTATTTCCGAAGCCATGGAATCTAAGCTTTGCTTCCTTAGGCTGACAAGAGTTCAATAGAATTATTAGAGCGGATGGCAAGAATATCTTGTATACTTTGGTCATCAGATTGTTTAGATTCATAGTTATATCTGTTTTCTTAAAAAAGTACTAATTTACTAAAAAAAAGAACAAAGCACAAAGGAATTTTGATGTTTATTTTTGCTTTTGCTTGAAATAGACCACTATAAAAGCTCCCGCTATAACCAGAAGTGCTCCGGACCATGTGTAAAAGTCCATTTCTTGGGTTTGTATCCAACTTACTCTCATTTCGTAAAGAATGCTCATGGTGATAAAAGTAATGATGGGATTGAGAGTGATGATGGCAGAAACCTTAATTGACATCGGCATATTTGAATGCCATTGCCAGACTGCCATAAGCAATGATAGTGTTGGCCCCCAAGTAGTAATATGAGCCACGATTGCATGTTTAGTTCCGGGAATGCCGAAAAAAGAAACAAAAGGAGTGTATAGGAGAGCCGGTAGACCAAAGATCATTAAATTTAGGCTTTGTGCATCATGCGATTTTACCAAAAGCTTTTGTAAACTGGCATAGGTGAGTCAAGCTAAGGCGGCAATAATAATCCACATAAATCCAATATTAAAAAGGTCAAGCTCGGTTTCTATGATTTTAGATACCTCATTAACATAGAATAATGTTAAGCCGACAAAGGCAACCGCAAAGCCGGCCGCTTGTAGCCATCCTATTTTTTCTTGTTCTGAAAACAGTTACTTACAAACCTAAGCTCCTTATTTTCAGAACTACGAAATATTGAACTCAAACATTCTGAACCAGACTCTCCAGATTTTGTGATGAATCCAAACCGCAGAATGCTAAGGTATTTGAGAATTCGTATTTTGAATAATAACGCAGAAGTCGGACTTTATAGACGAACTCTATTTAGATATGAGATACAGGAGTAGTCACCAGTATTAAAGGTTATAGTCTTTTAGTATGGATAGGCCAACCAGCTGGTCGTAAGTGGTTCCTGGTGCCCTATAATAAACAAAGATATAATAGTGGTTTTGGGTTTGATAGTGGGAGCCTTCAAAAAAGGAGACATTCGCTTTTTTAGCATCATTGGGCAAAAAAGCGTATAAATAACTATAAAAACCTTGTTTAAGAAATAGAGTGGTTTCATAGGCTTTTTTCTCGTAATTATAGGTCATTTTGTTGTAGGGTGTGATAAACCAATTGGTTAAATTACCTACTACATAAACGTTGCCATCAAGCAAGGGAACATCGTAATAAAAGGTGAAATGTACATCGCTATACTCAGCCTCAATATGTGAGTTGGGATAGTCCTTGGTGTCGATATAATAGAGTCCCCTGAAATTAGGATTTATAACAAATTCTTGATCTCTTCTTACGGCATCGGGGAGGAGGTAGATCTGGTCAATGTCGCCGCTCACATCTATTTTGTCAATGTATTCTGAGTTGTATTTCTGGCTGCTGAAATCAAAATAACGATAATTATTGCCTCCGTGAAAAACATTTCCTTTTTGTAAATCGAAATTCATAATACCTTGGCTGATGCTGAGTGGTTGTATATCTTTACTCATATTATCCCAGCGGCTATTTTGCCTGATAAATACTCTGAGCTCTTTGGAAGGAAATTGAGAACCCAATGAACTGATGTTCACTGAAAAATCTATTTCTTGGTCTCTTTTTCTAATACTTGGGTCGCTGGGGCGAACTACCTTCCCTGCAATATTTGCCCGGGGATCAATCACCATAATCCTTTTGTAAAAAGCAGTCTTGTCTTCCTCATCTTCCGGGTATACTTTCAGTATATAATTACCTGATTTGGTAATTTTCATATTCGATTTAGGGAATACCAATTGATAGTGAATATAGGCTTGTTTGGTGTTGATAGAATATTCATAATCTGATATATAATCGGAGTTATAACCATCTATATATTCGCTAGGTAGTAGATCGGAAGGTAACCAATCTGCATCACAATGAATGAGTGTATATTCATAATTTACATATTCTGTCCCAAATAAGTCGAATGATAACAGGAGCTTACTGTTCGCATCATTGAGTATTAAAAAGGGATCACCGAGAGCATCACCCGGTGGGCGAACTTGTACTGTTTCTATCTCATCGGTATAAATTTTTTCCCAAATAGGTTTTTGGCTAAAAGCATAAGTAGTGATGAAGACTAAGGCAAAAATGCCGATATATTTTCTCATTTCGATGTTTTTTTTGTCTAAAATTTAATTTTGCTAAATTAACAACAAATTTCATTTTTTATTTCATTTTTTGATATTCTCAAGGCGAAACAGGACGAAATTTCGGCATTCTAATACCTTATTCGACAAAATAAAGTTTTTTTTTGCTGACAAGATGAGCTGTTTTTGCTTGGAAAAATTTGATGAAAAAAAGCGGATTCTTATTGCTTTTTTGAAAATAAAATATGTAAATATATAGATATATTTTAATAATACTGATAATGAGTAGGATATAATATGTATTCATGGAAAGTAGCCGGGCATTAATTTCGGTGTTTTACTTACTTTTAAGCTCTGGTTTGCAGCCGTTTTTGTAAAAAGCTTATGTTCGCAATTAAATATTGAATTATGGTGTAAATTTCATTTGATTTTTTAAATTTGCATCATATTACATTGTTTTATAAATAACAATTTCAGTCAATCAAATTTTTATGTCAACAATTACAATAATTAAAAAGGGGCTTGAAATCAAGCTTAATGGTGAGGCTGAAAAAACTATAACAGAAGTTAACACAAAAAGTGTTGCTCTAAAACCAACTGATTTTACCGGTGTTTTTCCAAAGCTCTTAGTTAAAGAGGGAGATATGGTTAAAATTGGAAGCCCGATATTTTTTGATAAATATCGCGATAATATAGTTTTTACATCACCCATTAGTGGAGTTGTTTCTGAAATCAAGAGAGGAGCCAAGAGAAAGCTCCTGGAAGTCAGAATAGAATCTGATTCCAAAAACGAAGGTATTGATTTCGGAAAGGGGAATCCCGCAACCATGGATCGTGAATCTGTGATCGAGAAATTATTAAAAAGTGGATTATGGTCACTCATCAAACAAAGACCCTTTTCTGTTATTGCTAATCCTGAAGATAAGCCAAAAGCTGTTTATATTTCTGGTTTTGATAATGGGCCTCTTGCCCCTGATTATGATTTTATTCTTCATGGAAAGGGAGATGATTTTCAAACAGGCCTAGATGCATTGTCTAAGATTAGTAAGGGGAAGGTGAACCTAAATATTCATGCCGAATTAACCAAAACAAAAGTCTTGCTCAATAGCCGTGCTGTAAAGCTAAATACTTTTCAAGGTAAATTCCCATCGGGAATGATAGGGCCACAAATAGCCGCTATTGACCCCATCAATAAGGGTGAAATAGTTTGGGTGGTCAACCCGCAAGATGTTTTAACCATCGGTCAGCTTTTTAAAGAAGGAAAAATCAATAGTGAGAAAATAATTGCTGTAGCCGGCTCCGAGGTCTTAAAGCCTAGATATATTAAGACTACTTATGGTGCATGTATTGCTGATTTCTTGGCAGACAATGTGAAGGATGGCGACAAAAGATATATCAGTGGAAGCCCGTTGACAGGTGCAAAAATAGAAGCTAAAGGCTATTTGGGTGCCTATGATCATTTGGTCACCGTTCTTCCCGAAGGCAACGAGCCAAGTTTCCTTGGCTGGATTATGCCCAATTTCGATAAATTCAGCTTCTATCGTACCATGTTTTCTTGGCTTACTCCCAATAAGAAGTATTCGCTGAACACTAATATGAACGGTGGAGAACGTGCTTTTGTGATGACAGGCAAGTTCGAAAAAGTATTCCCCTTCGATATTTATCCTATGCAGCTGATTAAAGCTGTGATGGCTGAGAATATCGATCTGATGGAAGAGCTGGGAATATATGAAGTGGAAGCGGAAGATTTCGCTTTGATAGAGTTTATTAGTACATCGAAAATTGAAATACAGTCCATTATTGCAAATGGATTGGAGTTTCTGCGTAAAGAGTTAAGTTAAAAATACAATCAAATTAGATGAAGGCTTTAAATAATTATTTAGATAAAATCCGTCCTAATTTTCAAAAAGGAGGAAAGTATCAGTATTTGCATTCTACTTTTGATGCATTTGATACCTTTCTTTTTGTACCCGGGCATGTGACTCAAAAAGGAAGTCATATCCGTGATGGGATCGATTTAAAACGAACCATGTTTACAGTGGTGATAGCTGTGATGCCTGCCTTACTTTTTGGCATGTGGAATGTCGGCTATCAACATTTTCTTAATTTAGGCGAGACTGCTTCTTTTTGGGAGACTTTTTTCTATGGTCTTTTAAAAGTGTTACCACTCGTAATCGTTTCATATGTTGCCGGATTGGGTATTGAATTTATCTTCGCCCAGTTACGAGGCCACGATGTGAATGAAGGCTTTTTAGTTTCAGGAATACTGATTCCTCTTATTGTCCCTGTCTCCACCCCACTTTGGATGGTTGCCGTAGCTACTATTTTTGCTGTTATTATTGGTAAAGAAGTATTTGGTGGTACGGGTATGAATATGGTAAACCCTGCTATCCTTGCTCGTGCTTTTCTTTTCTTTGCCTACCCCAGTAATATGTCAGGCGACAAAGTGTGGATAGCAGAACAAGTGGATGGCACATCTGGTGCTACACCACTGGGACATCTGCTAACAGCTACTGAAAAGGCTGATCTTAATGCCATCCCTAGCGTATTGGATTCCTTCTTAGGAACCATACCGGGTTCTGTGGGTGAGACAAGTACATTGGCCATATTAATTGGTGGAATGATATTATTACTTACCGGAGTGGCATCTTGGAGGGTGATGGTGAGCGTTTTTGCCGGAGGCTTTTTAATGGGTTCCCTATTTAATGTTATCGGTGCTAATGTATATATGACACTTCCTGCTGTGTATCATTTAGTGTTGGGTGGTTTCGCATTTGGTGCTGTGTTTATGGCAACCGATCCAGTAACAGCGGCACAAACAAATACTGGGAAATATATCTATGGATTTTTAATTGGCTTGATGGCTGTACTTATTCGGGTGGTCAATCCGGCATACCCCGAAGGAATGATGTTGGCTATTTTGCTACTGAATGTTTTTGCCCCACTTATCGATCATTTTGTGGTTGCAGCAAATATTAAGAGAAGAAAGAAAAGGTTAAGTCAATTGGCCGCATTATAATCATTAAAAACTGATAAGAAATGAATAGCAATAGTAATTCATATATTTTTATTTATTCTATAGTAATGGTTGTAATTGTTGCGGCAGTGCTATCCATAGCTGCAACGGTGCTCAAACCAAAGCAGCAACAGAATATTAGAAATGAGAAAATGTCATCAATTTTGGCTTCTGCCGGAGTTGAATCCACAGCAGAAAATGCTGAGGAGTTATACAAGAAATATATCACTCGCGAAGTGGTGATCAACTCCAATGGCGAAGTGGTTGGAACCTACGAAAATGGTAAGTTAAATGGCGAAGTGAGAGCTTTCGATGTCAATATTAAAACAGAGCAGTTTAACCAAAAGAATGGTGATGATTTTGTAGCGCCTTTCTTTGAGTGTAACTACGAAGGAAAGAAATATTATATCGTTCCTATCTTAGGTAAAGGTTTATGGGGCCCCATTTGGGGTAATATTGCCTTTAAAGATGATTTCAATACCGTTGTTGGTGTGGTCTTCGACCATAAAGGAGAAACTCCCGGCCTGGGTGCCGAAATTGCCACTCCGGCTTTTCAGAATCAATTCCCCGGCAAGACTATCTTCGACGAAAATGGAAATTTTGTTTCCGTGAAAGTACAAAAAGGTGGTATTGTTACCCTGCCTGATAATATGCAGAATCATGCTGTAGACGCTATATCCGGTGGTACTATTACATCATTAGGTACTGACGCCATGATGAGAAACTGCCTAAGTAATTATGTTACATATATTAAAAACTTGAAAAAATGAGCGAACAAGTAAAACAAAAAGAGTCTTTGTTTTCTCCTAAAAATAGAAAACTGATCACAAATGCATTGGGGAAAGAAAACCCTATCACAGTGCAAGTATTGGGTATTTGTTCTGCTTTGGCTGTTACTGCAAAAATAGAACCCGCTATCGTGATGGCAATCTCTGTTACCTTTGTATTGGCCGCAGGTAATGTGCTCATCTCCTTACTTAGAAATACCATTCCTCAAAGAATTAGAATCATCGTTCAATTAGTGGTAATTGCGGCTTTGGTAATTTTGGTAGACCAAGTTCTAAAAGCCTATGTTTATGATGTAAGTAAACAATTATCGGTATTTGTGGGTCTAATCATCACCAACTGTATTATTATGGGGCGTTTTGAAGCTTTTTCTATGGCTAATAAACCTTGGCCTTCATTCTTAGATGGTATTGGAAATGGATTGGGCTATGGTTTGATTTTGGTCATAGTGGCTTTCTTTAGAGAGCTTTTGGGCTCAGGCTCTATACTCGGATGGAAAGTGTTCGAAGCAATTGGTCTTTATGATATTGGATATAAAAACAATGGCTTGATGATATTGCCTCCTATGGCACTCATCACTGTTGGTATTATCATCTGGGTTCAGAGAAGTAGAAACCCTGAGTTAATTAAAGACTAAGCTAAACCATTAAAAAGAAAAAGAAATGCAAGATTTATTAAACATATTTGTAAAATCCATATTTATCGATAATATGGTGTTTGCCTATTTTTTAGGTATGTGTTCTTACATAGCGGTTTCTAAAACGGTGAAAACATCTGTTGGCTTAGGTATTGCCGTTGTTTTTGTCCTCGGAATTACCGTTCCTGTTGACTATTTAATGAATGAATATTTATTGAAAGCCGGTGCTTTGTCATGGTTAGGTAGCGATTTTGCTGATGTAGACTTAAGCTTCTTAAGTTTCATTATGTTTATCGCTGTAATCGCATCTATGGTGCAGCTGGTAGAAATGATCGTAGAGAAATTTTCTCCTGCATTATATTCATCTTTAGGTATTTTCCTTCCCTTGATTGCTGTAAATTGTGCCATCCTAGGTGGATCTTTATTTATGCAAGAAAGAGAATATCAATCAGTGGCAGAAGCTACTAGTTTTGCTCTGGGTTCTGGTATTGGATGGTTTTTAGCTATTGTGGGTATCGCTGCAATTAGAGAAAAGCTGACCTATTCTAATGTGCCTCCTGCCTTGAAAGGTATTGGCATTACCTTTATTATTACAGGTCTTATGGGAATAGCATTTATGAGCTTCCTGGGAATCAAATTATAAATAGAAAAACGAAGATGCTATGATATTAAGTATAGGATTAGGAGCAATAGTAGGTATCAGTATAGTGGTGTTTTTAATCATCATCCTTCTGCTGGTGGCTGTCCTATTGGTCGCAAAGAAAAAACTAACTCCTCAGGGAGATGTTAAAATTACGGTAAATGGAGAGAAAGAGATTGTTACCAGTCCCGGATCTTCATTATTAGCTACCATGTCGGCAGAAAAGATTTTCCTGCCCTCTGCTTGTGGTGGTGGCGGTACTTGTGGTATGTGTGAATGTAAAGTGATAGAGGGTGGTGGATCTATCTTGCCCACCGAAGCACCTTTCTTCTCTCGTAAGCAACAACTCAATAACTATCGTTTGGCTTGCCAAGTGAAAGTACGCGAAGATATGTCCATTGAAATTCCTGCCGAAGTATTTGGAATTAAAAAATGGGAATGTACCGTGGTTTCTAATAATAATGTGGCCACCTTCATCAAGGAGTTTGTGGTAAAGCTGCCTGAAGGTGAAACAATGGATTTCCGTTCCGGTGGATATATTCAGATTGATGTGCCACAAATTACCGTGGACTTTAAAGATATGATTATCGATGATGAATATAAAGGTGACTGGGATAAGTTTAATATGTGGGATCTCCAGATGAAGAATCCGGAGCCTATCTATCGTGCATACTCCATGGCAAACCATCCTGCTGAAGGTAATATTGTGATGCTGAATATTCGTATCGCCACTCCTCCTTTCGACAGGAAAGCCGGTGGATTTATGAAAGTAAACCCGGGTATCTGTTCTTCTTTCATTTTCTCTCGCAAGCCGGGTGATAAAGTGATGGTTTCAGGACCTTATGGTGAATTCTTTATCAAACCTACCGAGAAAGAGATGATGTTTATTGGTGGTGGAGCAGGAATGGCGCCTATGCGCTCCCATATCTTCGATCAGTTCCACACTAAGAAAACTACCCGCAAAGCTACTTTCTGGTATGGTGGGCGTTCAAAGCGCGAGCTGTTCTATGTGGATCAGTTTGAAGCCATAGAAAAAGAATTCCCTAATTTTAAATTCCATATTGCTCTTTCCGAGCCACAAAATGAAGATAATTGGACAGGTTATACAGGCTTTATCCATCAGGTAATTCATGATGAATATTTAGTGCATCATGAAGAGCCGGAAGAGATTGAATACTATCTCTGCGGCCCTCCTATGATGAACGATGCCGTTTTCCATATGCTGGATGATATGGGCGTTCCCAAAGAAATGATTGCCTTCGATGATTTTGGTGGATAAACCTTAACAAAATAATTTTTGAAAGCCTCAAAGCATAGTGTTTTGGGGCTTTTTTAGTTGCTCGGCTGTATTAGCTAGGGTGGCACAGTATTGTCTCCTGTGCCTTAGCTTGAAATTTTAAATTTCTGACCAAGAAAATATAGATCCGAAAATAAACATCTTTGCTTATGAATTGACCCACTAGATA
>Ga0256913_10001221_pt1 | contig 13267 bp, 14 predicted proteins | sample Axial_MatmetaG_FD_185970 | JGI IMG/M metagenome (GOLD analysis project Ga0256913, IMG submission 185970) | Deep-sea worm associated microbial mat communities from Axial Seamount, Juan de Fuca Ridge, Pacific Ocean - Axial_Mat | ecosystem: Environmental > Aquatic > Marine > Oceanic > Microbial...
CCACATAGAGTCCATTGACGGTTGCCCGAATCACCCCTGCACCCGTGAGAAACTCTGCTCTCCCCTCAGGAGATATTCCTTTTTCCACTGCAAAGTGTGCCACTGCCCGAGAGGCATTTCCACACATATCCGCCAAACTCCCATCTGCATTGTAGAACTCCCACTCAAAGTCATACTCCTCATGAGGAAGCAACACCACCATACCATCTGCACCCACTCCATTTTGACGATGGCAAAGCGTAAGTGCTATTTGGGAGCGGTTGGCTTTCTCTTGGGCTATAAACAGTATAAAATCATTGCCATTGGCTGAATATTTTGTGAGGGTCATCTCTATTTCCTTTTTTGTATCAAATTTGTTATTTTACAATTCCTTACTAAAAAAGTGTAGCATTCTCATTTTTAGACTTAACAGGCTTTCCACCTGTATTGAGAAACTCTGCTTTACTAAGATCCACAGGAGTACGGCGTAACTCCTCTTTTGTTTTAATAATTTCTCTATTTTGAATCATAAAACTCTGCACGGGTCTACCGTTATGTTGTAGTAAAACCAAGAGTTTATTGCTCTTTTTATTCTTATAAATCTTGAAAAGCTCCACATTTTTTACAATGGGGTCTACCTCTACATAACTCTCCGATTTTAAGGGAAGTGTATAGCCATTGCCCTCAATGCGTAACAGCGTGTTATCACTTTTAGAGACCAACCAACTTACTTGTGCCAAAGGTTGACCATAGAGAGAGTTGCTTGTTTTCATGATTGTTATCTTATGAAATTTTTTCTCACTATCAATTGTAATATTTGAATCGGCTTGAAGTAAATCCATATAGAGAACCCTGTTTCCTTTAAGCGACTTACTTGATTTCTCTAAATGCTCATAGAGATGTTTGTTAGATCGTCTAAGGATATCGGTGCTTCGATAGAGTGCCATCAGTACCAATGAGAGCAGAGTAATGGAGATTAAAACCTCAATTAGGGTAAACGCTCCTCTAGTAGTTCTCATTAATCTTCCATAATCCCAATACGTACCGCCTCTTCATAGGAGGTTTCACCTGCAACCAACATATCCAGAAGTTTATCAGCAATGGTCTTCATCCCTGCCTCTCGCATCGCTTTACGAATCTGATGGTCATTAAGCCCCTCTTTCATCATCGTCTTGACATCATCATTCATCACAAAAAGCTCCCCAACGGCACGTCTACCTGCATAGCCTGTAAAGTCACATGATTTACACCCTTTTGCCTCATAGAAAGTGATATCTCTAGATAACTTAAGCTCATTCATCACGCTTGGAGCTAAGGTGGTGGCAACTTTACACTCTTGACAGAGCAGTCGGGTTAATCGTTGAGCCAATACACCAAGTAGTGTAGAGGAGATAAGAAACTCCTCTATCCCCATGTCCATCAGACGTGAGAGTGCTGAGGTGGCATCATTGGTATGCAAGGTGGAGAGCATCAGGTGACCTGTAAGGGCAGAACGTAGTCCAATATCAGCTGTCTCTGCATCCCTCATCTCCCCAATCATAATAATATCGGGGTCTTGTCTCAAAATAGAACGCAGACCAGCGGCAAATGTTAGCCCTACTTTACTATTAACCTGAATCTGATTGACATTTTCAGCATTGTACTCCACAGGGTCTTCTACCGTGATAATATTTTTATCAGGTGTGGCGATATGTTGCAGACAGGCGTGAAGAGTTGTCGATTTTCCCGAACCTGTAGGACCTGTTACCAGTATCATTCCATGAGGATGGGTTAAAAGTCTATGTAAATCTCGTGTTAAGTCCTCTGTAAACCCTAACGTCTTAAGTGTAGGAATACTTTCACTTGTCATCAAAAGTCTCATGACCACTCGTTCACCATAATAAGTAGGCAAAACAGAGACCCTAATATCTAAGTTTTTACCTGCAATACTCACCTGTGTACGTCCATCTTGGGGAATTCTTTTTTCAGAGATATCCAAGTTGGAGATAACTTTGATTCTTGATATCACCAAACCTGTAATATTTTTATCAATGTCAAGGTGTTTTTTTAATGCACCATCCATACGAAGACGCACCTCACCCTTTTTCTCTAGGGTCTCAATGTGAATATCTGAAGCCCCTTTTTTAATCGCTTGAAAAAATAGAGAGTTGACCAGTTTGACAACGGGGGCAGACTCTTCATTGGAGAGTAGGTCTTGAGAATTACGGATAAAATCAAGCAAATCAGACTCTACTTCGATAATATCATCCCCACTATTACCTGTCTCAATGGCATCAAAATCAGTGCCTGTTTTAATCTCCAAAAATTTATTATTAAGTCGATCAAAACTCTCCTCATCCACCTCTATAATAGGGTGGGTTAAGTTAAGTTTAGAGAGATGATTTAATGCACCTGCAAGTGTGCTTTTTTTGACAATAATAGAGGTGCTACCTTCTATCTTTGCAAAGAGAAGATGATGTTTCATCGCAAGATTGTTATCTACATCTTCATTCCAAATCGGTTCAAGGTCAATATCTTCTATAAAAGGTAACTCTATCACAGTCTACTCATCTGTAAAAGTGGTATTTTGATTATACTCAATACCTGTATTGATTTGATCTAAATTAATGGACTGATTTTGGTTATTAATACTCTCTAAAATAGATTCACTTCTAATATTTCCATCTCTCTCATCTATTGGATAAGGGGTAGCCTCATCATAAGTAGTTTCATCATAAGTAGTTTCATAGATAGTAGTAGAATCATAATGAGTAGAAGGGGCTCCATTGGTAGGAGATATGGTCTCAATCTCATAAGCAGGTTCTTGTGAAGCAGGTGGTGTGACTCGTAATGGTGTAGTGATTACAGGTGCTGTTTCCACTGCTTTTATTGTAGGCTTGTGATATATCTCTCCTACCACACTCTCTGCCGAACTTTGATGAAATGAACGTTTTGCTTGTGTAGAGAAGGTAACGTGTCGTCGCTCCTCACCAATTCCCAATCTCTTCTTTTCTAGTTTATCAAGTACAATTTTATTAAACTGATGCTGAACCGAATCAAGCTCTGCTAGGTATTTACGGATATGTGTTAAGTCTGAACTCTTATTAATAATATAAGGGGTCAGATAGATAACCACATTGACTTTACTTTTAGAGACACCTGTAGAGGTAAACAATCGTCCAATAATAGGAATATCTCCTAAAATAGGCACTTTTGTTGATGATTTACCAGAAGAGGATTTAATAAGCCCCCCCACGATAATCGTCTCTCCATGATTGACAATTGCATTGGTCTTAACCGCTCTTTTGGTGGTGGTTGGTCTGTCTGCGGCTGTCCCCGAACCAGGTAGAATATCTTCAATAGTGGTTTCAATCTCCAAGTTTACCTTGTGATTACTAGAGAGTCTTGGTTTCACTTTTAATGTAATACCGATATCTTCACGGCTGTAGTTATTTAAAACAGCTGAAGACCCTGCGGTACTTTGTTGTGACTGGGTGATAATGGATTGTGTTCTACCCACATAGATAGAAGACTCTTTGTTATTTGTTGTCAAAACAGAAGGTTCAGACAAGATTTGAGCTGCACCATTTTGTTTGAGTAAATCAAGTTTTGCACCTAGGGCAAAGACCTCTTTAATGCCTGATTCAAACTCAAATGCTTTATCTGTAGTGGTATAGACATTACCATTTTTATCTGTATTGGTCTGAGTATTATTCATAAACCCTAAAAGCTCACTAGAGACAGCCAACGGAGCAGCCCCTGCATTTCCAAGCAGAGAGAAGATACCTTTAGAGGTGATTCCTCCTCCTGTAAACCCATACTTAACACCAATATTTTCTGCTAAATTGGTATTGACTTCAATAATCTTAGCCGTAATATAGACCTGAGATTTCTCTATATCTAATAGCCTAATGGTCTCACGAATATTCTCTATCTGTATGGCATTTGCTACGATAATCAAGGCATTTCTCTCGATATCACTGGCAATAACCGCTTTTTTTATCTTTTTATTCTGCATGGGACGTGTACGTATGGCTGAGGGTGCAGAGGAGATGGGTGCATTATTTGGAGTAATCGATTTCGATACAGCATGGATACCACTTGATGCCTTCATATTTCCTGTCATCTGAGGCAAAAGTTTCGAGAGTATCTTCTCCATCTCTTCCACATTAGAGTTCTCTAGGGGAATGACATACATACGTTGAAGATCTTCATTTACCTGTTTAGCCACATCGAGCTGATGGATATAGGGTTCAAGTCTGTTGATATTTGACTCTTTTCCTACTAAAATAATAGAGTTACTATTTTGACTCTGTATCACTTTGACTTTTTCACTGCTAATATCCTGAGGAAAAAGATATTTTGCCATATTTTGAATATTGGGAAAGACATCTTTCACATACGCATTATTTAAAACAATAATTCGACTAACACTTCCCTGTTTGTTCTCAATCTTATCAATTAACTCTTTGACTGATTGTAAACTATGAGGAAGAGCCGTAATGGCTAAAAGATTATTTTTTTTAAAGGAGATAATCTTAGCACTCTTATTGAGAAGTGGTTTGATTTTGGTACGAATAACAGCAGCGTTAGCATTCTTTAACTGAAATACAACGGTCTGCATTGTTCCCCCTCTTCCAATATCATCTCTAACATCTAATCCCTTATTGGGTGCGTCGGTATTCTTTACCACTTGAAAATATGAGCCTCGGTCAACAAGTGTCATTTTTTTACTCTCTAAAATAGCATTTGCCAAAGGGATAAGCTCAGATTTTTCTATATCCTCATTAGAGACAAAATTTATTTTTCCTTTTATATCACCATTTATCAATATATTTTTACCCGTAATCTTACCAACCATTTTTAACCAGTCACTAATCTCTAAATTTTTAAACTCTATGTGCATCTTTTCTGCGTGGGCTTGTATCCCAAAAGTAAAAAGGATTGCCAGTACTATTTTACTGAATCTCATATTCTAACTCCATCTCTTGATTGTTTCTTTTTATACTTAATGTTAAATTCTCTATACTGTCCATCTCTTTATAAAAGGAGAAGGCAGCATTATAACTGTCTAACTCTTGTCCATTTATTGCAGTGAGGATATCCCCTCTTTTAAGACCCAGTTTTTCAAAATCACTGTGTCGTTTGATAAAGTTTACTTTAAATCCTGTTAAAACACCATTAACCTTATGCTCTCCTATCCCAATATCTTTCCAAACTTTATCAATATCTTTGGTATAGGAGCTAAGAAGCCCTTTGGAGACGATTTTAGTCGCACCATCATCGGTGGCAATAATTCCTTTTTTCTTGACTGAACGAGAGACTGCTTTGGCTACCCTTTTAGGAGCTGTTTTTTTAGCTTTTTTGACCTTTATATTTTTTAGATGAAGTTTAAACTCTTTGCCATCTTTATTAAAAAGTGCATAATCTCTTCCTGCTGATTTTAATTTAAATCCATTAAAAAGCTCCCCTTGTGCCAATACTTTCGTTTTTGCACCCTTTGCAACTGTCACTACCAAAAGCTCACTTGTATGATAGAGAGCTAAAAGTTTATAATCTTTCATACCTCTAACTATTTTTTTAGGTTGTATGATTTTAGTATTTATTGGGGCCACTATCACTTTGGGCTTATATTTTTTACTGTTAGAGAGTCGTACAGGATAATAAAATGCCTTTAATTTATTTTTTTCACTGTACTCAATCCCACTTTTAGGTAAAAACTGTATTGAGAGAACAAGCCATATCAGTTTAGCAATAACCAAAACAGTTAAAAAAAACAGCAGTGTTGAAAAGAGCTTACTGTTTGTAATATTTTTCATAATAGTCTCCTTTCTCATCATGTGAAAGAAACTTTTTAAATGCATTCATATTTTTGCTCTCTTTTACTCTTAGTAACAGTTTTCTCTCCATAATATAAACACCCCCCTCAATCACACCAAAAGAGCCTGAACTCTTAATCGCAATTTTATAGGGCTTTATCACATTAAATATCATACTAATGGTATCAATCGATTTTGGGTCAACCTCGGTCTCTATATTTTCAACTATTAATCTGTTATAGAGGAAAAAAATATGAAGCTTTAGAGATGACGCTTTGGCAAGTTTTATCCCTTTAACATAGATATCTGCATCAAAGATCTCAAGCCCATACCATGTGTCCACAAAATGCTCATTTGAGATAATAATATCGCTTTTCTTCAGCTCTTTTTCTAAAAGAAAATAGAGCTCCTGCTTTGGGGCGACGAGCCATAAAAAAATAATAAGTAGAAAAAAACCACCAAAAATACGTTTTACCATTTGCATGTGAACTCCATATCATATCTATCTTTGCCACTCTCTTGAATATTGAGCTTACTAATTTTAAAATGTGTTGCCACAAGCTTTTTACTAATTTTATTTAACTCTTTAAGCGAAAGATTCTTATAGATGGCAACCAGTTTTCCTGAACGTTTCTCAAATCTTTTCACCTTCGCTTTTGAGACCATTGTCTTAAATTTTGTAATCTCTTTTTTTACTTTTTTCTTATCCCAAAATATTTTTAGTTCAGCCACTTTGCTAATCTCACTGACCGACTCTTTTATCTCTATTTTTTTAGAGGCAACACTTTTTTCAGCTGAAAATTTATAGAAAAAAGAGAAACCAACAAACAGCAGTAGTAGAAAAATAATCAACTCATTTTGAAAACGTTTAAGACTCATTAAACTCATAATTTTTTCTCCACACTAATCTCTTTGGCACTCTCATTTAAGAGCGTAAAACTTCTCTTTTTTGCAAGTTTCTTTAGCTTTCTCATCGCTACTGGTGAGTCTATTTTAATAGTTGCCGTAATACTTTTTTCATTAAGTACCAAGCTCTTTAATCGGTTGGAGTTAGAAATCATCTTAGAGACCTGCATCAATGCCTCACGCTTTACTCTCTCCTCTCTGTCTATTTTCGTATATTTTTTCATCTCACTGTTTCGCTGTAATGAAGAGGATAGCTTAGGATACTGTTCTAGAAGTTCCGTTTGGCTTACCTCTAAGCTCTCAATAGAAGAGCGACCCCTCTCTCCCTCAAAAAGAAAAAAAGATCCAAGAAAAAATAGCAGTGTACTAAGCAGTGCTGTCTCTTTAAATGGAACAATCGAATCATAAGAGCTACTTAGTGCAATCCCATTTTGAAACTTCTCTTTTTGTAGATTAAGAGATTGATACTCTATCTCACGGGAGAGCAACCTTTTGGGTAGTAGCGTTACTGTACCCTCCAAGGTTTGCATGACCATGGTCTCACCAAGCTCCATAGGAGATTCAAGCCTTTTTTCTAACTCCTGTACAAAATAGATTTTACCAATCTGATGAGAAGAGAGACCTCTCTCTTCTAAAAATGTTGTAATCTCTTCAACACTGTAGGCAAAAAAATACCACTCGTTACTGTGTTTATAGACATGGTACTGATGCTCAACTCCTGCATTGAGATAATCATCAAAAAATGCAGGAGCAATTTTTTTTGCTTGATATGCAAATTTAATCTCTAAATCTTCTCTTAAAAATGTATAAAACTGTGGGGTAAGTACAATATCAACGCTATCTTTAACATTAATATCTTCCATATCTTTATGAACCAATACCCGTAGCTTAGAGCTTCCCATAAAATTCAAAATTTGCACTCCTTTCATCTGAGTAATCAAAACTAAAACGATAGTGGTTATCACGGTAAGCATAGGTCTCTTCACAATGCATCGCATTTAACCCTTTTTTTGAAAAAAGCTTTTTATTTGCTCCCTCGGAAGCACCATTTTCACTCAAAAAACTTTGAAGTGACTGCTTTTTTTCCTGCTTACTGTCAGTAACCCAACCATCCTTAACAATATCCAAGGAGATATCAAAAGCAGCAGAGATAACCTCTGCACTTAGATACTCTCCATCTATTTTTGCCGTATCACGCAATCGAATAAAGACAAAATACTTCTCCCAAGGAACCTTGAAAACACTTACATCATCATACTTCATACGATATTCAAGCAGTACTTTATCAAATTGTCTTCTTGAGAAAATACCTCTAGCATAACCCAATCTTGACTCAAAATCACTACCATACTCTTTGATTCCAGAGAGTTCAGAGAATATAAGCTGTTCAAGTTCACTTGATTCTTTAAGTTCAAATTTTTCCAAGATGTGTATTAAAACTTTTCTTGCCAACGCATATTTTTCAGGACTCTTTTTATTTTTCTCTTCATCCAACCATCCAATAGGAATTCCCATCATCAAAGGGGTACACTGTAGATTGACCATAAATCCACTTTTCTCTTCGGAAAGCATCAGTGGAATGGTATATAATATGTCTAGTTTTTTGCTATCTACTTTCCCTCTGGGGAAAATTCTTTTTAATATATTTATTGTATTTTTATATAACAGATTTCCTTGTATCAATGAAGAGGCTTCACTGGCATCATCTTGTGCCTTTTCTAAATAGGAGAAAGATACTGCCACTATTGATAAAATAGAGGCGATTATTAAAAGTGTTATAAAAAGGGCCATACCTTTTTTTGTTTTATCCATTATAAAGCTCAATTCAAGTAAAATCACTGTTATTATAACCTAAACTAACTAAGGAATTTAAAACATGAATAAAGATTACCAAATAAGCAAGATAAAACAGCTAATTTTAAGACAAAATAAAACAAACTCTCTAATGGAATTGTTTAAAACTAATAATAAAAACTTAAAGAAAAACCCTAATAGAAAAGCATTTTCACTTATTGAGTTACTTGTTGTTATTTTAATTTTAGGTCTTCTTGTCGGACTTGTTGCTCCAAAAGTAATTGGACAAGGGGCAGAGGCACAAAGAAAACTCGCTTGTACCCAAATGGGTTCCATAAAACAAGCACTAAAGATGTTTAAACTGGACAATGGAACATATCCTGAGACCGATGAAGGACTTGAAGCACTGGTGGCTAACCCTGATGCAGATAAGTACCCGAATTACTCAGGTTCTCCCTATTTAGAAAAAGTGGCAAAAGACTCATGGCACACACCACTGGTCTATATTAAAGATGGAAGTGACTTTAAAATCGTGAGCTTTGGTAGTGATAAGAAAGAGGGTGGCGAAGATGATGGAAAAGATGTTGTTTTTCCTGATTGTCAAAAATAGTTAAATGGATTTTAAAAAAAGCCTCAATCCTCGTCGAGGCTTTACACTCATAGAGCTTATCATTGTTATTCTTATCATTTCGTTGATGGGATTTATGGTCTTCTCTAGTATGGTGAAACAGGAGAAGGAGATAGAGAGCCTAAGCCCTCTATCTCTAAAAAAATCTCTACAAAAAGAGTTTAGTAAAACTGAGGATATCCTCTTTTTCTGTATCTCAAAATCTACTGACTGCTATGTGGCAAAAGGTTCTGAGATTATCCCCTATGCAGGACTTTTACATCTTGGAAAAGATATTGAAATCCACAAGATTGATAAAAAAAATCGGCTTGTGGAGATCGAGGAGTTTGGACGCATAAAAGATAATAAAATCACATTTAGGTATAACCTCTATAAAAATGGCAGTGCGTCACAAATGATTATCGCCAATAATGAAGGGGTTTACTATCTCCCAAGCTACTTTGGAAAAGCTAAAAAAGTAGAGAGTCTCGATGAGGCGAAAGAGCTTTGGATAAAAGAAAAGTATGATCTAACAGACAAAGGAAACTACTACTAATGAACAATATAAAATTAAATCACTCCAAAAAAGCCTTTACCCTTATTGAAGTTATTGTAGCCGTGGTTCTTGTCTCTATTGTGGTGATGGGTTCTATGGACTTACAGAGCAAAAATCAAGATATGGCAATGTACATTATTGAACGTGGAAAAAATGAGTTGGATAACTCACTCTATCTCACCTCACAAGCTTATCGCTATGACAAAGATGAAAAGGATGCTTATGCCCTTGTACGTACCGAGTTTAATATCAAGGATGAGAAGAGCAAAGAGGCTCTAAAGAGTATACTAAAAAAAATCAATATCACGGAAGATGAGGAGATGCCTGTCAAGATGAAAGAGGGAGGTCCTCCTATTTTTACCTTTTATACCAATGAAGTGTTACTCAAAGGAAAATATCCTGCACGATATTATAACTTTAAATAACTTTTCTTTGTTGATGTACCAACAGCATTACTCCTGCAACAAAAGTGATAAATGCCTCGATTAGAAACAGAGACTCACCATAGTATCTTCCTGCAAGAAGAGAGCCAACAGTTCCCCCCAATCCAAATCCTATCCCTAAAAAAAACTGCTGTGCCAATTTTTTTTGGGAATATAGCGTAAATACATAGGTAATAGCAGCGGTATGATAGAGTGCAAAACTTATGGCATGAAGCGACTGAGAGGCAAATGTCACCATCACACTATCAGGGAATAGATAAAGTGTTAGCCATCTAAATGCGGTAATAAAAGTAGCTATCTGTAAAATAGTTAAAAGCTTTCTCTGAAGAAGTGTACCTTGAAAATAGAGCATTATAATTTCACATAGAACACCAAATGTCCACAAAAGCGTAACAGTTGTCAACGCCAATCCATGCTCCAGTTGATAAATAGTAAAAAAGTTATAGAAACCACCAAAAGCAACCTGCATTAGAAATATACTCAACCAAAATGCCCAAAACTTACCCAAAGAGAAAGATTTATCCTCTTCTTGTTTCTCATCCTTACCAATACCATCATACTGCAACACAACATAGCCAAATAGAAGCGTAAAGAGTGTTAAGGTTGCAAGATAATACAAAACCTCATAAGAGCTACTATGACTATTTCCTAAACCCAGTGCAACCATCACAAACCCTATCGAACCCCAAAGCCTAATTCTACCATACTCTTTTTTTGAAACGCTTTGAAGAGATATGGTCTCTACAAAAGGCAACACAATTCCCATGGATGCCCCAAAAAAGAGATTGATAACCAAATAAAGCCAAAAACTCTCTACACTTTGAATAAAAAGAAGAGAAGAGACCAAGGTCATACCCAGTGCGAACAGATAAACGTTATGGGTTAACTGAAACAGATGTTTAAACGCATAGGGAAGTAAAAAACGCATAAAAGGTGCGGCGGCATAAACAATTCCTACCTCTAATTTTGTGTAGTTAAAATCAAGTAGCACTTTAGGCATAAAGATGACATAAACCCCTACCATCGCAAAATAGAAGAGGTAAAACGCAGAGAGATTAACCCTCATTTTCACCAACATTAATCACCATTGTTTGACTTAATATATCATGAAGCCCTTGTCTATCTTTTCTAAAAAATATCATCAACCATCCAACAACAGTTATTAAACTTAGCACCATAAGCATATTTCTAAACAGAAGAGCAAAAAGAGGTGGTTGCTCCAATGTCTTGCTATCTACCACTCTAATTTTATAGTTACGATACCCTGGGGTCTGCCCTCTTCCCCAATACATAAATCCTGTTTGAATCAAAATAAGAGGAGCTAAAATATAGAGCCAACCCAACATTCTATGCAATGCAAAATCTTCTCTCCCCTCCATTATAAGATAAAAAACGATATACATAATTGGCATCATAAGCATAAAAGCATCGGTTAATGCTGCTTTTATTTTCTGTTTATTTTCAGCAATCAGCAATGAGATTTTCTCATCACGCTTATCTCTATTTTTTTGACTATTTTTCTTATTCTTACTCATAGGTTCAACTATTTTTCCCTGTTTTAAATCTCTAAAACGCTGTTTTGCCATTTCAGACTCCCTTTTTTTATTTTTTATCCACCTATTTTTTATCCACCTAAGTTCATAGAGAAGATAGGTAAAAGCATCGCCGATACAATCACCCCAACAACCCCACCAATAAAGAGCATCATAAATGGCTCTAATAGACTCAGTAGGAGCTTTAATTTATCATCATTCTCTTCTCTATAAAGCGTAGCAATATTACTTAAGATATTAGAGACTTCACTCGACTCCTCACCTAATGCCAATGCCTGCATAAAGTTTCTTTTGGGTTTGGTTCCTTTCACTCTTTGTAGTGCATGAGAGAGCTTATTTCCCTCTATCACCTTTTCGGAGGCTTCACTAAAGGTCTCTTTGAAGGAGGTATTACTAAAGGTACTCGTCGCCAATTTAACGGCGTGGGCATAAGAAACTCCTGAATCCAACATCAACGAGAGAATATAAGAGAAACGTCCCAACTCATGGTTCTGTATCAACTCACCAATAATAGGAACTTTTAGAACAAAAGCATCATACAACTTAGTAAAACCATGAAGATATTTATAAGAGAGTTTAAATGCAATAATCACTCCTACAAATCCAAGAATAAGGAGAATATAATGTGCTGATAAAAAATCACTAATACTCAAAACAAACTGGGTAATACCAGGCAACTCTTGCCCCGTATCTTCAAAAATTCCTGTAATCTTTGGCACAACAAAAGTGATAAGAAACCCAACCATACCAATAGCCACAACAAAGATAAACATCGGGTATGCCAACGCATTTCCTACCTGTTTTTTTACCTTTGCTTGTGTCGAAAAAAAATCTCCCATCTGTATCAGTACAGGAACCATTTTTCCCCCTTGACTTGCTACATTGATACTCTGTAAAAAGAAATCTGGCATGGCATAGATATTTTGAGTATTAAGTGCATGGTAAAGAGATTTACCCTCTTCAATCATGGTGCGAAGAGATGCCAAAAAAGAGGCATACTTTTTCTCTTTTTGATGCTGGTCTTCGATAAGACGTATGGCAGTAAGTATCGCCATACCCGAGTTAAGATAGGAGGAGAGTTCTTTTGCAAATGAGCTAAGTTGAGGACCACTCATCTCTCTTTTGGAAAAGTTATGCTCAGTTATCTCTTTGGTAGGGGCAATGTGTTCATAAAAAATTCCTTGAGACTTCAACTTACGCTTCGCCTCATCCATATTAGAAGCTTCGATACTACCTTTGGCACTTTTACCTGTTTTGGTCATGCCTCTATATTTATATAACATATTATTTCTCTTATTAAATTTTTGAGATTATTATAGCATTAATATATGAAAATGGTAATTAAGTTTATTTTAAAACAAGAGTGATTAGAGAGAAAATATAAGAGGAACTTCCTCTCCTAGAAAACTAGGAGAAGAGAGCACAATCAAACCTTATGGTAAAATTGCATCTGCACCTGGAGAACCAGCAGGAGCTTCTGTTGGAGCTGCCGTTGGAGCTGCCGTTGGAGCTGCCGTTGGAGCTGCCGTTGGAGCTGCCGTTGGAGCTGCTGTTGGAGCTGTCGTTGGAACAATAGTTGGTGTTGGTGTAGCACCAGAACTACAACCATTACCACTACATCCACTGTCCCC
>Ga0256913_10001222_pt1 | contig 13262 bp, 13 predicted proteins | sample Axial_MatmetaG_FD_185970 | JGI IMG/M metagenome (GOLD analysis project Ga0256913, IMG submission 185970) | Deep-sea worm associated microbial mat communities from Axial Seamount, Juan de Fuca Ridge, Pacific Ocean - Axial_Mat | ecosystem: Environmental > Aquatic > Marine > Oceanic > Microbial...
ATACTATGTGATTTCTTTTGTTTTTTTTTGCTTGCTGTATAATTTTTGCAATAAAGGCCTCTTATTAACCGTGCTACTATCCTTTGCCCTTTATCAAAGCAAAAAATGGCTTCTGCTTCTGGAAAATTTCTGAGTTGCCAAATTTATCTTATTAGTCTATGTTCTTTGCATACAATTATAGCGCATTCTTTTACAAATATATAAATAATTATAATTTAACTATATTGAAGGATTGAAGGGTTAAGTTTTATGAAAAATATCAATTACAACTGACGTAGGCCTTGTGGCATACGTCAGTTATATAAAAATGGAAGAATCCGTAAAAAGTTATTTCCTGCGAACCCAATCTCTCACTGAAGAAACTAGTGAATTGACACCCTGTTTAACAATGTCCATGCTCCTCTGATCAGGATTACAGACAAAGGTTACAGGATCAATATAGTCCCACTTTGATTTGTTTCGCTCGTTTATCTCATCAAGTTCTTCTTGGGTTCCTGATTTCCACCCATAGGAGCCAAAGTGAAAAGCTTTTCGGTTTCGTATTTTCTTTTTAGCAAGCTCATCAATCACTGGTGCCATAAGAGGAAACATTTTATATTCATAGGTAGGAGCTGCCACAATAATACCGCTGGATCGCCACGCATCCCTCAAGATAAATGAAATATGCGCATCGGGTATTCGGTGTTCGTAGAATGTAATACCTGTTCGTTGCAGTTCTTCCCGAGCAACCTTAACCGCCCGCTCTGTATTTCCATACATTGAAGACCAAACTAGTAATATTGCTTCTTCCGCTGGTCCATCAGCATAATCTGCATATCGTGCATAGTCATAATATATCTTCTTCCAATTTTTTCTCCAGACTAGCCCATGCCCTGGTGCAATAATCCTGATGTCCAACTGGTTGTACTTTTCAATAGCTTTCTTGACTGCGGATGAAAAAGGTCCTACTATATTTGCATAATAACGTAGTGTTTCTGGGTCAAATGCTTCAAGTTCTGCGGAACTAAGTTTATCATCATAAGCAAATTCAGGAACACTTTTAAATGATCCAAATGCATCACAGGGGAAAAGAACACCCTCTTTTTGATCAAAGGTAAACATCGTTTCAGGCCAATGAACGTTGGGTGTTTCGCCAAACTGAAGCACATGCCCATTTCCTAAATCTAATGTATCTCCAGTTTTAACCACATGAATATTTTCTTCAATATTAAAAAATGCTTTAAGCAAAGCCTTTGCTTTCTCGGTTGTATAAATAGCGATTCCTGGACGCATCTTTACAAACTTCGAAAGCCATTCGCTATGATCTGGCTCCATATGATTAACAATAACATAGTCGATACTCTCAAAAGACACCCCTATTTCTCCTAATAGGCGAAATAGTGTTTCAGGTACGCCATCCCAACCACATACGCCATCAATAATAGCAGTTTTTTCTCCCCTCACTACATAAGAGTTCATCGACACTCCTTCCGGAATAGGCCAAATACTTTCAAACAACAATGAGTTTGGCTCAGCATTCACGCTAATCCGAAATATATCTTTAGTAACTTCCGATCCCTGCATAAATCCCCCTCCTTTAATTAAGTTTTCATAATAAGTATACCTAAGAATTAAAAATAGGTCAATATAAAATAAAAATTTATCGATATTTTTTTATTGAAAGTAATATTTGCAGACTTCGGGCGAATGCAAAAGACAGGTCATTCTTTTTCTTCTTCTCTGACCGTTCTCTCTTTGTGACAATTTTTTGATGAAAATCGGATTCCACTATACGTGCTTTTATGGTTTCTTTCTGAAAAACACGTCCAAAATCGTTAAGAACAAAAACGTCCTTTTCTATTAAGCTTTTGGCTAATAGTACATCACGCGTTACCACTACATCGTATGCTTGTACGGCAGAAAGTATATGTGTATCTGCCTTATCTTTACCTTCATCGACTCGAACCAGTCCTACATAACTGTTCTCACGAATGTTTAAATCATGGTTTGATACCAAAACTATAGGCATTCGTTTTTGTATAGCAGCACGGATTGCAATACGTCGAGAGGTTTTTGAACAGGAATCTGCGTCTATCCAACACCTTCTCATGATGAGTGCAATACCGACATACTTGCAGGGATTGCTGCACGATACACTACTCCTTTGCCATATATGTGAATAGCCGGCTCCTGTGCGGTAACGATCAAAGCAGATCCTTTCTTCAAAACTAGTGATCGGGAGTGCAACACAGATTTTATTTGCAGTGTTCCTTCTACACAAAATAAAATCTCAGCACTGGTAGATCTGCAGTATGCAAGTAACTCATTATTCACATCCATTCTTATTAGTTCAAAATCTTCTGCTGGGGTAGTCCAGACACTGAGAGGGCCTTCTGTTTTTGCATCTACGTAGTGCACTTCTTTGGACTCACAAGAAGTAATGCGCAATAATTCTTGCGGGTCTATATGTTTTTTTGTACAGCCAAGGCGCAAAACATTATCACAAGCCGTCATAATTTCTATACCACTTCCTCTAAGATATGCATGTAATTGACATGGTTCAAGATAAATTGCCTGTCCCTTGTTTAAATGTACCAAATTAAGTAGTATAGGAGCAAAAACACCCCTATCTTTTCCATACTGGCGAAATAACTCCTGTATCCACCAATATTTATCCATATGTTGTTGCTGTGCTTGTGTAATATTTTTTAACAACAATGGAAAATCAAAATGATCAGCAGAAAGAGAAAGAAAGTTTTGAAAGAAAACTGGCAGTGTCTCACTTTGGGTAAGAAGAGAAGGAAATTGAAGTTTTTTAAAATCTTCTTGAATAACTTGAAAATCACGGAAGGAAACTAACGCCCAAAAATCATTTAGGGCAAGCAATAATTCTGGTTTATGGTTTTCGTCTTTATAACTACGTGTGGGATCCCATAAATCTATTCCTGCTGCTGTTTCACGCGCAAACCCTTCTTTGGCTTGTTGGCGATTAGGGTGAACCTGAATAGATAGCGCGTTTTGCACTGCTATTACCTTAAATAAAAAGCTAAGATGTTGTCCTAAGATTCCACTGAGTGGAAATGTAGATACTTTTGATTCTCCCATAGGGTGAGTCCCCAACCATAGCTCTGCCCAAGGCTCTTCCTCGCTTGATAACATCCCTAGCAAAGAAGGAATAGTTGTGGTGTCACCCCATGCGTAATGCTGGATAGCAGGTCGCAACGTATACACAGGCATTGTTTCAGCATGTGCTTACTTATTTATTTTGTCAAGTTGAGAAAGAAACCGTAGGATACGTGTATATCTTGTGTCATCTTTCCCACGTTTTAAAGCTCCTGTCCTACAAATATGTGCTTTTCTTCGTGTCTCTTTTATAAGCATGCACTTTTGCTCTTTGGTAAATGTGGTATTGTGTAGCAATTGGATAAGCACATCAAGTCGAAATGGTTCAATATACCCATATTTTTCAGAAAGGTTATCACCTACTCCTCCATGCTTGATTGTCAATGCATCATCGAGGAATAACACAGAATAGCTTTTTGCAATTCGTATCCATAGTTCGTAGTCTTCAGCTATTTCCAAATCCTGTCTAAACCCTCCCATATGTCGAAACATATCCGTACGCAACATCACAGTGGAAGGGCCCATAATACATTTTTTTAGTGAAGCTGCAAATATATCTCCCGATTTACAATAATCTACCGACGGCTGTGTAATGGTTTTTCCAGCCCGTACCCAGCGCTCGCGAGTGTGAGAAATAGCGATATGCGGATTACGTTCATGTGCCAAAAGCTGCCGTTCTATCTTGTACTCAAGCCATTGATCGTCCGAATCAAGAAAAGCCAAGTAGGTCCCTTGAGCATGCCAGGCTCCATAATTTCTTACCTTTCCTGGTTTGCCACAATGGGAAAGAAAAAAAATCTTAATGGTAAGTTGCGGAAAATCCCATACGTTCAAACGATCATTTGAATCAGATCCATCATCAACAACAATTACTTCAGTTACAGGTACTGTTTGTTGGCAAACTGATTGTAACGCTCGTCGTAGCAACACATATCTATTGTACACAGGAATAATAACACTAACTGTATAATTCGAGCACATTGCCACGGGTATAGTATTAACACATTATCTTCGATTTACAGGAAAATTAACCAGCACGTTAAAGGAAACAAGATGCAAAAAGGTAGCTATTTCGCGGGTTATTTGTACATTTCGATAAGAAAAATCATATCTAAATCCAATTGATACAGCACGAGAAACACGATATCGATACATTGCCCCTATATCAATACGAATATATGTATCAAAAGATACCAACTGTGTGCGTCCAAAAATATATGATGGCAGATTTTGTTTGCTTATTTTAAGTTCATTCTCTTCCCCATATATAGATAAGTCAGGACGACTAACCAACACGCCAAGAGGAAGGTTGATAAAAAAATTAATGTGGTGTTTTTGTGCTCTACCAAATTCAAATTCGATATCGCCCGCAACCCCAAGAGCAGCTTCTCCCAACCAGGAAAAACTACGCATAAAAGGAACCAATGCGTCTAAACTACCCAAAAGGCTTCCTCCTAATCGAATTATCATAGAATGTTTTCTGTAAACTTGAAATAAAGAACGCGCATCCAGATTAATCGAAGCAACGTATCCTTTTTGTAAAATACTAGAATCCATTACAATTAATGGCCCAGCCCCTACTAGCACACGTATTATATGGAGCTGTTCATTTGTTTCATAACGATAACCTATATCCAACATGCCCCCCAAAGAATAATACCCACTAGGAGAAAAAACCTTCTCCTGCATTTTAGGAATAAAAAAAGACGTGCCACCAGTGAAAAACACATGTGATATTTGCGCATTTATTAAAAAGGAAGGGAAAAAAGCAAAAATAACAATAAGCACACCCTTTACTATTTTAAAAAGTTTTTTATTAAGCATAAAACACAGACCACCACAAGGTATAAACTACCCTTTCACAGTAAAAGCACCCTAATACCAAAAACCAAAAGCCGCAGCGATTGGTTGTTATTATTCTCCTAAAGGCAATCCAAGAAATTGTACTGGAAAAGAACAAGCAAGTCAATGTGCCAGAAAATCTTAAAAGCACAATAGAGATACACAAGGAGAATGCTTCATATCATGTTTTGATCCTATTTACCTATTGAACAAAAAAGAGTAACAATAGGATATGTATCCATATATTTCTCTTTTTGGTGTAATGATTCCATCATATAGTATAGTTATTGGCATAGGAGTCATTCTTGCTTTATGGATATTGGAGAAAGAAGCATCGCATCGTTTGCAAGGAGATGTACACAAAGAGAAATTACTCTATATTATGCTATTTTCTACATTGTTGGGGGTAATATGTGGGAAGCTTTTTTTCCTCTATCGCAACGCTCAAGCATGCACTTGGAAAGCATTCCGCTATACCCCTATTCTTTTTTATGAAAGTATCATCCCCACCGCACTCGTGTATATACTTCTTACATACATGATTCTGCGTAAGAAACCACTCTTCATGCTTTCATTGCTTGCACCTGCACTTGTACTTGCGCATGCTATTGGACGCATAGGATGTTTTTTGGCTGGGTGTTACTTCGGAGTTCAAAGTGAAAGTTTTCTAGCAATCAGGTTTCCTGCCGATTCTATTCCCTCACAATACTATGGAGATGTTGTAGGTATTCATGCTATTCAATTATATGAATTTTTGTTTCTTCTCGTGTTATTTTTTATACTTACACGGGTTATTCCCTATATGTACAGAATTGCAGTGTATCTTATTTCTTATGGGATATTTCGGTTTTTCATCGAATATCTACGTGGATCACAAGATTGGGTAATTGCTTCGTTTTCTTTTGCACAGATTATGAGTATTGTATTCATCTTTATAGGTGTTGCACTGTACTTGTACACTCGTTTCAACAAAAGAAATAATGATATAAGTATTTAAGACTTACTGTATTTTTGACATTCGCTGGCGTATTGCAATATAGACAAAAAGCAAAATGTAACCAAGTATCGCAAGAAGAACAATAATACTGCTTGCAGGAAGATCAAATATAGATGAAATATAGATCCCAGATATAATGTAAAAGGCGGTAAGCACACTTGAGCGCAGAATCACGATGCGCAATATTCCCGAAAACATCCTGACAGTGGCAACAGGTACAGTCATAAGTGCAAGCAATAAAATAATGCCTATATATGAAGCAAGTATGGACATGCATAATGCAACGAGCGAAAAGAATAACACTCGGTATCTGCGCACGCTCACTCCCCTTAGCCATAAGTACTCTTCATCAAAAGATAAAGCCGTAAAACGACGATAACAAAGAGAAAAAACTATTACTAATATTATATCTACTACTGTTAAAATGAGCAGCTCATGCGTAGAGAAAAAAAGTATGTTCCCAAATAAATAGCTCTCTGCACTAACATAGCCTGGAGTGAGAGAAATCAATAAAATGCCTACTGCCGCGCCCAATGCCCATACAATGGAAAGCAAACGATCGTACCGGTAATAGGATACGGTTTTCTCACTTAACAAGGCAATCAAAACTCCAAAGAGTATAGCTGTCAAGGTAATAGCTAGTTGTGAGTAGACTGCAGAGAGATTCAAAAAAAAGGCGATACCTACCCCCATAAGACTAGCATGCGTGATAGCTCCTACTGAATAGCTAATTTTTCGGACTACGACAAAACTACCCACCAATCCGATGGCAATGCTTGCCAAAAAGGCAGCTAAAACGGCATTTCTCAAAAACGGTACAGAAGGGTTAAATAAAAGCTGTATGAAAGTCACCATAAGACCATCATAGTCCGTGCTCGGCGTAAGGATCACACGTTTGTGCTGACAACAATTTTCCTTGATGAAAACACATTACACGTGGAAATTGCTTCTCGGTAAATTCATGACTGTGCGTAACCAGGATTAAAGATTTATCTTTTCCCATTTCTTCAATCATTCGCGTAAGAACCCGTTGAATATGCTGGTCTACATAACTATATGGTTCATCAAGAATGAACAGCTTCCATGAATGTGTCAACGCACGCGCAATAAAGACACGCTGCCTAAAACCTCCCGACAAGGTTTCAAATAACTCATTTGCATAGGAAGTAATATCCATGTACTCCATTGCCTCTCTTACCTTCAAGCGTTGTTTCTTATCCAAATGTCCCAAAAATCTTTCACTGACTCCCATGGCAACAACTTCTTCTACAGTAATGGGAAATGAAGTATCTACATTCGACACCTGAGGAATATAGGCTATTTCACGACGTCGAGTAGCGTTTGTTTTACCAAGAAAAGTTATTAAACCTTTTTGTGGCTTGAGGAATCCGAGTATTAAACGAATAAACGTACTTTTTCCACTGCCATTTGGACCAGTTAGTGCCACACGCTCACCCATGGACATGGAAAAATCTAACTGCTGAAGCACAGGGGTGCGCGCATAAGAAAAAGTTACTTGATGAAACGAGAGCATAGCTACATCATTCATAGAATCAAGGAAATACCTTTTGTAATGCGTCAAGCACTTCATCCATCATTGTAAACCAATCACGTTGAAGGAGGTTCACTTCCACTACATCAATATGTAATTGTTTAGCAAACTGTGTAGCATTCCGTTTCGAAAACTGTTTTTGTACAAGTATACCTCGAACACCTGTCAAACGTGCTTCATCCACAAGTGCTAACAATGCATATGGGGTGGTCTCTTTGCCTTCTATTTCCAACGGACGCTGTCGTAAATGAAAACAATCGGAAAAATATCCCAGCGCAGGATGATTGATATAAAATACTTTTCCCTGATACGGAAGTAATATCTTTGAAAGAGATTTCCGTGTACGTTGTACGTTCAAGAGTATCAGTCGTGTGCGTCGCTGGTAGTCTTGTTTTCTTGCTGGATCAAGCTGAATTAAGGCATTCTGGATATTAAGGATGATCTGATCAATTTGCTCTATATCAGTCCACACATGCGGATCGTTTTCTTCCAATGTTTCTGTTCGTTTTGTATGTCTTGGTCTTTTCTGCTGTTCTGTTCTATGCGAACGTGTGCTATCTTTCACTATGTGCATTATTTTTCGATAACGAAACCCTCGATCTAAATGGATAACATTTACTTTACTTCTTCGAAGAAGGGCTTCTATTTTTCTTTCAAAACGGAAGGAACTTAGAAACACAATATCACTTGCTATTACACGTGTAAGCTTTGCATTACTCAAAGAGAAGAATTCAGGATTTTTCCCCGCAGGAAGTAACACATTTACTTTTGCTTCCGCAATACGTTCAACTAATCCGGCAAAGGGGGCTATGCCCACCCATATATTTAGTTGTGCTGCTACATATGATGGAACTATTGAGAAAAAACATATTACAAAAAGTAAAGCCTTTGTTCGCATTCGATAGTACATTCTTACCTCCTGTTAAATCAGTATATTATAAAACTTATAATATAAAAACAAGACTCTTAAGATAAGATGTGCAATCAAAGAACAAGCAAAATTTGCACATCACATACATTTGTTCCTGTGGCTCCTGTAAAAAGCAATCCTCCTGTCTTGAGAAAAAAGTTATACGAATCATTATTGCTCAAATACTTATCGACAGGCATCCGACAAGCACGGCGGAAAATTTTTGGAGTAAGATACACCCCTGCTGCATCCGTATATCCATCCCGCCCATCGGTTCCTGCAGATAAGAAATAAACCCGAGAAAAATCAAGAGAGGTAGCGAGAATATATGCTATAAACGCCAATGCTAATTCTTGATTACGTCCCCCTTTCCCAGTTCCTTTCACTGTCACGGTACTTTCTCCACTTCCTATCACACATAGAGGAGCAGGCGCAGGAAAATGATCAAGGAGTATTCCTTCTGCCATCATCGCGTACCAAGCACCAATAAATCGGGATTCACCACTTATACGAGAACTCATCGTAAATGTCGGAATCTTTGCTTCTTGCGCAGATGCATGCAGTTGTTGCGCGACTGTATATGTGTTAGCAAGAATAATATGTTCAGTCTGATCAAAGACGGCATCAGGGATTTTTTTCTTCTTCAAGTGTACACGAATTTTTTCCTGCAAGTGTGGAACATACTGCGTTAAAACGTCGATGGACTCCCGAACAGGATGAGGATCATACGCAGTTGGCCCTGAAGCTATATCCTCCACGCGATCGCCTAGAACATCAGAAATAATGAGAGATATTGATCGAGCTGGCCACAAAGCCTGGGCCAACCCTCCTCCTTTGATTAATGAAAGATGCCTACGTACTGTATTTACTGCACGAATATCAGCTCCACTTTTAAGAAGATCTTCTGTTAAAGAAAGCAAATCCTGTAAAGGAAACGTGATGGACTCAAGAAGTGAAGAACCTCCTCCTGAAACCACATTGACAACCAGTGTTTGTTCATCTGCTTCTTTTGCGAAAGAGAGCATGCGTCTTCCTGCTTCAATACTGCTATGATCAGGTGTAGGATGCTGTGCATACAGAACTTCTATGTATGCAGGTACCTTTTTGGTATTTTCTTTCGTGACAACCAAACCTTTGGTAATGCGTCCTTTCAATATAACATCCACTTCACATGCCATCGGTACGCTCGCTTTTCCATACCCAATAAGTAATATTTTCTTGAATTGGGAAAGATCAATGGTTGTTTTTTTGCTTACTCCCTGTATAAAAAGTATGTTGTCCTTCACCTGCAAAGCACGATGCAGTAACGATTGAGGATGTAGCACATGAAGTGTTTGCTGAAACCAGTGATATAACGAAGGTGTCATATACAAGAATAGCATATACGCACACAGTATGATATATTATTGTTATGAAGTACGAGCTTCAAGAAAAAGTAGTTATTATTACAGGATCAAGCAGAGGGATTGGAAGAAGTACTGCAGCGTTATGCCTTTTGCGTGGTGCGTATGTGGTTATTAACGGAAGGAATCCCGAGAAACTAAGACAAACTTTTGACAAATTACACACAGATCATAGAAATAGGGTTCTTGCTATTACTGGAGATGTTTCAAGTGAATCAGACATGGAGAAGCTTGTCCAAAAAACGATATCTACATTCAAACGGATTGATGTTCTCATTAATAATGCAGCTATCTCTATGCGTGGGCCATTTCAAACACTCACAGCGTCTGTAGCCAAACAGGTTATTCAGATTAATACGCTTGGGGCTATTATCCCTACCATTGCATGCATTCCCTATATTCAACAAGGGGGTGGAAGTATTATATTTCTTTCTAGCATTTCAGGAATTTGTGGATTTCCTGGTGCGTCAGTATATTGCGCATCTAAGATGGCGATGACAGCTATCGCACAATCTATTGATGCAGAACTCTATGACAGTAACACACATGTGGGTATTATTTATCTTCCCTATACAGAAAATGACTCTGATAAGAAAATACTAACATCTAGTGGTGATCAGAAGATGTATCAAAGAAACTACAAAATAACACAAAGAGAAGCAGCTCAAAAGATCGTAAACCTCATCGAAAAACGGAAGAAAAGAAAGATTCTTACACCCATCGGACGTTTCGCATGGGTCATCCAAGGACTCATGCCTTCTTTGGCTGATTTAATACTTCGTATTTCTGGGGGTAAGCTTCATCGTGTGGTAGAAAAAAATCAAAAGAAACAATCTTCTTCTTTGTAGGATTATATCACAAATTCTCCGCTTTCCATGATTCTATACGTTCTGCCATCGTAACAGTTCGCTTCTACTTGTGTGTGTTCATCGCCTATCATCACATCGCTATGATAGGTCGCATTATTAAAACCAATATCATCAAGCTGTTGCTCTTTCATGCGTGCTCCTCCTTCAAGGCCTTGAATATAGGCTTGTCCAAAAGCCATATGTATAGCCGCATTTTCATCTACTAACGTATCATAGAAAAATAACCGACTGCGTGCGACAGGAGAATGTTTATCTACAAGTGCTATCTCACCTATACGACGGCTACCTGGATCTTCGAAAAGAATGCGTAACGCTTCCTGCCCCTTTTTCGCAGAAAAAGAAGTAACTTTTCCTTCTTCGAATTCAAAATATGCATCTTCTACAAGAAGATCATTGATTTCTACAGGTCGCGTAAGCATTACGCTTCCATGAGTTTTTCGACAATCTGGCGTAGTGAAGACCTCAAAGCTGGGAAGATTACACATAAAAGAAATACCTGATCGCGACACGGTTGTCGCATTCAACCATTGAGATCTTTCACTCAGATAAAAGGTAAGATTAGTCTTCTCATTATATATATGTAACGTTTGTATATGTAATTGTGTAAGTTTTTGCGCGCGCATATGGACCTGTTTATTGTTTTGCTTCCACCATGCCACTGCGTCATCTCCTTGTCCTAAAAGGATAGGGGTCAGTAGTTCAAAGGCCTCACGCAGATCCGCAGTAGGCCCCAAAACCCGCTGAGTCCAGGCACGACTAGGATATAATACAACTATCCACTGGCACTCATCTGCCATGACCTTATCAAGAAACTTTTTATTCATATTTGCATACTGTTTATTACATATTGCATAGCGGTGGGAATCAACACCATGAAACACATCCTCTTCAATCAGAGTATGAACTCGAATAAACACTGCATTTTCCTTCAGTGCCTGATGATATCGTATGAATAGATCCTGTGGTAAATACGAAAGATGTTGTTCCTGCGCATAATCTACTTTTATCCGTTGCAGTTGTTGACTCAAGGGCCATACTTCTACGTGAGAAGCGCCTTGTTTGTACGCCTGTTCACTCAAAGTTTGATAAAAATCCCATAAGATAGGCTCTCCCCTTATAATTACACGTTGCCCTTTCTGGAGATTCACCATGGCTAGTATCAAGTGTGCATATTTTGTGTCGAATTCAGTATTCATGTTTTAAGTATAGAAAAGAGATAATGGTGTGACAAGCAAAGATATCTGCTTCTTGCATAGTTTCTCGCTTTTTTGTTCTTTTTGACTGTGTAATAATTTTCGCCATAAAGGCCTCCATACTATGGAGGCCTTTATGGATACCTTTTTATAAGAAAGATGCGTATTTACGGTGCTTGCAGTGGCTATGTTGCTTACCTTGTCCACGGCATAGCTGTTTCTAATCTCTCCAGACTGCTGAAGCCCATCAATCCACCACCAATACTATCTCCACTACCACTGACAAGGACATTAGCATAACAGTCTTCCATAACCAAATTTGCACCCGAGACTTCAACAAAACCTCCTATCTCAGTTCCCCCGGTGGCTTCACCTTTTGCATAACTGCGTCGGATAGTTCCACTTCCTGCTCCTAGTAAGCTGCCTCCTGCTTGTCCTTGAGGGGGCTGTTCCTATGTCAGCTCCGTTGGCAGCGTAGCTTAGTGGATACCAGAAACCCACTCAGCATAGAGTATCAGAGATTTATCTATTATATACTTACTACCTTCATCATAGTGATCGCCTTTTCCCTTTGCATCGGTGTTCCATCCTTTAAATACATAACCGGTTCGCGCTAATGTACCGCTATTATCAGCAAGCGTAAGATCTTGACCAGGTTTCTTTTCTTGCTTTGCAGGAACTGTTCCAGTGTCGGCTCCGTTGGCATCGTAGTTTACCAGCGCCCACCATTCGGCATATAAGGTAATTGCTTTATCTTCTGTGTAGCTATCGCCAGCCATATACGAAGTTCCGGTACCATCTGCCTGCGTATTCCATCCTTTAAATACATATCCGGTTCGCGATAATGTTCCACTGCTAGCTGCAACCATAAGATCTTGACCGGGTTGCTTTTCTTGTGCTTTTGGAACTGTTCCACTGTTGGCTCCGTTAGCATCATAGCTTAATGTGATACCAGAAGCCCACTCAGCGTAGAGTGTCAGAGTTTTGTCTAGTGTATACCTACTACCTGCACTGTAGTGATCGCCTTTGCCATTGGCGTTCGTATTCCACCCAGCAAAGTATTCACCTTGCTTTACAAGATTCCCTGCATTACTAGCAATAATAATATCCTTGCCGGCTTGTTTTTCTTGCTTTGCAGGGGTGGTGCCACTATAAGCTCCGTTGGCATCATATCTTATCAGCGCCCACCAGTCGGCATACAGAGAGAGTCCTTTATCTTCTGTATAGCTTTCGCCAGCCATATACGAAATTCCTGTACCATCTGCCTGTGTGTTCCATCCTTTAAATACATAGCCTGTCCGCTTTAATGTACCGCTGTTACCAGCAAGAGTAAGATCTTGACCAGGTTTCTTTTCTTGCTTTGCAGGGGCTGTCCCAGTGTCGGCTCCGTTGGT